>ERZ795055.720-NODE-720-length-29683-cov-5.545936_pt1 | contig 29683 bp, 19 predicted proteins | sample MGYA00375139_ERZ795055 | MGnify/ENA primary metagenome ERZ795055 (study PRJEB30184, sample SAMN05720283) | anaerobic digester metagenome | isolation source: active sludge of municipal wastewater-treating anaerobic digesters | place: USA | collected 2015-01-23 ... | reverse complement strand
TCAGCAGATAGGAAGCCGAAATACGGGGACTGAACTGCGGAAGCGGGTTGGCCATCTGATCGGAATAGCTGTTGCCATCGAGCCTGAACCCGAACGACACATTGAGCCTGTCGGAAGGGAGAAAGGTGCGGGAAGCCTGGGCAAAGCCGCTCCATTTTACCAGATCAAGGTCGCTGTCGTAATTTACAGTGATAAACTCCCCCTGCCCGAACGACTTTTTGAAAGTGTTGTTAAGGTATTTGGCGTATTCAAGCCCACCGCCGGCCAGGATGTCGTAGCGTCCTACCTTTCCTTTCCGTTCGTACCTGAATTTGTTTTCAATCTCCCTGGAGGTATAATCCAGCACCAGGTTTTCGGGAGACGAATCATCATTGTTGGTGTATTTAATCTGCTGATTATCGAGCATATTGCGGCTTACCACCCAGGTGTCGCTGTAGTTCTTGCCATAATGGCGGTACACCGCGCCAATGGCATAGTTCCACTGGTTGTTTACGGGCAGGTACCCCACAATATAAGCCTGCTCCTCTGTGGGATCTTCGATACCCGTATTCAGCGCAAATTTGTCAAGCGCCCCCAGACTGAGGAAAGTAATATCGTTGTTCTTGTCGATACGATGGCGAACCTTGACCTGGTAATCGGTGTAGGTAGGTAGAAAAGGAAGCCCGATCACCTGGAAGAGAAACTGGAGGTAGGAGCGGCGGAGCGAAAACACGTAGGTGGTATTCTCCCCGATCGGGCCATTGGCCGTTAACGCCAGATCGGTTGCCCCTACCGAACCCCTGAAGTTGATTTTATCCTGCCTTCCGTTCACCTGCTTCATGTCGATGACGGAACTGAGAGCATTGCCCCGGTTTACCGGAAAAGCGCCACTGTAAAAACTCACTTCCGAGAGGAAGTCGGTATTGATGATGCCTGCTGGGCCTCCTGAAGCCCCCTGGGTGGCGAAATGGTTCAGGTTGGGTATCTCCATGCCGTCCAGGTAGAACCGGTTCTCACTGGCCCCTCCTCCCCTCACGATTACGTCGTTCCTGAAAGAGACACCTGAGGCTACGCCCGGCAGCGACTGTATCACCTTGCTGATGTCGCGGTTGCCTCCGGGGTTCTTTTCAATCTCACTCAGGGTAATGGTGCGCATCGAAACCGGACTCCCGGCTTCCTTGCGGAATACCGAACTGGTAACCACCACTGCACCTATTTTCGTGATCTTTTTCTCCAGCGGCACTTCAATGAAGGAAGTAAGTGCATTGGTTACCATGAACTCCTCCGTGAGCCGTGCTTCGAAACCTACCGATGAAACCCGCAGCTGGCGGAACCCGGGATCCACCCCGGTGATGATGAAGTTACCGTCGAGGTCGCTGGTGGCCCCGATCGTTGTTTCCTGCAACACTATACTGGCAAACGGTACCGGTGCATTCGACTGGGAATCAAATACCCGCCCCTTGATGATTCCTTTCTGGGCGCTTGCCTGACTTACCGGAAGCCAGATCAGAACCGCCAACAGGAACAGAAAAGTAAAGGCAGGTTTGCGTTTTGATTTTCTCCTTGTTTTTCTCTTTGAACAGGATAAAGAGCAGATCATATTTCGATGTGTGTTTATGGATTTGATAAAACCATAAACCCCACAATCTGTCTTTTGTTTAAGAATCGGGAAAATTTTCTAAACAAAAAATTACCTGCTGATCTATCCTTCTGAAAAACCGATCGTTAACCCAAACCTACCTGTAACAGTGCTTCAGTTTAAAATCACTTCTTTTTGTTCTCAAGCTGAAAATTCACCGGCAACACTATCACCACATTCACTTTCTTGCCTTTCTGTTCGCCCGGAATCCAGTCTGGCATAGATGTTACTACCCTCTTTGCCTCGGCATCCAGCAGGTCATTTACCCCTTTCTTGATTTTGATATCTGAAAGGGCTCCCGTATTTAAAACGGTAAACTGCACATATACAGTACCCTGAATTCCTTTTTCACGGGCAGCTTCAGGATACCTGATGTTTTTTATCAGGAATTTAATCATGGCATCCTGTCCGCCCGGGAATTCCGGCTGCTTGTCCAGACTTGCATAATTCACGGTGTCATCCGGAAGATCAGGGTGCGCATTGGCAACGGGTCCCACCAGATCTGCGGGTGAAATCAATGCACCTGCCCGGTTACCTGTGCCCATTGCTATTATCAGCAGCAACACCACCGGTAACGCAAGTAATACTTTCAGGCCTGCCAGTCTGCCTGATTTTGATTTTGTCATCATAATCATACGTTTTAGGGTTAATGAATGGTTGAAATAGTTGGCAAAACCCTCTTGCACACCAACCATCTGATTGAGGAGGAGCAGGCAATACCCGGCTTTGTCTGCAGTCTGCTCCGTGACTTCAGCATCGGCAAGGTATTCATGGGTATTTTTGAGTGCATGTATCATAAGCCGGTTTACCGGGTTGAACCATACCAGAAGGGAACTAAGATTTGCCAGAAGCACATCGAGGCTGTGCCATTGTTTCACGTGCACCATTTCGTGCTTCAGAACGGTATGGAAACCGGGACTGCGAAAGGTGTCTTCATCCATACACACCCATTTGAAGAATGAGAAGGGGGGTATAGGTTCCCTGCTGACACACAGGGTAATGCCGGAGTAACTGGTTCCTGGCAGTCTTTTCAGCAAGGCTGCTGTTCGCCCTGCCTGATCCGAAAGCCTTGCCAAAGCGAATAAAAGACCGGCCCCATAGAGGATCATCAACAGCCTGATCCATGGCAGGTCATCCGGATTGCCGTGAATTTCCACAGGAGCCAGGATCCGCTCCAGGGACAGTGCCGGCACCGCGGAAGTAACTGCGCCTGCCGTAACAAACCCGGTCCGTATCAGCGGGAACAGGTAGGGCAGGATGACAGCGGCGAGCATATAAAGGCGGTTTAACCTGAAATGGGTGCCATTTGCCAGCAAAAGCCGGTAAAAGCCATACAGTACCAGCTGCCCGGCAGCTACCTTCAGCAAATAGAACAGGAATTCACTCATGGCTTTTGTTTTTACTTTTTTTGATCTCCTCGTCCACCAACCGCCGGATTTTTTCAAGCTCCTCAACAGACACCTGTTTGTCAGCAGCAAAAAATGACACCAGGCCTGCATACGAGTTGCCGAAGAACCGGTTCACCATACTGTTCAGATAGGATCCCGAATAGGCTTCCCGGCTTACCACGGGATAATACTCATAACTGCTTCCCAACTCCCTGTAGGCAACGAATCCCTTCTTCACCAGTATTCTGATGATCGTGGAAACCGTGTTGTAGGCAGGTCTCGGGTCGGGGTAACATTCAAGTACCTCTTTCACAAACCCTTTCTCCAGTTGCCACAGGTATTGCATCACCTGTTCCTCTGCTTTGGTCAGTTCCATTTTCATATCCCGGTTCTCTTTTATGTACATCAAACTATAATCTTAGTTAAATATTGTGCAAACATATAACTAATTTCTTAGTTTGTCAACTATTTTTTTAGTTATTTTGTAAAATATTTATTATTATACTGATTTACAATTATTTGAATTTTGCAGAAACTCCTAATCGTAACTCCTTGTCAGGTGAAATCACCTAGAAGGTGCCCTGCCGATCCAATGGTCCCACATTTTTTTTGATGCATTGTCAGAATCAGCTGAATGTTTAGTAATTTTAACCTTCCATTATTCATCAAACCCCAATGTTATGAAAAACCATTACCATTTCACAGGCGGGCCTGCACAACGGTATTTGATGCTGGCATTCATGATTGTTCTGATCAGTGCACAGGCATCCGGTCAGCTGAACATACCGCTGACCAACTGTCAGAACCTGGCGGGGACTTACACCGATCTGGGCACCAATGGCACTGTGATCACCACAACCAATTTTGATGATGCCAGTTCCGCAGCCACCAGTATAGGGTTTACCTTCAATTTCAACGGCCAGGCCTTTACCCAGTTTGTGCTGAATACCAATGGTTTTATCAGGCTGGGGGCGCTTCCACCCTCTGTAAACGCATTATTTTTTGCCGGTGGTGCAAGTTACACCGGTGGTCCGTTCAACAGCACGAGCACATCCGATGTAAATCTGATCTGTGCCTTCAACCATGACCTGATCGGTGCCACCAACCCCGAATACAGGGTATATACCAGCGGTACGGCACCAAACCGCGTTTGCACGATTCAGTTCAAAAACCTAAGGGATAAAACCACCAGTCCGGCAGAGCAGTTTTCGAACATCAATTTTCAGATCATTCTGTATGAAGGGTCTGATATTGTGGACATCAAATTTGGAACATTTACAGCAAGTGCCAATGCCGAGGCTTTTAAATCGGCAGCCGTGGGGTTAAAAGGATCGGGCAATGCAGCAGGACAGATGGTAGGGGTAACCAAAGGATCCACCACCATTTACAGTGCAGCCACCTTCCTGAACGGCAACTATACCGGCAACGCTTTCAATTACAGGAACAGTGTATTGCCTGATCCGGGACGGACCCTCCGGTTTATGCCTATCAAACCAAACGACAGGGCCCTGATGGAGGCCTACACCCTGGGAAAGTCCCCGATCCCGTTCGGGAATCCGCTCACCATTACTGCCTGGGTAAAAAACGGAGGAGTGAATGCGATGGTTGCCACCACATGCACATTAAACATCACGGGGGCTAATCCTTTTACGAATGTGCAAACGGTGCCCGCCCTGAATGCAGGGGACTCCACGCTGATCACTTTTGCAACCTTCAGTCCGACGGTGGTAGGCACCAACAATGTCGAAGTGTCTCTACCCGCTGACGATAATCTTCTGAACAACACCAAAACCAAGGTCATCGAAACAAACCTGAATTCATACAGTTATGCCCAGGGGCCACAGGCAGCGGGAGGTGTTGGCTTTTCGGGAGGTACGGGAGATTTTGTTGCCAAATTCACCACCAACAGCAACCAGAGCATCAACCAGGTGAACGTACAGTTTGCCACAGGAGGGCAGCCCTTTCAGATCGGCATCTGGGAAGCTACCGTATCGGGGACTCCGGGGAATCTCCTGCACAGTACCAGTACCTACACATCCACACAGGGCACCTATACGGTGCTGATCAACCCACCGGTTTCAATACCTGCAGGTGCCTTTTTTGTGGGGGTAAGGCAAACCAACACAACGAATGTAAGCTTTGGTTATCAGTCGGAAATACCCATACGCAGCGGGCATTTTTTCTACACCTCCCCTACCGGCGGTACTACGTGGACCGATTTTGCCCCAAACAGCCCCTTCCGGTTTCTGGTTGAACCCAAATTTGCCCTGCAGACCGATGTGGGTGTGATTGCCGCGACCCCCCTGAACGGCACCACGCTGGTGGCAGGCTCTACCTACAGCCTTTCGGCTACGATTGCCAATTATGGAATATCGGCGCAAAACAACATTCCGGTATACTATTCGGTGAACGGGGGCACCCCGGCGGGACCTGTCAATACGACTACCTCCATCAACCAGAACGGCACCACAGGGATCTCTTTCTCCGGAGCTATGGCCTTTGCGCCATCCACTGCAGGCAACTACACCCTTCGGTTCTTTACCCAGCTCACCAACGACCTGAGCACCCAGAACGACACCTTCACGGTGGCGCTGATGGTAGTTCCGGCTCCATCTGCTGCCATGCCCTACTCGACCAATTTCACCACCCATCCGAACTGGACTGCCTCAGGGGTGTCTGGTTTATGGGCCTTCGGCATCTGCACCGGAGCCACCGGACAGACCAATGACACCGCTGCATTCGCAGATTTTTACACCTTCCCTCCGAACAGTTCAGGAATGCTGAAATCACCCGCTTTCAACATCAGCTCACTGGCCCACCCGGCCATCCAGTTTGATCTGTCGTACCGTACACGGCAGATGGAGTCGGACACCCTCGAGGTGCTGGTTTCCACCGACGGAGGCCTTACCTTCCTCCCGGGAAATCCCCCCATTTATGCGCGAGCCACGTTCAGCAACCCACCCCTTTCCACCACAACAGCCGATACGGCGATGTTCTTCCCCAACGCTGCGGCCAACTGGAGAAAAGAGACGGTGCCCCTGGATCAGTTCGTGGGTGCCACCAACCTGATGATTGCCCTGAGGGGTGGCAGTGGCAACGGAAACCGCTGCTGGGTTGATAACTTCACAATCCTGAATGGTAATATACCTGTCGTTAGCACCGATCCGGTAACCAATGTGGGCCTTACCACCGCGCAGTCAGGGGGTAATGTAACTGCCGCCGGCACCCTTCCGGTTACCTCACGCGGGGTATGCTGGAGTACCAGCCCGAATCCCACCGTTGCGGATCCCAAAACCACCGACGGTTCCGGAACAGGAGCCTTTACCAGCAATATCACAGGGCTGGCAGTGGCCACCCCGTATTACCTGAGGGCCTATGCCTCCAGCGGCTTCGGGACCGGTTACGGGAACCAGGTTACCTTTACCACCCAAATACCCTCAACGGTTCCAACCGTTACCACAGCTGCCGTTACCAACATCACCCATTTCGGGGCTACGGTCGGGGGTAATGTCACATCTGACGGAGGCTCACCGGTTACAGCACGCGGGGTCTGCTATTCCCTGTTGCCCAACCCCACCATCCTCGACAGCAAAACGGTGGATGGCTTTGGCACGGGGTCCTTTGTTAGCACCCTTACGGGATTGGCACAACTCACCAATTATTTCGTGAGAGCCTATGCCACCAATTCGGTGGGAACCTCTTACGGAGCCCAGGAGACCTTCTCGACCCTTATTGATGCTATTGATGAACCTCCGGTGGAGGGTTATACCATTTTTACCCGCAACAACGAATTGCACATCTGCGCGGCTGAACCTGCCCTCTTCAGCAGGATTGCCGTGTACGATCTTTCGGGACGTGAGTTATATGCTGCGGAGAATGTCCCCTGCCACAATTCTGTTACTCTTTCCCTGCCCATGATTCCCTCCGGCATTTACCTGGTGGGGCTGACAACCGATGAAAAGAGCATCCGTCAGAAAATTTCCTTCCTGCACTAGCCCATAACCTGTTCAACACCGGCATATCAACCTTAAAAAAGGAGGTACAACATGAAATGGATGGTTTCACTGGTAGCAGTAGTCGTACTGCTGGTCATCATCATTATTGCCTTTACGCGGCATGCCACCAAAGAGCGGACCCCGGCGCTGCTGCTCTTTTTTGCCCTGCTCATTTACCATATCGGGGACTGTGGCCTCTGGTACGGTTACGATTATGAACTCACCCGGCGCATTGCCAGCGTGGGCTTTTACTTTATCATGCCCTGGTCGTTGTGGTTGATGTATGTACTTACGCCGGCTGAAAAGATGAATTACTTCATCCGGATTGTAACCCTGCTGTTGATGATCCCCTGGGTTTATGCCCTTGTGATGATCGATTCATCACCACTGGTGTTTCTGGAAGAAATGATGCCGGCCCCCGACGAAGCCTACGAGACCTTTGTAATGGGGCTTGTGTTCGTTTTCGTGCTGGGTGCCCTCTTTGCCGCGATTGTAGGATTCAGGGCATCCCATCTTCGCAATGATTATGGGAAAAGACTTGCCAGGTACTTCTCCTGGGGGCTCATCATCTATACCCTGCTGATCCTGTGCCTCTTTATGTCGATTGACCTGTTCAGGTACGATGCCACCTGGTGGTTCGGGGTACCCTCCACCCTGTATGCACTGCTGGTCCTTCTGGGACTCAGGTGCTGCTGCTGCGAAGAGAAAGCGGAAGGGTAATTCAGTACTGCAAATTCACCTTTTCGGCAGCATAGATGAATTTCAGCCCCTTGACGGCAGCTGCGGGGAAGGTGCTTGTGTGACGCTCACCCGGAATCCGCTCAAATTGGTACTGCAGGCCCGTGTAATGGCGGGTCTGCAGGGTTTTATCCAGGGTTTCGGGTGTTCCCCATTCACCGCTGCTTAGGGACATAAACAGCGTGGTGCTGAGTTCCTTTGACTTCTGATACCAGGCCTCCTCCCACTTCAGTGCCAGTTGGCCATCCCACCACAACGACGGGCTGACCAGCATATAGCGGTTGAAGGTACCAGGCCGGTTGAACAGCACCCAGGCACCGAAAAGCCCCCCCAGGGAATAGCCGGTGAGGGTCCGCTCGCCCTGCATCACACGGTATTCCTTCTCAACCATGGGGATCACTTCGAGGCTGATAAAGCGGTAGAAAGCCTCGCACTTTCCACCTCCGGGATACAGGAGCGCATTGGTATCAACGGTGGGGGTCAGATCAGGAATCCTGTTATAGAACCATTCGTCGAAAGTGCCGCCATAGGCTATTCCCACCACAATTACTTCAGGGATGGTGCCATCGAAGGCCATACCCCGGGAGGTCTCTGCAACGGTACCCTGCAGCTGGTCGGCATCGGTAAGGTACACCACAGGGTAGGATTTATTGCTCTGATAATAGTTAAACGGCAGGCTCACCCAGATCTGATAGTCGCCATGCACCTCCTTTGAATGGATCCTGTGCAGAACGGTCTGATTCATGGGAACATAGTCTGGATTTTTAATTTCCAGAGACGGTTCAAAGGGCATCTCATACCGTGTGCCGTAGGCATCGAAATAGACAGTGCCTTTTGCATCTCTGAGCCTCACCATATCAGATTCCATCTCAAACGACCAGTCGTCGAAGGTGAAGGGTGCCACCGGCTTGTTGTGGTGGGTCACCACCCCGTACTTCATCCCCTTCTTTACCACAGCAATGCCTTCCATAGTAAGGATGCCATCGTACTCCAGAGGGATCAGGATTTCGCCCTTTTCGTTGATCAGCCCCATTTTCCCATCCAATTTCACCACTGTAACCGAGCGCGAAAACCTGTAAGCATCATCATACCGGCAGGGGATCACCAGCCTCCCGGTGGTATCGGCATACCCATATTTTTCGTTCAGTTTTACCTTGATCAATCCGTTTCGTGAAGGGTCATCGATATATGGATAAATAGTATCCAGAATCAGCCCTTTGTCGCGGTAATACATCCCCTTAATCTTTCCTGCAGCCACAATGAAATCCCTATCGGGGAAGTATGCATTTCGCTTAACAGAGGTATAGAACGGCGGTACGATTTCCCTTCCGTCATCCCGCAGGATGCCCTGCCTGCCGCCGAGCCAGCACCGGGCAAATCCATCACTGAACACATCCACCGAATCGTATCCCCGCACAGTGATCTCCTTCAGGCTTTTATCCATCAGGTAAACGAGGTTGTCCCTTACCACCATTGCCTTCCCCTCTGTAAATGGTAAGGTTTTCTGATAACGCGGTTCAACCACCCATTTACCTGCTTTATTGATATACCCCCACTGCCCGTTCACCGCAGCCGCTGCGAGCCCGTTAAAAAATTGTCCGGCTTCATCAAACTGAAATGGGATTACAGGTTTCCCTTTCGGATTGAGATATCCCCATTTATTATCCTTCAACACTTTGATCATCCCCTCCGTAGAAGGCCATGCACCTTTATATTCAAACGGGGTTATCACTTTCCCTTTTGCATTGATCAGGGCATATTTCTTGTCAATTCCCACCACCGCCACGCCATCGCTGAATTCGCTGCAGTATTCGTATTGGGGAGGCACAACCTCTTTTCCGTTTTCATCGATAAATCCATTTTTCCTGTCCCTTGTCACAACCGCAAAGCCGCCTGTAAAACTTCGGCATGATTCGTAAACAGCCTGTGTGATAAGAACCCCTTTGGTGTTGATAAAACCGTACTTCTGTCCCATCCGGTACCAGGTGATGTTGCCATAATCAAAATCATAGATCTGATCCAGCGACACCGGGGTAATAATTCTGCCGTTGGTATCGGCCAAACCGTATTTGTCGCCCTCTTTCAGAAGGAACAATTTGTTTTTCAGCAATTCGATTTCATCGTACACCACGGGCAGCAATTCCCCTTTCCCAAACCGGTACAGTCCGGACTTTTCTGCGTTTTTAACGATTTTTAGGTGAGGGAGATCCTCCACGGAATTCACATCATCAAACTGAACCGGAATCAGTATGTTTCCTTTCAGGTCGAGATATCCATACTTATTGTCTGCCTCCGCCAGCGGAAAATCACTGTCGATCTTACCGTTCGAGCCGATATCGTCGTAGATGAACGTGGTAAGTGCATTGCCCCTGCTGTCGATCAGGCCCCGTTTGAAACCCACCTGCACACAGGCGGATCCTTTGTAAAAGAGCATGGCCTTGTCGTAAACAGCCGGAATTTTCAGTTGCATCGCAGTATCGGCATATCCGTACTTATATCCGTGCCGAACCGGGATCAGATCAGGAAGGTTCTGGGCGTAACTGCCGTTGAAATACAGCAGCATCAGAAGGAGAAAAAACGCCTTCAGCAGCATTGTTTTCATAGTTGCAGGTATTGGTTAATGGTTTGAACGCCACAGGAACAGGTACAAAATTACAACGCAAAACAGGGAATCCGACACCGTGCCCACCGTTTTCTGATTTCCTGCATGTCGTTTTACTGAATGGTCTATTCTGTAGTATCTTTACACGTTCCATTTTCAACAGTCAGAAAAATTAACCGACATGAAAAAACCTATACCGGTAACCTGGCTTCTCCTTATGTGTTTGTTTACCCATTCCGCAGCCCACGGACAACTCTCTGTAACTCCTTCAGCCAGTGCTGCTCAGATGGCCAATGCACTGGCAGGTCCAGGCATTACCATTGTAAATGCCACTTATACTGGTTCTGCTGCTGCTTCAGGGTTATTCAGCACAACACCCCTTACGGTTTTTGGTATGCAGTCTGGTGTAATCATAACCACCGGAATTGCTCAGGGCGCTACAGGACCAAATACACAGTCAGGTTACGGAGCCACCAACCAATTGCCGGGGGATTCATTGCTTTCAGGCTTGATGAATGGTGTAACCCTTTATGATGCATCTGCTTTGCTGATTGAGTTTATCCCCTCTGGTGATACCTTAAAGTTTGAATTTATTTTCGGGTCTGAGGAGTACCCGGAATTTGCAGGATCAAATTTTCAGGATGTTTTCGGAGCATTCATCAATGGGTTGAACCCCACCACCATGATGCCTTATCTGAACAAAAATATCGCTCTGGTACCCGGCACTAACAGTCCCATTTCTATTTCCACCATAAACAACGGAACATCAAACGCTGGACCTTGTATAAACTGCGCATACTACGTAAATAATACTGCAGGAGTCTGGATCCAATACGATGGAATCACCTCGGTGATTACTGCCTCCATCCCTGTAGTGCCTATGACGGTATACACCCTGAGGCTTGCGATCGCAGATGTGGGCGACATGATTTTGGACTCGGGCGTTTTTCTTAAAGGAGGCAGCCTCATTTCCATGTCGACTGGTGGTGTGGTGAAGCATAGTGGCTCTGTGTTCAGCAACAAAGCACTTGAGGGCTGCAGTAATGCCCTGGTTGAATTTAATCTTGGAACCCCTCATACAGATACGGTGGTAGTGCATCTGGATTCCATCTATGGATCAGCAATTCAAGGGGTTGACTACCCATCCCTCCCTCAGAACCTGCTGATACTGCCCGGGCAGCAGAAAACACAACTGGTGATCGCCCCTTTTGATGATCAGGTTACTGAAGGGGACGAACAGATCATGATGGATTATTCAATGCTGACCAATATCACCGGAACTCTGACCGTAAATATCGGTGACTACCGGCCCATGCAACTCACGATGTCAGGTGATACTACCGTGGGTTGCAGTTCCCCCGTCCAGCTGTCGGTACAACCGGTTTACGGACTTCCGCCTTACCATTATATCTGGTCCCCATCCCAACCGTTAGACACCAACGGGGTTCCCAATCCGGTTGCCACTCCGGTAAGTCCAACCCTTTTCTCTGTAACCATATATGATTCCAGTGGTTGCGGGATAGATAGCGGTACGGTGAATGTTAAACTCAATCTGGTTTCATTACAACCGCAGGATCAGGTGGTTCCGATGGAAAGTGATGCTGCATTCACGGTTTCCTGCGACGATTCACTGGCAACCTACCAGTGGCAGCTGGTCTATAAGGACACAGTGCTGAATCTGATGCTAACCGGCACCAAATACACGGGCAATCACAGCAAAACACTCACAGTCTTCAACGTTAATATCAACGACACCATCTGCACCTACCGTTGCAAAATCTCTTCACCACCATGCACCGACTACAGTTTGCCAGCAAAAATCATCCTCACAGCAGGTATCTCCAGCCATCCGAAGGATGATCCGGTGAAAATCTTCCCGAACCCTACATCAGGAGTACTCTTCATAGAAACGGATCTTTATCCGGCCACTTTACAGCTCACCGACCTCACCGGCAGGATCCTGCGGGAAGCAGATCTGCAACAGGCACACTATCAGTTGGATATATCAGATATCAAACCAGGGCTTTACGGTCTTCACATTACATCTTCCCCAACAGGCTGGTCTTTTACGGGCAAAATTATAAGGGAGTAAAAAAGCTCCGGTACAATCTTAATGAGTCTATGTTGGCTTCGGAATCTGCGGGTTTTCAGAAGAGCAACACATTCCCACATTGGCACATTGGCTAATTGACTAATTGGCTAATTATCTCACCCTAATCTTCATACCCAATTGCAAAACTTTGGTCTCTTTTATCCCGTTGAGCCTGCAGAGCTTATCCACTGTGGTGTGGTTTTTCCGTGCGATGGCATACAGGGTATCTCCTTTCTTAACGGTATGATACACAGCGTTTTTAGAAGATTTTGGAGGAGCAGTCTGTGTTTTCTCCGGAACGATATTTTCAGGCAGGGTATCATTTCCGGTTTCCCAGGTCACCTGGAGATTTTGGGGAGAAGCGTTGCGGTACACGTTTTTCAGGGCCGAAGGAGGCAGTGGCAGGGAGCGCACCACCGGGCGGGCAGTGTCGCAGCGATCGTGCGAGAGCAGCCACACATAGAAGTCATCGGCGTAGAACACCCGGGCCAGTCCGCCGTGTCCGTACCCGGGATATTTGGTAAAGATGAGTCGGGAGGTATCGCCGCAGGCCGCAATGGCATCCACCATCTTCTGCGACTCCGAAAGGGGCACGGCGTTATCGGCGGTTCCATGCATGATCCACAGCGGAACCTGTCCAAGGTTACATGCCAGTTTAGGGGAGCCGCCGCCACACAGGGCTGCAGCGGCCGCCACGCGGTGCGGGTAGGTACCCACAAAATCCATGGTGCCGTAGCCCCCCAGGCTCATCCCCACCACGTATACCCGGTTGGTGTCGGTATTATACTTCTGCTGCACGAAATCGAGCACTTTCACAATACGGTCGGGGTTCCAGGGAGTGCCCTTCGGCGACTGGGGCGCTACAACGAGGGCCGGGATATATTTCCCCTTCTCGATGGCATCGAGCACTCCGTACCGCCGCACCCGCTCCAGGTTGCTGCCGGTGAGGCTTGCCCCATGGAGGAACAGGATCACCGGCAGGGGCTCCTGCAGGGAATCGGTTTTAAGCACCGGCTTATGCACCCAGAAGTTGTATCCGCCGGGCACCTTGTTGCGGTACGCGGTTAGCTGTGCAAAAACCGGGAATCCGGTCAGAAGGGTCAGGAAAAAAATCAGCAGTCGTCTCATTCAAAACCAAGTCGGTACATATTTCTTCCGCGGGAGCCAAAGATAACACTATTCTCCACAACGAGCGGAGACGATTCAAAATTGTCTCCTATCTTCTTTTTAATCAATACCTTGCCATTATCTCCGCTGATCAGGTACACATAACCCAGGACATCTCCCGTGAAAACCAGGAATTCCCCTTTTGTGGTAAGAAATCCCACAGGTGATGACCAGGAGTACCCTTCGAGGTCGGTCCGGAATATGATTTTACCGGTGCCCTTGTCGAACGCAATGAGGTGGCCGTTGAAAGCCGAGTCGGGCTGGGAGAAGTTGGAATAGATGAGGTTTTTGCAGTTCCCTTCGCCCGGCAGGGGTGTTGCCAGCATCCCTCCATTGTAATTTTTACCGTTCATCCGGATGGAGCGGCAGCGGATTTTCTGCATCCACACCGGCCCGCCGGTAAGGGCATTGAGCTTCACAAACCTTGAATAGCCCACAGAGCCCTGCTTGTCCACTTCGCAACCCGTATAGAGGAACGGCACTCCGTTTTCCATCTCCAGCACTGGCGTGGCATCGGTGTCATCCAGGTTGAAAAATCGCCATACAGGCTTCATGGTATTCAGGTCCACGCAGATGATATTGCCGTGGTTGTCACCGAAGAAGCCGTAGTTTTTGTACACGGCCAGGCTTGATTCGATCCCCGGGGCATTTTTCCCCTTCACTCGGTAGCGGAGTGCCGAGTGAAGGATGATGGTGGAGTCGGTGCGGAGGAATTTGTAGAGGGTGCCGTTTTCGCCGGGCCAGAACAGAAAATCGCCCACGGCCACGGGCGACGAGTCGAAGGCACCCCAGCCCCTGAGGGAACCCGCGTCTTTGCCGGAGTAGAACATGGCCGGTTTATGCTTTTTTAAATCGAAAACCCTGAATCCGAAGGGTTTCTGTCGGGGGATCCCCTGCCCCACATAGAGTATACCGTTGAGAGAAGGATCCACGGAGGGGGTGCCTTTTACGGTGTTGCCGGCATCCAGCGCCCTGCGCACCGGCTTGCCGGTGGCGGGATCCAGGAAATAGACCTTGCCGCAGAGGGAGCCGAAGATCACCTCAGAGGCAGTTTCGGCCAGATACAATGAATCGGGGAGATTTTTGAACCGCTGCAGGGTGGCAGCAGGCCAGTTCACCAGCAGGGGCTGGCCGGTCCAGCCGGTGCCGCCGCCCCACTGTCCGAAATCGGTGAGGGTGGTATCGAAGGCGGTGGTGAAGGTCCACTGGATGGTGATGTCGGAGGGGATTCGGGGCAGTTTTCCTTTGCCGGCAGGAGACCGCAGGGGCGTTCCCCTGAAGTTCAGTACCCCACCGGCACGGCTGTAGAGGTTGCCGGTGTCGGTGATCGTGCCCGGGGTAAGGGTGTCGTAGATCTTCACCCAAAAATCGAGGGTATCCACGGAGGAGAATGCAGTATCCGGCAGCTCCCACGGGAGATCGGATGCAGCCGGAAGCGCATCTTCGTCACCACCCAGTACCTTCGACCAGACGGGTGAGAGCACCGAGCCTATGATCCAGCCGGCAGCCAGCAGTGCGATCACCCCCATGAAAATAATGAAGCGGTGTAACAGTCGTTTTTTGTGCATCCCCTGTGAATTTTACAGGCGGCAAAAGTAGGGAATAAATAAAAGGAGAAGGGGGTTGCCCGGCAACTGGCGCACGGATTAAACGGATCTTACAGATTTGCACCGATTTCAGAACCCAAATCACTCATAGCTTATAAAAAAATCCCTCCCGAATCGCTCCGCTCCCGGGACTCCGCTTCGCTCCACCTCCTCAACTTTTTTCAGGCCCACATGCCTGACATAAGTTTTTACTCTACCTTTGGCGGAAGAGTGACTGATATGATGCCATTAAGTTGTTCGCATTGTTAAATAGACCCCGACCAGTCTGGCCATGATTGATAAATTCATAAATATTGTAACAGCCAATGAGGAGAACCTGACCAAGTTTCAGGGGAGCTTTGTTGAAAAAGAAATCAAGGCTAAAACTGTTTTACTGCACGAAGGAGAAATTGCCAACTACATATATATAATAAAAAAGGGCTGCTTGCGAGAATGGTTTAATAAGGATGGAAAAGATATAACTTTTCAGTTCTTTTTCGAGGGGCAACCCGTTGCCTCAATTGACAGTTTTTTGCATCAGAAACCAAGTCTTTTTACAATCGAAAGCATTGAGCCAACAACAGTTCTGTCGATTGAGAAAGCGGATTTTGACAAGCTTATGATTGCCTATCCTGAATTTAAAAATGGATTTCAAAACTTAATTTTTCAACGTTTCAGAACTTATGGTCATTTATTCCTTTCAATGATAAAAGACACTCCGCAAGAACGATACGAAGATTTGATCAATAACCATCCGGAAATTATCAAACGAGTCCCGCAACATTATATAGCTTCTTTTCTTGGGATAACACCGATTTCGCTTAGCCGGATCCGAAATCGAAAGTAGAGTTCATTTATTAACATTTGTTATCGTTTCATGATGGTTTTCCATGGAATTTTGCCCGAGACATCTGATATGAGACAAAGATTCATTAAAAGGGAGCATACAAGCACAGCATTTGTGCTGCTTGATACAAAAAAATGTGATGCATGCTGGAAATGCCTGAACGTTTGTACCAATAACGTTATTGGCCGGATAAATTTACCGTGGCATAAACATGTTCGGTTCATTAACGGAGGAGAATGTACAGGTTGTCTGAAGTGTGCAAAATCATGCAAGACTGGTGCAATAAGTAATCTGATCAGGAAATAGGAGACTATACGGATGGGAAAAAATCTGAATCGGTTCATTATCAATCTTTGGCTAATTATTTTTGGAATTGCAACTATATTTTCCGGAATGTTGATACAGGTAAAGTACCATATGGGCAATCATGGTAATATTGCCATAAATGACAATGTCTTTGGAATAAATTACCGGGGCTGGTCTGTCATTCATAAAGTTACCATTGTGATACTCACATTATTAATGATTTATCATGTTTACCATCACTGGAAATGGTACAAAGGTGTGATTTTAAAAAGACTATTAGCCAAAAACCAACAAGTATTGATTTTATCGTTACTTTTTGTTTTTGTTGCAATAACAGGATTTACACCCTGGTTTATTGATCTGATGAATGGTGGTGATATGACAAGGAAAGCATTCATCGAGATTCATGACAAACTTACTTTAATCCTGATCATTTACCTTATTTTGCATATTATTAAAAGATTAAAATGGTTTTTTACTACCTTTGAGAAAATAAAAAAGGAAATTCCGCACACTACAGATAAAACTTCCCGGATTAAATGAGGCAGGCAGTGTGGCTGAGGGACGAAGACAAACATGCAAAGTCCCGGTCCGTCAAGAAAGTCAGGTTGCACAGTATGCCGCTGCATAAAAGAAGAAGTCCCACAGAAATCCACTGATATTTCACTGAAAGCACAGAAAAAGATCTGTGAATTTCTGTGCGGTCTCTTTGCTTTTCTGTGGGAACTTCTTCTTTTTCCATCTAACTCATTTAGGATCCGCCAGCTATTTGGCACACGGATTAAGAGGATCATGCTGATTTTCATCGATTCCTGAAGTTATTCGCAACACCCTTCCGTACCTTCAGATTCTCACTCATATCTCATAACTCATAACCTATTACTCACCAAAAATCCATTCCCAAATCGCTTCGCTCTCCGGACTCCTATCAGATTCACCTCCTCAACTTCCTCAACTTTTTTTCAGCCCACATGCTAATCCTACATTTTCTTCACTACCTTTGTGTAATGGTGACTGATAAAAGGCTCATAAGTTATTCACAAGCATTGAAAAATATATTTATAATATTACCCCTTCTGACTTTTATAATCCTGTGTATTCAATGTCACAAGGATCCTCCAATGCATAATTCCTACAAACAAGACGATTGTTCACGAATTACAGACTGGACTGATTTAATGAATGACTCACTACTTTCTACGTCTGTTATGCAAAGCATTCCTTTAATTGACCATAAATACTATTTATGGCTTAATCAAAAAAATAATCACCTTGATATTCGTTCATTGACTTCAGAAAACTTCTCAGACCTGCAATGTCTGAAAAACTGGTTGCAAAACAAAACTCTTATCCAACTTGGAGAGAGTAGTCATGGTACTAAAGAATATAGTCAGATTAAAGTTCGTTTGATAAAATTTCTTCACGAACAGATGGGGTTTGATGTCATTGCATTTGAGAGTAATCTTTTTGAATGCTTTTACACAAATGAGAACATCCAAAACCTGACAGAAACTCAAGCAATGAGAAACTCAATCTTTTATGGTGTGTGGGGCACGCCTGATGTTAAAGAACTATTTACATACATAAAAGAAACTCAAAATTCAGATCACCCTTTGATACTTGCGGGTTTTGATTGTCAGGTCTCATCAAACACAGGATACATTACAAATCATTCAGATTTTCTTTATGAGATACTATCAAAAATTGACACACTACATGCATCACAGCAAATGGTATTTGACGCCAACATTATTAACAAAATAGTTGCCTATAATACTTCTTATTTGTCCATCAATAAAGATTCAATAAAAGTAAAATATAATCTTATGGTTAATTACATTGATAATCATATTGACTTACTAATTGATTCATTTCCTCAAAAGCCTTTATATCCTATTTTCTTAAGACAGTCTCTTCTTTCAATTATTTCACAAATTGACTTCATGCTATACCCTGACGGTGGCTTATCTGGCAATCCTTCTGCATTTAGGGTCAGAGACAGTTCAATGGCGGCTAATGTGATTTTCCTTAAAGACTGTTTGTATCCTGATAAAAAGATAATCCTATGGGCACATAATTATCATATTGCTAATACTGCATTTCAGCATGCATTATATCCAGACATTAAGGATATGGGAATATACCTCAAAGACAAATACAACTATCAATTGTACACGATTGGACTATATTCGTTAAGAGGAAGGACTAAAACTGACTGGAACTGGTCTGTTATTAATATTCCTGTGCCTACAACTGCGAATTCATTAGAAGCCTTACTCTATTATTGCAGAAAAAAATCATTGTTTATTGATCTTGAAAATCAAATTTATTGTAATGGTAATAAATGGATGTACACGACAATTTCTGCAAAAACATCAGGCTTTGCTGACGAAAATATGATTATTAAAAATGTGTATGATGGGGTAATTTTTATAGACTCGTCTTCTGTTCCAACTATGTTGCAATGATAATACCTGTGGATTATAGTTTAGGCTTCGTGCGTCGCCAGCCAAGCATGAAGCCATGTTGAACTGCCTGTCCTGGCTTGCCGGGAAAAGCCCGCTCCTGTTTTATGGGGTTTTAATGATTTGAACAGGATGGAATCAGTGTATATCGGTAAACCTTCGGCAAACCACAACTTGCAGCAGGCTTGCATTGGGCTAGTGCCCGTTAACCGGCGCATCATCTGATCCCCGGCCTGAAGGCCGGGGCAATGGATCCGCATCTGCCGCACCAGCGGTGCTTTCTTCTCGTGTGGCCCAGGCAGACATGAATTAAAAGGGTAGCCCCCCTGAGGCCAACTCATTCAAGGTTCAAGGATTAACCCAATTGGCACACGGATAAAACGGATCAGACAGATTTGCACCGGCTTCAAACCCCAAATCACTCATAACTCATAACTCATTCCTCTCCTTTTTCCGTGTTTCAATCAACTATACGGAAAAGAAACCTCTATGAAAAAGCTTCCCTGGATTACCTTACGGCGGGGTACAGAGCACCACCGCGACGTAATTACCATGCATTTCTGGTACCAGCGTGAATTGGTTGAACACCTCAAGAGTTTGGCGATTGCCCGGTACAACACTGACAATAAATACTGGTATACCGATGCAAAAGGATTTGATTACAAAGCTTTTGCCGAGGCCATGAAGCCGGTGGCCATGGTTAACTACCGGGAGTTGCTTCCGTTGCCGAAGCCATTGCAACGCAGATTATCAGAGCCGGATGCCGGAAAACCGCCAGCCAGAACAAAGCGCAAACCGCTCAGTGCCGATAACCTGAGCCATGTTAAACAATTCCGCATCTGGATGGAGCACAAGCGGTACAGCGCCTCTACGGTGAAGACGTACACCGATGCCATAGCCGGTTTTTTAGCATTTCTGCAACCCAAACCAGCCGGAGATGCGGTTAATGCCGACATGGTGCGGTACGTTCACGAGTATATCATTGGCAACGGATACAGCTTTGCGATGCAGAACCAGGCGGTGAATGCCATGAAACTGTTTTACAGGGAGATCATCCGGGCAAGGATTGAAATTGAGAAGCTGGAGCGCCCACGTAGCGAGCACAAACTACCGAATGTGCTAAGCAAAGAGGAGGTAAAGGCGATTCTGGACGCATTGTCAAACCCAAAGCACAAAGCGATGTTGAGTCTGATCTATGCCTGCGGATTGCGAAGGAGTGAGTTGCTGAACCTGAAGCCAGCGGATGTGGATTCGAAACGGGGTTTGCTGATCATCAGGCAGGGCAAAGGGCGAAAGGACCGGGTAGCGCCGTTACCGGAACGGTTGGTGGATATGCTGCGTGAATATTACAAAGGATACCGCCCGAAGGTTTGGCTATTTGAGGGGCAAAAGCCCGGCATGCAGTATTCTCCAACAAGTCTGCAGGAGGTCTTAAAGACAGGCCTGGAGAAATCCGGTGTAAAGCGAAACGCCACGTTACACTGGCTACGACACAGTTACGCGACCCATTTGCTCGAAAACGGAACCGATCTGCGGTACATCCAGGAGCTTCTCGGGCACAAGAGCAGCAAAACCACTGAAATCTATACCCATGTGACAGATAACAGCCTGAAAAAAATTCGTTCACCGTTTGATGATTTGTAAAAGTATCTATCTTTGGGGTGTAGTACCAACCACTTGATCCATGTACAGAAATAAAAACGGCCCGTTTCCTCACAATACTTTCCACAGGTTACAGGTATATACGGAAAAACCGGGTCTATATACGAGTTATAACTAAGCCGCTGGACAGACCTCGGACAAAAAAGATTTGACATGACAACAGGCATTTCGGCCGACGACATAAAACTTTATTCGCAACAGTTTGACAATTTAAATCGACTTATAGGCAAGCGCATTGACAAAATTGAGTTTTATCTTAACGACACCGACAAAGACTTTACTGAAGTCGAAAACAAATATGGAAAAAGCCTTCTCAGTGGTATCGACATCAAAGTTGACAGTATTTATTATTCAATCGGTAATAGGTTCACAAACATCCATTATGGACTGACCATTACTCCCGGCAAGACAACAGAGTTTGAATTTATTGAAGATGAAAAGAAACCTTTGCCATATCCGTCAAAGCTCATCGGACAAATTATTACAAGCATTGACATTTACTGGATGAAAATTCCTTTTGAAGGGACAATAGGTTTTTATCCGCAAGAAATTCTGATTAAGTCAAACGACAAGACCTTCCTCCTATCTTCAATTGAAATAAATAACGGTGAAGCGAACACTGAATTTACTGACGAACTTTTAATTATTGAAGACGAACATATTGCAAAACAATTAGAACTTGGACATTTTGGGCTTAACAACGGCAGACTACTTTTTAATACGGTAGACGAATTAATTAACAGCGGACACGGCTAAATCAACTGTGTGCAGCGGCCAAGTTATAACAGCACCTACTTGCAATTTTTTGCGTATTAACGCTCAAATGCATAACTTGGACAAGCAAAAAACTGCAAGTAGCTGCAAAACGTTGTGAGCAATGCAGAAAAATATCACCAGTAAATAGATTTTCAAAATGATAAGAACAGAAAGATTTGCACTTACAAACCAGGAATACTTTAAGATAATATTAACTAGTTATCTGAAAAAAAGATGGTGGATTATTTCATTATTGCTATTATCTGGACTTTTATTTTCATTAAGGAATGAAAAAGATTCCTTCGAATACTTCCTTATGTTTTTTGCTTTCTTCTATCCAATAATTGTCCTAATTTCATTTTGGAGGTATTCAAAATCAAAAGATAACAAACTATTTTTGGTTGAGAGGTTTTATGAGATTTCAGTAGATAGTATAACTGGGATATTAAGTGATGGCTCTGAAAGTATAATCAAAAAGGATAACTTCATCAAGACTGTTGAGTTAAGAAAATATTATCTTTTATACATTTCTAAAAACCAATTTGTTATTTTTCCAAAGAAAGCATTCATAAATCAGCAAGATAAGGATTGGTTTATATTGGAGTATATTAAAAAGATCACAAACTAATGCACAGCTCACAATAAATAGGACTCTGAGCGGTGCGAAGCCGAGCGTAGCGAGTCCCGACTTGTCGGGAACCCAGTCCCGCACGTGCGGGATTGAACTACAACCCGCCCTTCGGTGGATTTTGAACTATGTACTTTACGACGTTTATGGGTGCTTTTAGAGGAAAAAAATTACCAGCGTTCTTTGAAAACTTGATGTATTATGTGCTGGATTCAGCTGTTGGCAATGGTTTTCAGGAGGGAGAAGAACGATTTCAGTGAATATTTAGATGCGTTCAGGCATAGAATACCCGGTTCTGCGGTTTGCGCAAAATGGGCGTACTATGGTATGCCTGTCAGTTCGGTTGTGATTGAGTGAGTAACCCGGGAGATCGGATCCGCCAGTCCATTGTTGAACACCCCTACGGAACTATCAAGCGGCAATGGGGGTTCAGTTACATCATAACAAAGAAGGGAAAAAGCCGGGCAACTGCCGACGTCGGGTTCATGTATACAGCTTACAACCTTATGAGAATTACCAATATTTTGAGTTTCTGCGGGTTGTTAACAGCTTTATTCACAATGTGTTCGTATCTCTTGCGTCTATTTGCAACTTTTAAGGCTAAAAACGGCCATTTTGCCACCCTGGAAGTTTTGAAACAAAAATTACCAACCTCATATACTACCTATCTCAAACATGCTTACATTTGATCCTCATAACCCCGGAATCGAGGTTTTGAGACAAACTGCCGTTAGCGGCTATAATATAATGACACGAATATCAATAACCTTATTATCGATTTGTATGCTGACAAGTTGCAACCAAAACTTGACAATTAAAGACGTAGTTATAACTGAACGCTTATTTTCACCTGACAGTTCCTATGTTGTATTGACATATTACAAAGACAATGGAGCCATGGGAGAAAGTTCTTCAATGACTTCAATCTTAAAAACTGAAGACACTTTAGGACAACTTAATAAAAGTATGTTGCCTTGTTTTGACCTATCATTTTATTCTTGTTATTATCCAGACCAATGGTTAGATAACAAGACACTACAAGTAAATTTAAATGAAAGACCTTTTGTGAAAGAAGGGATTCCCTTTGACTCTTCAAGCTTTACAATCAATGGCATTAACTGTAAAGTAGTTCCTGCCGACTATTCTTATAGTTTAACTCCATTAATTGAGTATTTTAGTTTCGCTAATGACCGAAAAAAAATACTCGTTGCTTATCGCTATAAGGGAGACTTAAATATTTCTGCTATCAACTACGGAGACGAATTGCCAAGAATTGGAAATGTATTTACAAACACAGAAATTTCCTTTAATCCTATAAGATATGTTAGATGGAATGAAAACAGCATTGACATGTTTCTTAAGGATGCTGAAATGTATAATACCTCTGATTACGTTAATAAAAAAACACCTTACATAGTCAATTTTGTTGACATTAGCCAATTAAAAGAAACCTATAAAAGCAATGACTATTTTGCATACTTTCCTTTATACAAAGACGATCAAATTGACAATCTACTCAAGACAAATGGAATAACTACAAAAGCTACTATTACCGAAAGCCAGTGGAGTAAAGACGGTGATAAAAGTCTATTTTATTATCAATATGAGTACGAAGTGACCGGACAAAAATATCGTTCGTATTTTAGAATTTTTAAAGATTTTGAGAAAGGAGCTGATTATGAAATCGGAGATTTAATTACAATAAAATATGACCCGAAGCAACCATTTATTCACAAGCCTGACAAAAATTACAGCCGCTAATAGATAAGGCTTCGTGCGTCGCCAGCCAAGCATGAAGTCCCGCAGATGCGGGATTGCACAGCCTGTCCCGGCTTGCCGGGAAAAGCCCGCTCCCTATTTATGGGGTTTTAATGATTTGAAGAGGATGGAATAGGAAAAATCCGAAGGGTGAACGCCCGGAAAGCCAAAGAAAAATGGCAGATACAAGCTTAATGGACTTATAATCTACGCTTACATCAATCAATTTCAGGCGGTTGGGCAAAAGAAATCCGGGTCCCTTACTGGATAAATCGGACTATACTGACCCCCTGAAACGGACGTTCATGGATCACAATAAAAGAATTTGATCCGGGACAAAAACCTGCCATTCCGGCAGATATTGACCCCCATTATTTGCAAAATTGGGCAAAAAAACGGCGCATGTTGACCCCTTTGAGCCTGGCAATCCCCATCTGCCGCACCTACGGTGCTTATTTCAGGTGTGGCGCTTTTCTCCGTGGGACGATGTCCCCGGTTTGAATCTGCCTGCCCTCCGGGCATCAGGGCGTTCATCCAGCTATGCGGGTTAGGGAGCTGCTGCGTAACATCATTTCCCACGGCTGTGATCCGGGGCTGATCCTGTTCAACCCGCTACCGATATTTCGCTCCCTTTGGCAAGGTTCAGGGAATCGCCTGCAGATCTTCAAATTTCTAAAACCCGGATCCTGGAACATGGAACCCGGATCCTTGATCTTTGATCTTTGACTTTTTGTAGGTAAAAATCTGCGATCCGGATCAGATTTTTTCAACCTATCTCAAACTTTCGTACATTTGATCCTTCGATGGACGGAAGAGAAATTCATGTTCGGGTCTGATGCTGACAAAGATCAGATGAACGCAGAAAAAACAGAATTAAACAGAATTGTCATAATAATACCGGATACTGTAAAATATATATCAAATATTAATAAAACAAATTTCTCATGAATAAGACCGTTGTACTTTTTACATTATTGACCTTGTTGTCATTTGGGTGCAAAAAACAGATCCTGGATGAAAACCCTGATTATGAAGGTGTCTGGAAGTCGGAATGTTTTGGGATGGGATGTGACAGATATACGCTGACGATCAAAAGTGACAATACGGGAGAATATATTGCCAGTGGCCAGGAAATTGAAAATGTGCATTACAAGGGAACCGTCCGGATTAAAGACAACACCCTGAAAATAGGACTAAACCATGCTTTTACCGTTAATACCCCACCCACTGAAAAGCATGATACCGTGACTTCCTATTGCCAATGCCTTTATGGTGAAGAGATGGTGTATTCCAGGTATCTGACCATAGACAATATCACATTCTATAAGGAGCAGAGATAATAAACCTTCGTACATTTGGCCCTCAGAAGGCCGCAAACGAGGTTTTTCCGTCAGTTTAGCCTTATGCACAGTGGTGAAAACAACAAGAATCTTATAATATGTTATGGAAAAGAGTTCAATCATAATTCAGAATGCGCATACCAACAATCTCAAGAATATCTCCGTTGAGATCCCCAAGAATAAACTGGTAGTATTTACAGGGGTTTCAGGATCGGGAAAGTCCTCATTGCTTTTCGACACCCTATACACAGAGGCACAACGACAATTGATTGAAACATTCTCAACCTTTGCCCGCACCCGTATGCCCAAGCTCTCCCGACCCGATGTGGATGATATTTATAACCTTTCGACAGCCATCGTAATTGATCAGAAAAGAATGGGAAGCAACCTGCGAAGCACCGTGGGAACCGCCACCGAAATCAACACCTATCTCAGGCTGCTTTATTCGCGGGTTGGAAAACCTTTTATCGGACCCTCATTTTATTTCTCATTCAATCATCCTGAAGGAATGTGCCAGCATTGCAAAGGACTCGGAAAGCAAATCAAAGTCGATCTGAATATCTTTCTCGATAAGGAAAAATCGCTGTTCGATGGGGCAATTACTCATCCGCATTATAAACCGGGGGGGTTTTTATGGAAAGAACTGATTGCCGTTGAACTGTTTGACAACCATAAGAAACTGAAAGACTTTCCGGAAGAGGAGCTGCACAGATTATTGTATTCCGAACCTTTTACCATCAAGGACGCCAAACAAAAACTGACCTATAACCGCAAGTTTGAGGGAATAGCCCGAAAACTTGAAAATGCAGTATCGGGAAGGGCTGATGACGAATCCTCTGAAGATGACAAAAATGCCTATTCGCGCTATTTCGTTTATAAAACGTGTGATTCATGCCACGGGACAAGGATCAGTGAAAGGGCAGAATCGGTGAAAATCAATGATGTTTCCATTGGGCAATTGTGCCAGATGGAACTTACCGACGTATTGGCATTTCTTGGAAACATTACCGGTGATTTATCGGTTCCGGTATTGCGCAAAGCCCGATTTGTGTTAGAGCAGCTGATAGAGATCGGCGTTGGCTATTTATCACTGGACAGACCTGTTTCAACGCTTTCGGGCGGAGAGTCGCAACGTGTAAAAATGGCCCGGCAGCTGGATTGCAACCTCGTTGATTTGCTATATGTACTCGACGAACCAACCATAGGTTTACACCCCCGCGATACCCAAAAACTGCTCACAATACTCAACCGGCTGAAAATCAAGGGGAACAGCATTTTCGTGGTTGAACACGACCCCGATATGATCGAAGCAGCTGAATGGATTGTGGACCTCGGTCCCAGGGCAGGGACATTGGGAGGAGAGGTGGTTTACAACGGAACCTTCAGCGATTTTAAAAATGCCCAAAGCATAACCAGCAAATATCTTTTCAGTTCGCCCAGGCCAGGCCACGTCAGAAAACAGGCGCAGGACTTTTATCTGATCGAAAATGCGAACGCGAACAACCTGAAAAATCTGAGTGTCAGAATTCCCAAAGGATTATTGACCTGTATTACCGGAGTGGCAGGAAGCGGCAAAAGCAGCCTGATTTTCGATTGTTTTGCCAGACAGCATCCGGAGGCGATAGTGATTGACCAGTCAGCGATAGGCAGGTCGTCGAGAGCAAATTCCATGACGTATATCGGGGCATTCGACCTTATCCGGAAGGAGTTTGCCAGACATACCGGTTCAGAAGCTTCATTGTTCAGTTTTAACTCAAAGGGAGCTTGTCCGAAATGCAATGGTCAGGGTACACTGTCATTTGAAATGTTTTTTCTCGATGCTGTCAAAACCGTTTGCGATGAATGCGAAGGGAAAAGGTATCATTCCGAAATACTTGAATTGAAATATAAAGGAAAAAATATCGCAGAAGTATTGGACATGACCGTGCTGCAGGCACTTGATTTCTTTGATGACCATAAACTGCTGAAGATGTTGAAAACCCTGGACGATGTAGGACTTGGGTATTTAAATCTCGGGCAATCAACAAGTACTTTGTCCGGTGGCGAATCACAAAGGTTGAAGATTGCATCTGAACTGCACAAAGAAAGCAATATCTATATTATGGACGAACCGACAACCGGCCTGCATTTGTCAGATATTGACAAATTCTACCGGATCATCAAATCATTGGTGGATAACCATAATACAGTGGTGATCATTGAGCATAACCTGGATATTATCAAATACGCCGACTGGATCATTGACCTGGGACCGGAAGGAGGTAAAAACGGCGGAGAGGTTCTATTTGAGGGCACTCCTGAAAATCTGATCAATTGTGAAAAGTCATACACCGGAAAACATTTATTAAAGAAAATATAAGGCTATAAATACTTTTACTTAACAGATAAGGCTTCCCTTATAATTGAACCATTGTCAGGATAAAACCATGGTAGAAAAATTAAATAAATCAGGAATAAATGCATTCATGGCACCACTTCGCTGGATTATTGTTACAGGAGTGGTTTATTTTCTCGCTTCCGGAGAAATTGGTATCCTGAGAGCATGGATCTATATTGGGGTTTATGCTATCGGCGGGCTGATCATTGGTATTATACTCCTGAAAAAAACACCACAACTGTTAAATGACAGAGGAAAGATGCAGCAGGGAACAAAACTGTTCGATAAGTATATGATCCTGATATACTTTCTATTTGCAATTGCTGTTACCCCGTTTGTTGCAGGAATTGACAGGAGGTTAAATCTTTCTGAATCATTACCCTTCTTCTGCTTATATATCGGGATTATACTGTACATCTTTTCAACAATATTCTCCATATGGCCAATGCTTCATAATCCTTTCTTTGAAGGCACAATACGAATACAGAGCGAGAAATCCCATTATGTAATAAATACAGGGCCATATAAAATAGTACGTCATCCAGGATACCTTGGAATGCTTCTGGGTTCAGTATCATTACCTTTGGCATTTGGCTCTGTACTTGCATTTATTCCCCTGGCCATTATGATTGTTTTAATTCTTATAAGAACATACTATGAGGATGCTACTTTACAGAAAGAATTGACCGGATATTCAGAATATTGCAAAGATGTCAAATATAAACTAATTCCTTTCATCTGGTAAGTCTGAAATAAATTACGACATGAACAGGACATATTTGTGGGTAATAACAGGTATTATAATTATTGTATTAGCTTTTGTTTTCCATATTCCGGGATTTTATATTTTTCTGGGTATTGTTCTGATATTGCTTGCCAGAACATTTAATCCGTTCCGGCTTTCCGTTGAGAAAATACCTGAAGGATTCATTGAAAAGCAATTCAATACAGGGGCTGTCACCTTAAACTATGTTGAAGGACCGAAAAATGGACCCTCTCTGCTGTTTATTCCCGGCCAGATGGAATTCTGGCAGGGATACAATCTTGTATTGCCCTATTTCTCCAAAAAATATCATGTGTTTGTTGTGGACGTGAGAGGGCACGGAAAATCAACCTTTACACCCGGGAAATATTCATACAACCTTATTGGTGAAGACCTTAAGTTATTTCTCGAACAAGTAATCAAAGAAAGAACCATTGTATCCGGACTTTCTTCGGGTGGAATACTTTCATTGTGGCTAGCAGCCAATGCTCCTGAATGCGTTTTAACAGCCATCATTGAAGACCCTCCCTATTTTTCTTCCATATATCCAAGGATAAAAGAAGAAAAATACATGTATTATCTCTTTAAAACGGCCATAGAAACACTTGGCAATGGCAGGAGAGATATCAGAAGCTTTTTTGCCAGACAGGGTATACCCCTAAAGGACAAGGAAAATTTGTTGCTGATGCCTTCTTTTATAGCAAGCTACAGGTCAATAAGCCTTGCGCTGAACAAAAAAATCAGACCGCATAAAAAATACGATTTACTGAATGCCCGATTTGACCAACGGGCAGGTCTAAAATTTATCAGCGAGTATGATGTGGATTTCTCGAAAGCAACCATTGACGGGAGATTAACAGAAGGATTTGATCCGGAAGAAACATTGAAGAAAATCCAGTGCCCTGTTTTATTGATTCATGCTTATTGGTCGAGACATAAAACCTGGGGATTAATAGGTGCCCTTGATGATGATGATGTGGAAAAAATCCGTTCGGGGTTGAAGGACCTTAAAGTTGTGAGGGTAGATGCCATACACGATGTTCATTTAGCTAAACCTAAGATATTTATCAAGGTTATAAGTGAATACCTGGACAATTTGATGGGGCTCAGGAACAAACTTACACCGTCCGGAATACAGGAACAGCAAATGAACAATTTCCTGATGATCCAATAGTTCTTCATTGAAAATAACCCATAAATCAATGGTAATGAACATGAAAACAAAAATGGCATTGGTTATCCTGCCCGCCATGATTGGCCTGAGCCTGATCGCATGTGTCATCAGGCGGAGCAGTGAGGTTAAAGTCCGGGCTGTTGAAACCGGAACATTTGAAGACCCCCGGGATGGCAGGATCTATAAAACCATCAAAATTGGCAACCAATGGCTTATGTCGGAAAACTTTACCTTTAAGCCACCGGAAGGAAATTATTGGGCCTATGATAACGACCAGGCAAATGTGGCAAAATATGGCTACCTGTACGACTGGGAAACAGCCAGAAGAATCGCTCCCAAAGGCTGGCACCTGCCGACGGAATCAGACTGGAAAACTCTCAGGGCATCCCTGGGAGGGAAAAGAGAGATTGTAAAAATACTG
>ERZ795055.719-NODE-719-length-29720-cov-5.527288_pt1 | contig 29720 bp, 29 predicted proteins | sample MGYA00375139_ERZ795055 | MGnify/ENA primary metagenome ERZ795055 (study PRJEB30184, sample SAMN05720283) | anaerobic digester metagenome | isolation source: active sludge of municipal wastewater-treating anaerobic digesters | place: USA | collected 2015-01-23 ... | reverse complement strand
AGAACGTAATTGACTATCGCCGGCGCGTTCTTTCTGTTGTAAAGGGCGGACCTGATCTCGGTAGCCACCGGGCCGCCCGGACCGCCGAAGGAAATCGCCCTATCGAGCACGATCAGGTGCTTTTTACCCTCAATAGCCTTGTAGAAATCCTCGAACGGGAAAGGTCGCCACAGCCTTATTTTCACCACGCCGACCTTTTCGCCCTTCTCCCTGAGCATATCAACCACTTCCATGGCTGCTTCGCCGTACGATCCCATGGTGACGACGCAGTATTCGGCGTCATCGGCCCGATATGTTTCAATCGGATGATACCTGCGCCCGGTCAGCTCGTACCATTCGTCCCACGCCTTCACCGCCTGGGGATACGACTTGACAAGCCCCTGTTCACGGGCCATCTGGGTTTCAGTGTATATCTCCGGCATCGCGAAACATCCCATTGAAACCGGGTTGTCCGGATGCAGTACGTTTTTCATCTTCAGGTCGGGCAGATATTTTTTGATCGTTTCATTGTCCTCAAATATGATCGGCTCGATCATGTGGGTAAGGATGAATCCGTCAAGGTTGACCGCTGTAGGATACAGCACATCCGGGTGCTCCGCCACGCGGAAGGCCCAGAACATGTGATCATACGCCTCCTGTCCGTTTTCCACGAAGACCTGCACCCATCCCGAATCGCGCACCATCATCGTGTCAGTGTGGTCGTTCCAGATTGAAAGCGGACCTGAAAGCGAGCGGTTCGCGAGCGCCATGACTATCGGCAGCCTTAAAGAAGACGCTATATAAAATATCTCGGCCATGAGAGCAAGACCCTGCGAGCTCGTGCTCGTGAACGTCCTCGCGCCGACGGCAGACGAGCCGCAGCATACGCTCATCGCGGAGTGTTCGCTTTCAACCGGCACAAATTCGGCGTCCAGGTGCCCGTCGGCGACCATTTCGGCAAGATGTTCTACTATATGTGTCTGCGGGGTTATCGGATAGGCCGCAATAACATCAACATTGGCCTGACCAACAGCCTCGGCAAGAGCGATCGATACTTCAATCCCTTTTCGCACTGTGGCCATATCATTCCTCCTCGTCTATCATGGTAATGCATCCGACAGTGCACTCTTTCACGCATATTCCGCATCCCTTGCAGTAATCGAGATCGGGCAGATAATAGCCTTCTGCATCCTGATGTATGCAGCCTTCCGGGCAGAATATCCAGCAAACCGCGCATTTAATGCATTCTTTCTTATTCACGATCGGTCGCGATGAACGCCATGATCCGGTTTTATACGCGCTGGCGTTGCCTTTCTCGATGACGATCGCGCCATCGACAAGTTCAGTCCATTTGATCTGATCTATTGGCTTTGTCACGTTATCACCCCGCTACCTTAACGTCGTCGAACGCCCGCTGAAGTGCGTTCATGTTCTTGGCGCCCAGCTTTGAGCCGAAACGGGCCATAACCGGATCCTTGATGTCGTCGAAAGAAAGGATGCCGGTAATCTTCAACAGGGCGCCGAGCATCGTGGTATTGACAATCGGCCTGCCGAACTCGGACATGGCTATATGGTTCGCATCCACTGTCGCGACTTTTGTTTTCAGGTTATACATTTTCTTTATTTCGTCAGGGCTCTTTCCGGTATTTATGAGCACGGTGCCGCCCTCTTTGAGGCCCTTTGCCGGATCGATGATCGACAAAAGGCTCGGATCGAGCACGAGCACGACATTCGGCTCGTATACTTTCGATCGCAGATGGATTTTATTGTCGTCGATGCGCGAAAACGCGACAACCGGCGCCCCGCGGCGCTCAGGTCCGAAGCTCGGAAAAGCCTGGGCGCATTTACCTTTGTTGATTGAAGCGATTGCTATGAGCTCAGCCGTTGTTACTGCGCCCTGACCGCCCCTTCCGTGTATTATTATCTCCAGCATAAAGTCTCCCTTCTTAACTGTTGCTTTTCCCGCTTGTTTATCAGGGGGATGGGAAATACTCCCGCAAATACAGTTTGATAATAATCAGATAATATGTTTTGTTAAAAAACGGATGGAGGTTACCCTCAACCCTTATTAGCATACATGATTTTCATGTCTACAAAAAAATCCATTTCACCGATCAATGGAGAAATTTTTTCTTAAGAATATTATACACGCGGGAGCAAACAAAGAAAAGATTATTTTTCCCGTATTGTCTCGTCCACGGACATGCCGAAATGTCTGGCTCCCTCCTCGGAGTATCCAAGGACCCTGTCGCCCTTTTTCAGCTTGACGACGCTTACCGCCTTCCCGTCAGGATCGGTCAGCCTTATCGTTTCGGCATTCTGCAGAACGACCGAGTACTCTCTACCTTTATTATCAGTTGCATAAACGACGAGAAGCGGCCTTTTTTCGATCTTTGATCTTCCCACATACGAGAGCAGGGTCTTACCGGATTTGTCAACTATCAGTATCGGATCGCCTGTGGAGAGTTCTCCCAGATAACGCGTCTTGTTTCCCGGTATCCGCACATAGGAATGCACGGCGCCTGCATTTATCCTGAAGGGCCTTGGCGATACATACGGATTTTCGATGTTTTCGGCATGAACGAGAAACAGTCCCTGGCTCGAGTTGCCTACCAGAAGCCCCTCGGCGAGATCGATATTGGCGCAGGTATCGACGCAGACCCTGTCTCCGATTCCAATCTGCGCCACCCGCGTTATCTCGAGCGTCGTCATCTCGAGCTTCTCGCTGTCGATCTCGCGCACATACGAAACAATGCTCTTTATCTGATTCGGATCGTCGGTCTCGATCACTATTCCTGCAACACCCTTCTCCATGATTCCGGCCGCAAGCCTGGCTTCCTCAAGGTTGCCTGCGAATGCGAAGAGGCGCTCCCCGCCGATCGGGATAAGATTTTCGATCGGGATGATATTCCAGTCAGTGGTCCTTACAGCTACCATCCCGGATTTCAGCGCCTGCGCCGCGATGTTCTCGTCCTCCTTTGAGCGTATCCGGATTATCTGTACATCACCGGGGATTTTAAGATCGCCCTTCTCGGGCGCAATCACGGTAATCCTCCCGAGCTCGCGGATTCTGTCGACAAGATCGTCGGAGGCGATAATTGCGTCTACACCTGATTCGATGGCCTCGGTGACAAGGCTCTTGTTCCATGATGTCAGGTTGAGCCAGGTCCTCTTCATCTTTGATCACCGTGTACGATTTTTGATATCTTGCACACAATATCAGCCGGATCGTCATGCTGGAAGACGTTTCTTCCAATGGATACGCCCGCACCGCCGGCCTGGATGGCGCCGGTGACCATGTCGAGCAGCTCCTCGTCGCTTTCCATCTTTTCACCTCCGGCAATGACTACCGGCACCGGGCATCCCTCGACTACTTCCCGGAAGCTTTCCGGTGATCCGGTATAGTTGACCTTGACGATATCGGCCCCGAGCTCTGCGCCGACACGTGCCGCGTGCTTGACCACCTTGGCGTCATATTCGTTTTTGATCTTGGTCCCGCGGGTATACATCATCGCGAAAAGCGGCATGCCCCAGTCCCGGCATGCCCTTGAAACGAGCCCCATGTTGTGCAGCATTTCGGATTCGGTATTGGCGCCGATATTCACGTGAATCGATACCGCGTCAGCGCCGAGAATCATCGCTTCGTCCACCGCGCACACGAGGGTCTTCGCATTGGAATCAGGGGAAAGCACCGTGCTCGCCGAAAGGTGTACGATAAGGCCGATATCCTTCCCCGAGTTCCTGTGGCCGCTTTCGACCAGGCCCTTGTGCATGAGAATCGCGTTTGCGCCGCCTGACGCCACTTTATCGACGGTCCCGGCGAAATCGATGAGCCCGTGTATCGGGCCGACGGTGACGCCGTGGTCCATGGGAACTATTATCGTCTTTTGAGAGTTCCTGTTAATTATACGCTGAAGCCGAATCCTTTTACCTATCATAATCGTCCCCCTGGTGAATAATCTGGCCGCCGATCTGTGTGTAAAAAACGCCGGAGCAACTTCCCAACTATTTGTATTTCGAAATCCCAGTCAAGCAAATTTGGAGTTTTCATTTAACGATATCCCGGCTTTTTATATTTGACTGTTTTCCACGGATGGCCTAAATTATATGACATGGAACAGATCCCGGAAAACGCCGATGATTACAGGCCCTACGCGGACTACTGGAGCGCCGGCCTCGAGAAAATAGACGAAATCCATAAAGATCTCGACCTGTCCATCCGCGAGATCGAGAAGCTGTATCCCGAGTTTGAAAAAAAATACAGAAAGGCCAGCAACCTCGCCGATATCCTGTCATCCATCTATGCAGGGGTGAACGCCCTTGACGGCAGAGACGACCTTCTCAAGCTGAAATCCTTCATCGACCGCTATAAAAAGCGTTACACACGGGAAGGGATCGACTTCGAAACGATCGGGTTTCTTCTTGATAAAATCGGCGAACTCCGGTCAAAAAGTTTCGATAACTTCCCGGTATTGCATCATAATGAAACCTCTGCAGAAATAAAAGAACCCGCCCTGGCCGAGAATTATCTTTCATGGCCCTACCGCTGGTTCACGTTCAGGAGAGGCTGGTCGTGGTTCATGGTTCCGTTCAACGATCTCGACATCTACAGGGCCGGCGAAGATGCATGCGTCAAGAGGTCGGGTTCTGATTCGATCACCGTCGAAATTCTCGGCAGGGAGAGGATATTCCTCGACCTGTTTTCCCTGTGCAGGAAAAAACGAGAACCTTCCGGGATATTCATAACCATTGACGGTAAATCCAGCTTCGCGGTTTCACAGCCCGGAAAGAAAATATACTCGCGTTTTGATTTCATTTCACCGCGTATAAACAAATACGCCGGAGACAGGAGCTTCCCGTTATCTCCGGGCAGGGTCAGACTGTTCGGGATCAGCCATGTATACCTTGATGCCGGTTATTTGCAGGACAGTGCGAGCAGCATCTGCGCCGGAGCGTATACCGCCCAGACCCATACCGTCGAATGAGGTATCTCCCGGTAAAATTCGTTGAAAGCGAGAATCGCGTCCGACACAAGGAATAAAACCGCGCCCGCCGCGCCGATATATCCACGAAGACCGGCGCTCCCGTCAAACGCTCCCGCGACAGCCAGAAAAACCATCGTCGATATGACCGACATGTAAACGAGCACTGGCGTTGCCATCTTTCCGGCTTTTCCCCTTATCTTTATGAAAAAAAGAATCATTGGAGCAGCAATTACCGGCACAAACACCAGTTGCGTCGCCGAAAATTCATACCTCGTGGCGAACGCGCATATATACAGAACGTGCGCCAGAAGAAAAAAAACGAGGCCGTGAAGCAGCATCCGAACCTCGACTATCATCAGTAGAACGTCAGCCACCAGGGACAGCAACAGTCCCCAGAAAATCAAAGAAGAAAACACGGGCTCGCTCGAATCCGGGATCGCAGTGAAAGAGATCAGGATCACCGACAGGGTGACCACCGGGGTGAGGAGATACTTGAAAAAAATCCTGTTCCGGAAAGTTAATATTTCCCTCGCGATGAGAACAACCGTGAAGAAAATGATAAGGCAGAAAATTTCCCCATTGGAAAAAGATTCAACCGGCAATTACGGACCTCGTCATTCGGATTTCTTCTTCTTTTCTTTTTTCTCGCTCAGCTCGCTTTTGAACAGGTCTGAAAGCTCCCTGAGCTTGCCGGGATCAAACTCGGATTTCGTGGCGGCGATGTTTTCCTGCTTGATGTCCTGGTATATTTCCATGCGGTGGACCGTGACGCTTTTGGGCGCCCTGATGCCCAGCTTTACCTGGTCTCCCTTGATATCGATGACGACCACCTCGATATCGTCTCCGATCATAATGCTTTCGTTCAGTTTCCTCGCCAGTACCAGCATCGGACTATCCCTCTGTCCCGGAGCTTCTTCTCAGCTCGTCGAGTATCCGGTGCTTGACCCCGTAGCGATCGGTCAAAAGTATCGCCTGTTTCCCGATTCTCACCGAAGGATTTATTATTATCGGCCCCTGGAGGTTCGCGGTCATCTCGGCTGGATTGGATGGGATTGTCACTATTGAGAAAACGACCAGTTCGTCCGGCCGGGAAGCCCTGACCACGCGAAGATCGTTCTGGGAAATCACGAGCTCGTACTGTTCCATGAAATCCGCCGGCCTTATGACGATAAAAGCCAGATCCGGCTCATCGATCGCCTGCATCCACTTCAGCGGCGACCCAGGGTCTTCGGTGTCGAGGAGCACGAATTTCTTGATATAGTCGAATCCGAGAATTCCCTCGGGAAAATCGATTATCTGCTTTTCATTTATATCGACAGTCCCGGATTTTTTTGTTTTCAGTTTTATTACCAAGTGGAACCCCTCTTAATTGTTGTTTGACGACGTCAGCCGCGCGCCTTTCCGCAATTTACCTCAGAAAATCCATCAGCGTCGTTCGAATCGAGCGCGCTCCAACTGCGAGCGCGTACTGGTGCACGCTTTCGAGCCATTTGAAATTCATTATGGTTTCAGGATAATCGATACCCTCGGTTTTTGCAAGCAGTTCGGTAATATTCGTTTTCGTGTACTCCGCCCTTTTCTCGAGCTCATCGACCCTGTTCTGCCGCGCGCCGACGAGCGCCAGGTGCCTCGAAAGGTTCTCGAGGCCCATATCGATCAGCCCGAGATCGCGCCCGCCGACGAGTTCCTGGTCTCCGCGGACCAGGTCGTCCCTGAGCTGGATAACCATCTCGAAGATCGACATGCCCCCGACGGTGACGGTCGGGCTGATATTGTTGGGCGGTTCGGGGAAACTGCTGTTTATGAGGCCGATATCCTGAAGCACGGTGCCCCCATTCATGTCCTCGAGCCATATCTGGTGCGGCGAGGTGGTTTCCAGTATAATGTTGTTTCTTCCACCCATCGAGGCGCGCACGCTCAGGCCCGCGTTGTTTATCTTGTCTATGACCAGGTCGAGGTTGTCCCCCGCCGACACGTTTATCTCTGTCCCGTCGATGCGGATCGTCTGGTTCGTCTGCGCCGCATACCCGGTCACGTCCTTGTTCGAGGTGAGTATCTGGTTCGTGGCCCAGAATACCCTGTTCCCCGGAATGTTCACGTCGACGTATTCGCCCTTCTCCACTTCGCGTTTTACCTCGCCGATGTTTCCGCGGTATTCCACGCCGATCATGGCGTCGCCCTGGTTCCCTGCGGTCAGGGTCTGGTACACGGGCACGAACGGATTCGGGAGGTCCTCTGTCCCGGTCTGGTGCCCGCCGAATATCGGCCTGCCGACCCCGTTTTTGGTGTTGGCGATGGCTACCAGCTCCTCGAGCAGCTGGTTGATTTCGGTCGCGGTCGCTTCCTTCAGCTCGAACGAGGTGTATATTCCGTTTGCGCCCTGCACGGTGAGAACGCGCAGCCTCTGAAATATCCGAAGGGCCGACTGTATCGTCGAGTCCATCTCCTCGAGTCTTGACCTGCCCTCGCCGATATTGCTGATGAACTGGTCAATCTCGGTCATGCGGGACCGGTACATCATCTGGTTCGTTGTCGATATGGGATTGTCCCGCGGCATATTGACCGTCTTGCCGGTGCCCAGTGAATACTGAAGCTTGTCCATTTCGGTCTGATGCCGCTGCAGGTTGAAGCTCATCGTGTTGTTGATCATCTGGTTTGTTATTCTGTTCATGGATTAGACTCCCATCCGGTTGATAATCGTGTCAAGCATCTGGTCCATGGTCGAAATCACCCTGGCCGACGCGTTGTATCCGTGCTGGAACGCCACCATATTGGCCATCTCCTCGTCGAGGTTGATCCCCGAAACCGACTCGCGAAGGTTCGCCAGGTTCTTGAGCAGCGTCTCCTGGTTCTGAATCCTGTCCTTGGCCTCTTCGCCCTGGGTGCCGATTCTTGACACGGTCGCGATGTAATAGTCGTTGAACGTCGTGTTGTTGTCGACCATCGCGTTTATGTGCCTGAGTTTCGCTATCCGCAGCGCGTTCGACCCGTCGCCGATGCCGTTGCCCGCGTTGTAATCTCCGGTACCGCCGATATCTTTACCCTGCGCCGCCGAAATCCTGTCGATGTCGTTCATGACCGCGGCCGACACCGCCATGTGCGAAGCGGGATTGAACTTCGGGGCTATGGCGATGTGCTCACGGTCCGGAAGGAGCTTCGCGATATCGTCGACCCTGCGGTAATCGAACGCGCCCTGGCGGCCGCTCTGCTTGAGCACGCCGGAAAATCCGACCAGAAACTGGCCTGAATCCTCGAGGTGCCTGATGATGAAGTTCTTCTTGTCGTCGTCGCTCGCGATCGTCGCCTTCAGCGCGATCTCGCTGTTGTGGTTGATATAGGCCACGACCCCGGTATGCGCGTCGTTGATTTTCTTGATCACGCTCAGCGCCGTGTCCTTGGTGTTGTAATCGATCTGCACCTCGGACTGGATCTCGTCGTTCATTACGAAGGTCAGCGTGCCCGCGATGCCGATCGCGGCCGAAGCGTCGATCCTGTTGTTTCCAGATACCTTGAAAACAGCGGTGACGTCCTCGACGCCGTCATTGTTGAGGTCGACGTTCCCCTCTACGTTGTCGCTCAGGATCATGTGCTCGAAAAAGTCGATATTCGTTTCGTTTCTGCGGCTGAAGCCGTCACGGTGAACCTCGTTGGTCAGGTCGACGAGGTTCACTGCGAACGAGTTGATCTTGTTGATATTGTCCCGCAGCACCTCGTCCCTTATCTCGACGAGCGAGGCGAGCTCGCCGCCCGAGTAGGTCACGTCCCTGCCGGTCTTTTTCCAAACGACCTTGAAAAGGCCGTTGTTGGCCGTATCCGGAACGGCCTCGATCAGGTGGTGGATTTCGCCCTGCACCAGGTTTTCCGATCCGATGTAAACGATGATCTCGTCCTTGTCGGTGCGGCCCACGCTGATATCCACGATGGTCGAAAGCTTCTCGATGAGCGCGTCCCGCTTGTCCTTGAGGTCGTTCGGGTTGTCTCCCACCGCCTCGGCCTTGAGGATTCTCTCGTTCAGGTCGCGGATGTCCTTTCCGTACATGTTGATCTGGTTGACCCTGGCCTCGATCTCACGGTTCGCCGCGAGCCTGAGGTCGTAGAGCTGCCGGTACGACTGCTGCACCTCGTCTGCCAGTGCGACGGCCTTTTCCCTGACGACTTCCCTGGTCGATCTCTCTTCCGGATATTTCGAGAGCTCTTCCCACGCCCTCCAGAGCGCGTCGAGCCTGCTCCTGATCCCCTGGTCCGAAGGCTCGTTGTACACCATTTCAATCTGGTAGATGAAATCGTTCCTTACCTGCCAGTAGCCCATGGTGTTCTTCTCAGTGATTATCCTGTCGTCGATGAACGAATCCCTGATCCTCTCGACGACCGAAACCGCGCTTCCCTGGCCGATATTGCCGGGCGTGTTCGACCTGTTCAGGCTCGGAACATACAGTGGGTCGGCGGCCGTGATCACCACGCGCTGCCGAGAATACTCCTTGTTCTCTGCATTGGAAATGTTGTGTCCCGTAACCTGAAGGGCCTGCTGGTGCGACATCAGGCCCCTTTTCCCTATTTCAAGTCCCATGAAAGTCGAATTCATCGCGATCCCTCCCTATGCAGTCTGATTGAACAATACCGGCCCGGCGATTTTCCCTTTTTCCCTTCCGAGCTTGTCGTACCCGGACAGCACCGTATTGTGGTTTTTCATTCCGCGGATCATTATCTGGAAGTATTCCATGTTGTCTTCAATAAGCACCCTGTTGTTTTTTCTGAGCCTGTCGAATCTGGTCACTGTTCTTTTGAGTTCACGGCCGGCATTCATCAGGATTTCTCCATTACGGCTCTCGGCCTGCGCCGCCACATCCCGAAGGGTGATGTCCCGGTTCGCCCTGTGGGGAATTTCCATGAGCCTGAACCGGTCAATTTCGTCCTGTCGGGCCTTTTCGTAGATCATGAGCTCTGAAATTATCTCTTCCTGAGCAGAGCAGATATTGTCCAGGGTCCTGCCCCTGCGCTCGATGATCACATCCGTTTTCTGTTCTTCGAGGGCGAGCATTCGTCCATAGAGTTCGATTTCTTTATTCAGGATAAAAAGAAGGTCATCGGTCCTCAACATATTGCCCATCCGTGGTTTGATATATGTCTACTCGAGTTTCATATCGGTGATTCCGGGGATTATTATTAGATTAATTCGCCATCCGTCATGCCCATGATCGGTTTTATCATTGTATTGACTAATTAATACACCTATACTAAAGTTAAAAAAATCGCTGCATGCATCCTATATTTGCATAAAAAGGGAAAAACAGGGGGAATCGATGGATTTCGACTCAATAAGCGGCTTTTTCGGCAGAATTCCGGCATTGGAATGGGTCATGGTGATCCTTTTGACCGGATTTATCGCCCAGTTCGGTAAAATGCTCGCCGAATACATCATCGAGATGGCAAAAAAAAGGCGAAACATTAAAAAAGAACCGGCCCACCCGGAAAAAGACAGCGGAAACGGCGCAGCCCATGCCGCAGAGATTCAGAAAAAAATCATCAAAGCTGATAAAAAGGCCAAAAAGGCCGAACAAAAGAAGGCAAAAAAAAGCGGTTAACTGGATTTCTTCGACATCTCCTCGATGAATTCCTCGTAGTTGACCTCGCTTATCGGGTCCATCCGGTGAATCTCCATTCCAACCTTGATAATCCCGTTCGAAAGAAAATTGACGTTCCTGACTATGGCGCCGATCGCCGCCTTTTTCTGCGTGGGCAGCAGGATTTCGAAAATCACCAGGCTGTCCTTCCTGAAAAAACGGGTCTGTCTGCGATCCTTGAACGCCACTCCCAGCCCGCTGGCCGAAAGGTCGGTGACGAGAAACCTGTCGGGCTCCGGAATGAAGAGGTTGGATTTTCTGAAAAGCTCGTTGATGACCACCCCCGCCCTTTTCACGACCGAAAAAAGACCGTCCGTGATCGGGGTCTTGCCGTTGACCTGGAGATACCCGAAGGGTATTATTCCGCGATGATAGAGCGGAACGGTCGCCTCGGCGATGAACTCCTTCGTCGCCGACAGCCTTTTGTCTTTAGAATAAATGTCGGTTATGTAGAACTGGTATTCGGCCTTGAGCTTGTCGGGAGGCTCGGTGTTCAGGTCCGCGATATAGATCGGCGAGTTGCGGTTGATCAGGATTTTCATGCGAATATCGGTCTGGCTGTCGTTGACGAAAAAAACCTTCACGCTGTCGAACTGCTTCTGGAGATCGAACTGCATGATTTCCCTCACATGCTCGACCTTTTTATCGTTGAGCATCAGGTCGTTTTTTATGCCCAGGTCGCTCATGATATTGCTGATATAGATGACGTTTGTCGTCTCCTCGGCGCCCGAAATGATGCGGTCTTCCTTGCGTTCCTGGGAAATCACCTGTATCTTGCTCGGCAGAAAGATGAACGTGTCCTCGTTGCGCTCGATATAATTGAGTACAGCGCTGATGGTCAGGCTCTGGTGCCGCGTGTACACGGTGATGGCTTCCCTTATGTTCTTCACATGAGGGATCCTGAACGCGACATTTTCTCCGGAATAACCGAGGAATTGAACGGCGAGGTTCCCGCTCTTGGTCTTGATGAACACATCTTTCTTGGCAAAATAATTTTTAAAGATGCCCTCGAACCTGTCTTTGTCGGTGATTGTCTTAATGCTCTGGGCCATGGCTATCCACGATTATATCATCAATAATTCTGCCGTCAACAAGAGAAATCGTTCTTTCGGTCATGGATGCGATCTCGCGGTCATGGGTGACGATTATTATTGTCGTGCCGTTCTCCCTGCCGAGATCGAGCAGTATCCGGGCGAGGTTGCGCGAATTTTCCCGGTCGAGGCTGCCGGTCGGCTCGTCCGCGAGCACGATGTCGGGCTCGCCGACGATGGCGCGCGCAACTGCGATTCGCTGGCATTCTCCGCCCGAGAGCTCGGGCGGCCGATGGTCGGTTCTCTCGGAAAGATTGAACCTTTCGAGAAGGGCCAGCGCCTTTTTTCTCGCATCCGCCTGCCTGACCCTTCTTATCAGGAGGGGCATCATGACGTTTTCGAGCGCGGTGAATTCGGGAAGCAGGTTGTGCAGCTGGAAGATGAATCCCAGATGGCGGTTCCTGAATCCCGAAAGGTCCTCGATCGAAAGCCCCGAGACGTCCCTGCCGAGTATCCGCATCGTCCCTGACTGGAACCCGTCGAGGCACCCCATGCAGTTGAGCAGGGTCGATTTCCCTGCGCCGCTCGGGCCCACGATCGAAACGATCGATCCTCCGTCTATCGAGAGCGACACGTCGTTCAGGACCCTGAGGCCGCCGGTCCCGAATCCGTAAATTTTTTCTATGCCGGAAGCTTGAATTACCGTATCCACAATGGCCCCTCACTCATATCTCATGGTTTCGACCGGCTTCAGGCGCGAGGCCTGCCATGCGGGGAAAATGGCCGCCACCGTCGACAGAAAAACGGCGAAGATCGCGATGAACACGACGAACCCGACCTCCACGACGGTCGGGATCGAATCGATGTAATAGACGCTCGTCGGCACGATGGTGATCTTGTAGAACGTCCCGAGATCGAACACGCGGTATATATGCGAAACAAGCAGATTGATCGACATTTCTATCCACATGATGATCGCTTCGAGGTTGATGGCGGCGGCGAGGCCCGCGACCAGTCCCGACACGGTGCCGATGAGGCCGATCAAAAACCCTTCGAGGATGAAAATCACCATGATCGACGTCGGACGCGCCCCCATTGATTTCAATATGCCGACGGCCTTCCTCTTCTCCATGACCACCATCGCGAGCGTCCCCATGATCGTGAAGCCCGCGGACACGATCACCAGGAAGAGGATTATGGTCATGATCAGTTTTTCGAGCCTGAGCGCGTAGAACAGGTTGTGATTTTTCTCCTCCGCGGTGCGGGCAACGTATTCGAAACCGATCATCGACTGAATTTTCTCGGCTATACTGTTCATCGCGTATATGTCGCCGATCTTGATTCCCAGGCCAAGGGCGATGTCGCCGACCTCAAAAAGACGCTGCGATTCCCTGAGGGACATCAGGACAAGCTTGGTGTCGTAATCGTAGTATCCGGTCTTGAAGAACCCCGCCACCCTGAAACGGCCGAGGCCGGGCTGCACTCCCTCGCGCGCGGTCAGGCGCCCCTTGGGAACGATCAGCTCCAGCACGTCGCCGGCATCGATGCCGTATACCTTCGACATCTCTTCGCCGATATAAACCCCCCTCGCAGCCGCCGGTTTATCCTTCTGTTCGATAAAGAACTTCCTGAGCGTTTCAGGGATTCCCGGACCTTCGCCCATGCCCCTGATCATTATATAACTTATGTTTTCACGGTGGCGCATAAGGGCCTGCCCGTCAATGTACGGGTCGACCGATACCACCCCGGGCACGGTCTTAATCTTTTCCACAAGGTCACGGTAGCCGGCGACGCCGGAACCATCCTGCTCGCCGTACATGTTGATGACCGAAATATGCGAATCGACGTCAAGTATCTTGTCCTTGATCTGGACCTGGAACCCGTTCATGACCGAGGTGACCACGATGAGGATGAACACGCCGATAAAAACGATGCCGATTGAAAGCAGGGTATTGAATGAAATGAAGCCCTGGCTCTTTTTCGATTTGAGGTAGCGAAACCCGACAAAAAGCTCGTAAAACCGCATCATCTCTTGATCCTTACAATCGTCCTGTTGGAAAGCAGCCATCCGTCTCCCTTCCTGGGCCCTTCGAGATACCTGACGAACATTACGTTCCCCCTGACCACCTGCGTGGGCCTGCCCGTCCTTCTCGAAACCTCGGAGCACTCGAAATCCGCCCCTCGGTACCGGAAGTCGTTCCCCTCGGGGTCTTTCTTCCTGTTTTCATCGTCCGGGTCCTCGATGTCGACGATCATGATGTCCTCGAAATAATAATCGCGGTACATCTCCTGGAATACGGGCGCGGATTTGGGATGCGCCTCGCATGCCCGGTAATTCGCGTAATTCAGGTCACGGAGCGAACGGCACCATTTCCTGAGCAGGACGTCATACTGCGACAGGTCCTCCTTCTTCGAACAGCCGGTTGCAAGAACCATCATGGCGGCAAGGGCCGCCGCGGTAAAACGAGCGATCTTCATTGAAATCTCCTTGATCAAATCATCCCGAGTTCCTTCTCGCCGAAAACCTGGGCCGAGAACTTCTGGATTTTCGTGCCTTCCTTCTTCCACATGTTTCCCGGGAGCCCTGCCTTGTAGCACGTGTGCTCGAGAAAAGTATCGAGGTCCCAGCCGTATTCGGTCGCGACCTGGGGCAGCAGAAGCCCCGAATTCATTCCCCGCGAGATTATGATTCCGTCGCGTCCCACGACGATTTCGGAAACGTCCTTCACGTCCTCTATCGGGCTCAGCACCGATATTTCTATATCGATCTCGCCGAATTCTCCCTTTCTCAAAGGCGGAAAGCGGGGGTCCCTGAAGGCCGAGGCGATCGACATGTCCTCGATCGTTTCGGGAATGCTCTTCACGCCAACGATATACCCTATGCAGCCCCTCAGGTTTCCCCGGATATGCAGGGTCACGAATGCGCCGCATTTTTCCCTGAAAACGGGCTCGTGAAAATCGGGCACTTCTATCGTTGTCTCGATCCCGAGTTTTTCTGCTATGGTGTTGCGGGCCAGGCGCAGAAGCCGGGCCTGCTGGTCTCTGTCAAGATTTTCCATATCATCCCCATCCGCATCTCGATCATTTTACCATGGCCGCCGCAAGGTATCCAACGACCTGAGATTTGTCTCCCGCGGTATCTCCGGAATTGGCGTATTTCAATATCTCCATTTTTTTCGCGCCGAGTTCCCTGCACAGCGACATTCCAGCAAGAAGGGGCCCCTCGCCGCAGGCCTCGGCGCTTCCTGCGGATATCGTTTTTTCGAGCACGGCTGGATCGAATGTTTCAAGGGCCTTGATCAGTCGCCCGTCCATGGATACCGCGTCTCCGTATGAATAATAATGGGAAAGGTCCGTGGAAAGGACTATCGAATACTTTCGCGTCTCTTTTTTCAGGACGTCGGCCAGGCCGGAGGCGATTTCGGCGCATGCGGCCATGTCGGTAACGCCCACTATTATCGGCACGATCGTAAACGGGCCCAGCACCACCTGGGCGAACGGCACCTGCACCTCCAGTGAATGTTCGAACTGGTGCGCCTCTTTCAGGAATGAAAACAGCGGCTTCTCCAGGAGCTGCTTGCCGATTTTCGAGTCCACTTCGACCTCGCCCAATGGTGTTTCGAATATCCCCTCGGGAAAAACCGATGCTCCCCTAAATCGCGCCCGGTGCGACGGTGCAAGCACGACCAGCACCTCGGTCTCCGGGTCCATCTGCCTGAAGGAAAACGCGGCTATCGGGCCCGAATAGATGTAGCCTGCGTGCGGCGAGACCAGTCCCACGGCCTCGCCAGAAAGGGGACGCCTGTCGGCCATATCGAGATATTTCCCGACCATGGTCCTGAGATGCGATGGTTCTGCGGGGTAAAATGCCCCGGCGACAACCGGCTTTCTGTGCCACATATGGTCCCTCCTTCATGAAATATTTACTGCGCCGACGGCGGACTACCTGCTTTTTCTGCGGTCGAACTCATTCTCGACAAATTCGATTATGCGGACCGCGGCCTCGTCCTTGGTCATCAGGGGCAGGTCGGTTCTCTCTCCGCTCCTGGTGAACACGGTGATGATGTTCGTGTCGACCCCGAAACCGGCCCCGCTCGCGGACACGTCGTTGAGGCAGATCATGTCGAGGTCCTTGTCCTGCAGTTTGCCGCGCGCGTATTTCTCGGTGTCATGGGTCTCCGCCGCGAACCCCACGACGAAAAGACCGCTGAACTTTTTCCTCCTGCGGCAGGCAGCGACCTCCCTCAGTATGTCCGGCGTTCTTTTCAGCCTGAGCACGACGTCCCCGTCCTGCTTCTTTATCTTCAGCGCAGATTTCTCCACCGGAGTGTAATCGGCCGGCGCGGCAGACATGATGAGCACCGCACCGTCCTCGAGCTCGCCCATGACCGCATTCAGAAGATCAGAGGTGGATTCGACCGACACCGTCCGGTATGGCTTCCCGGCGACGATGCCCGCGCTGACCGGACCGTGAACGAATACGGTCTCCCGGCCTTTTGCATGCGCTGCGTCCGCCAGGGCCACACCCATCCTTCCGCTCGAGGGATTCGAGATGAAACGCACGGGATCGATCCACTCCCTGGTCGGCCCTCCGGTGACGATTATTTTACTTTCTTTTAAGGACATTGACGGCTTCCCGGTAGATAATTTCGATATCGGCGAGCTTACCGTATCCCTCGTCGCCGCAGGCGACGAGCCCTTTCTCGGGCTCGATTATGACGACCCCGCGTGATTTGAGCCTGTCGATGTTTTCTTTGACCGCCGGATGACGGTACATGGCCGGGTTCATGGCCGGCGCGACCATGACCGGGCATTCGACCGACAGATAGGTGGTGCTCAGGAGATCGTCGGCGATACCGCAGGCGAACTTGCCGATTATATTCGCGGTGGCGGGCGCCACCAGAAACAGGTCCGCATCGCTTTTTAGCTCGATATGGCCCATTTCGCGCCGTTCCCTGGAGAAAGAGTCCGAATAGACAGGATTTCCCGAAAGAGTTTCGAGGGTGAGCGGAGCCACGAGGTTCAAAGCGTTTTCAGTGATCGCCACATGGACCGAATCCCCGCCCTTGACGAAAAGCCGAATCAGGTCGCACGCTTTGTACGCGGCTATCGATGCCGAAATGCCGAGAATTATTTTTTTCATGATCGTTTGAACAACCTCTCAAGATCTCCCCTGGACAGCCGATATACGAAGGGCCTTCCGTGGGGGCAGCGGAGCTCGCGCTCCGGGGCCTTGATTAACTCGAGGAGCGCCCTGATATCTTCGCCGCTCAGATCGTCGCCGGCCCTCTTGGCCGCATGACAGGCCGCTGAAGCGGCAGCCCTTTCCCTGTGGGTGAAAAACCCGGCCCGATCGGTTTTCAGGGATTCGATAAAGTCGGCGAACATCCTTTCGAGGCCGCTTTCCTTGATATCAACCGGCATGCCGCGTATAATAATTGAATAATCAGAAAATTCCTCGATGTCAAATCCTATTTTCAAAAAGACATCGAGATTTTCGGCTATGGAGTGATAATCGGCGATCGGAAGCTGGACGATCTTCGGGAAGAGCAGGTCCTGGGTTTCCGGCGGCGCGGCGTCGTCGAGAAGCGAATCGTATATGATGCGCTCATGCGCGGCATGAAAATCGATGAACCTGAGAGAGTCCCCCTCTTCGACGACAAGATAGGTGCCGAAGGCCACGCCGAGAAATCCCGGCTGTTCAGGACGGGTATCACGATACAGGCCGGCCGCGGTTGCCGGTCCCCCGTCACGAAGGAACGATGCGCCGGATTCAATTCCGTTAGCCGGAATTCGTTCATTTGCGCCTGCATGGCCGATTCCGGGGAGACAGGCAGCTTCGGCGGGGGATTCCTTTCCGTCAGCTTGCCGGCATTCGTTCCCGGGGAAGGGCGCATCCGCCGAGAGCGTCGACCCGGTGATCCGGTGCTCCCGGTTCAGCGCCTTTTCTGCGACCGCCATGATGAGGGAATCGATATAACGCTGGTCGAACAGCTTGACTTCACGCTTCGCGGGATGGATGTTCACGTCGACCAGGGACGGGTCTATTTCGATGAAAACCAGCGCCGCCGGGTAACGCCCGGGCGTCGCGACCGCCTCGTACGCCCTGGAAAGCAGGAAAGAGAAATACCGGTATTCGACCGGCCTCCCGTTGACATACAGGGCCTGCATGCCGCGCGAAGAGCGCAGCGAATCGGGTTTCGACAGAAAGGCCCGCATTCTCACCTTGATGTCGGCGAGTTCCTCTTCATAGAGCCCCGAGGATATTTCCTTCCCGTATATGCGTTCGACGCGCGCCGCGAGGTCCCTGTCGGCGCCAAGAGTGATCACGCGCTTTCCGTCGGATTCGAGCGAGAACGCGATACCCGGATTTACCAGGGCGATCTTCAGAAACATCTCCCTAATAAGGCGCGCCTCGGCCCTGGGAGACTTCATGAATTTCTTTCGCGCCGGGATGTTATAGAACAGGTTTTCGACGATCACCGTGGTCCCGTGCGGGCCGGCGTAATCCGTCACCGACACCCCCTGCTCCGAAACCGAAAGGCGCGCGCCGATCTCCTCGTCCGGTGGACGCGAGAGGATGGCCACCTCGGCCACCGATGAAACGCTCGACAGCGCCTCCCCCCTGAATCCGTAGGACGATATCCGCCCGATATCGTCGATGTCACCGATCTTGCTCGTGGCGTGCTCCTTGACCGCAAGCCCGATGTCTGCAGGATGTATGCCGCAGCCGTCGTCTCGCACGACGATCTTCCTGAATCCGCTTTCGAAGACCTGCACATCGATGCAAGAGGACCCCGCATCGATCGAATTTTCGATCAGTTCCTTGACCACGGAAAAAGGCCCCTCGATAACCTCGCCGGCCGCGATCTTGCTCTTGACCTGATCGGGCAGCAGGCGTATTCTCTGGAGGGTCCCGGCCATTATTTTCCCAGCTGTTCGAGAAGTTTCGGGAGGGTCGTCCCGGCCCGTCCCTGGATGAAAATGTCGGTGACCTGCCCGGTGAGCGCGGTGGGCTGCACGTCGAACTCGATGATCGTGGCGTTGTTCTGCTTGGCCTGTATGGGGATTCCGGCCGCCGGGTACACGATCGCGGAGGTCCCGACCACGAGCACCACCTCGGCCCTGCCCGCGAGCCTGCCTGATTCGGTCATGGCCTCGTAGGGGATCATCTCGCCGAAAAAAATGACGGTCGGCTTGAGAACCGTGCCGCAGTCCGCGCAGCGCGGTATTTCAAGCGCGCCCTTCCGGCGCGCGGGCTTATCGAATATCCGCCCGCATGAAATGCATTCAAGCCTGCTCGCGTTGCCGTGGTATTCGATGACGTTGCGGTTGCCGGCGTCGGTATGCAGATTGTCGATGTTCTGCGTGATGACGCACTCGAGATACCCGAGCTGTTCGAGTCTGGCCAGCGCCAGGTGCGCGGGATTGGGCCTGGCGTTTTCCATGATGTCGACCATTTCGAACAGCATGTCCCATACCATCTCGGGTTTGCGCCTGAAGGACTCTATCGAGGCGTATACCGACGGATCGTATTTTTCCCACAGGCCGCCCGAGCTGCGGAAATCGGGTATTCCGCTTTCGACCGAAATGCCAGCTCCGGTCAGCGCGATGGTGCACTTCGAGTTTCTGATGGCTTCAGCTGCCCTGAAAAAAAGATCCTTCATTGTATTCTCCGGGCAATACATTTGTCCCGGCCGCGATGTATGTCAATTAAAAACCGGCAGTCTGATTAATTATTGACAATAATAACACCCCCGCCCATAACCAGACAAATCACCAGGGAGTCAGCCATGAGAGTCAGATTCGCGCCAAGCCCCACAGGGTACATCCACATCGGGAACGTCAGGACCGCCATCATCAATTACCTTATCGCGCAGAAGACCGGCGCCGTGATGGTGCTCCGCATTGAAGACACCGACATGGAACGAAGCACCGTCGAGTCCGAAAAATCAATCATGGAAGACCTGAAATGGCTCGGCATCCGCTGGCAGGAGGGACCGGACGTGGGAGGAAACCACGGCCCGTACCGGCAGTCGGAGAGGTTCGGCATATACCGGGAATACACCGAGAAGCTCCTTGCGCAGGGGGACGCCTACCACTGCTACTGCTCGCAGGAGGAGCTTGATGCGATGCGGGCCGAGGCCGAGAGCAAGGGCACGGCTTTCACCTATAACGGGAAATGCCGCAATCTCACCCCGGAACAGAAAAAGAAGCTCGAGGCCGAGGGGCGCAGGCCCACGGTGCGGTTCCGCGTTCCCGACGGCGAGACCGTTTCGTTCAGGGACCACATAAAAGGCCCGGTCACGTTCAGCAGCGAAAACATCGGCGGGGACTTCATCATCGTCCGCTCGGACGGGACCCCAATATACAACTATATCGTCACCATCGACGACACGCTGATGGGCATCACGCACGTGATCCGGGGCGAGGACCATCTTTCGAACACGCCCAAGCAGATACTGGTCGCCCGCGCGCTCGGCCTGAATGTGCCCGAGTACGCCCACCTGGCGCTGGTCCTCGGGCCCGACCGCACCAAGCTCAGCAAGCGTCACGGCATAACCTCCCTGAATCTGTACCGCGAGGAAGGATATCTCCCCGAGGCCCTGATCAACTATCTCGCGATGCTCGGCTGGGCCTCGGATACCGGCGAGGAGATCATCCCCATAAAGGACATCATCGCCCAGATCGACATCACGAACCTCGCCAAGAGCGCGGCCATCTTCGATTTTCAGAAACTCAAATGGATGAACGGAAAGCACCTGCGGGAGCTTCCGCTCGACCGGGCGACGGACCTGTTCACGCCATTCATCGCAAAGGCCGGATACGACGTCTCCGACAGGAAATTCATCGAGAGAATCGTTTCGGTCGTCCAGGTCAAATGCGAGGTGCTTTCGGACATAGGCAGGCTAGCCGGCATTTTCATGGAGGATGCTCCGGAGCCGGACGACGAGGCTGCGGCGATGCTTCGTTCGGAGGAAGGCAGGCAGGTCATCGAGGCCGCAGCCGCGCTTTTCGCCGGAGAAATAAACGCGGGGAATTTCGCCGAGAGCCTGGTAAACGCGGTGAAAGACAGGACCGGGCTCAAGGGTAAAAAACTCTTCATGCCGCTGCGCGCCCTGATAACCGGCAGACTCCAGGGCCCGGAGCTCGACCAGGCGCTTCCGGTCATCGGGTTCGAACGGGTAAGTAAAAGGATCGAGCGCTGTCGCAAGACATTTTGCTGAAACGCCCCGGTGGGTCAGAAAATACCGAAAGCGAGTATCACCGAACCCGACACCCCCGAAAGATCGAAGCCGCGGACTCCGTCCTTTTCTCCCCCGTAGCAGAACCGGTACGACAGGCCGAAGCCGATCCGCATGAATTTCGTCACATTGATGAACAGTATCGCCTCCGGCTCCATGGCGAACGAGCAGCTGATCCTTTTTGCGTAATCGATGTCCTCGGAATCGTCTTCACTCTCGCGGACATTGACGCCGAATACTCCTGCGCCGAGCGTCATCCCGACGGTCATGGTGACCAGCCGGTCCGGCATGAAGTTGTACTCGAAGAGAAGACCGCCGTATCCCATGTCGACCAGATGGTTTTCTTCCGCATGCATGCCGTTAAAATCGTTCAGCCTGATATTGCTGACCTTGGCGTTCATATTGAGCCCGAGCACCCAGTTGTGGTTCATGATCCAGCAGATCCGGCCGCCGGCGAGAACGATAAAATTCGTCTCCATATGGGAAAACGATACTGTCGGCGCGCCGTATACGCCGTTTTTCACTTTCTTGACCGCGCTTGCGAGATACCGGTCCTCTTCGGCTCCCTGCGGGTTGCCGCGAGCCGCAGCCGCCTCTTTCCGGGAAGGCGTAAAATCCTCGTCCTTCACCGGCGTTCGTTCCGATTCGCCGACCGAGACGGCGGCCTCATAGGGGCCGTCATCGCGATTGTTCACGATGCGGTATCCGCCGCGCCCGATGCCGATCTCAATTTCCCTGCCGTAAGGTTTGGAGAATTCGGCGACGAGTATCCCGTCAACGTCGCGGACAGAAAACCTTCCCGAGAGGTTTTTATTCATCACGAGGACAGAACCGCTCTTGCGAACATCGGTCATGACGACGTCTCCTGTGCCGGTCATCTGAATGTGGTAATACGGGTGCTGCGGCCCGTTCAGCGTCTTTTCGGTGCGCGCCAGGGTCTCACGGTACGCGAACTGGTAGGCCTCGTTAAGGGTGATGCGTCCGTCGCTCGACATGTCGGCCACGCCGCGCAGCCCTGACGCGAGGTAGTGCGTGAAAAATGATCCCCTTATGTTGTCGGATTCCTGTGCGGCCTCGCTCGCCGAGCTCGATGACATGAACGCGTATCCCTTCATGTCGTTTGATGCGTCAAGCAGGAACGGCGCCTTTTTTTTGCCTCCCTTCAGTCGCGCGAAGGCCCCGGACGAGCACGAATCCAGTATGGCGATCCGGACATCCGCGGTCATGGCGTCGATCGCCTTCTTGATCTCCCTGTAGTACATCTTCTCGCCGTACAGGAGAATCCCCTCCTCGTCCGAATGGCCCGAGTAGTAGAAGATGAATTCGACGCGTTTGTACCTGTTCCGGGCCATCTTCACGGCGTGAAGCATGTTTCTCATCGATGAGGCCAGAACGTCCCTGCTGGGATTGTTGAGAACCGAACATGAATCATCGGTGACGCCGCCCATTTCCTTGAGAACCGAAACCATCGAGTTCGCGTCCGATACCGCGTACTTCAGCATGACCCTGTTCGCCCCGCCGTCATTTGAGCCGACGATAAGCGCGTATCTTCCCAGTGTCATATCCTGCGCCGCCAGGCGGTGCGCCGCGCAGAGCAGGAGCAGGGCCGCTATCAGAATCTTTCTCATCTTACTTCCTTTTATTCAGCGTGAATACATACTGCCGATCGCCGGAACCGGCCCGTGTGAAATCGATCGTGTCGGATGCGCTGCCGCGACCGATTTTCTGCGCTTTTTTCATCACCATGTCAACATCAATTTCTTTCCTCGATGTTATGAAATAAAATGTTTCGAAACCGGGCGCGTCATCAAGCTCATAGGATGTCGGCAATAAAATTTTCTTCCCTGTCCCGATTGCGGTAGACCGGTCCGCGCGGTCCGGATGCTGGAGGGTGACTGCGCCGCTCCCGTCGATCGAAAAGATCAGCCCGTGCTCCAGACCGGCGCTCACGTACCCGATCTGGAGAAGGTCGCCCTCTCCCGCCACCGAGCCGTTTTCAAGAATCTCGATCGAATCCCCCTTCTTCCTGTATATATAAAGTCCCGGGGCCAGGCCCTTTGCCCGGGTGACATCGGCGACTTCGGGCTGACGCCTCATCTCGGCCGGCCGATATATCGTCAGCGCATAGAATGTGACGGCGGCGATGACCGATGCGAACGCTGCAGCCGAGATAAGTCTTTTCGAAAAAAGCGCGTAAAAGACGTTTTTCAGCTTCGACCGAATCAACGGCCGCCGTGTTTTCCGGAATGCCTTTTCACGTATACGCAGGGACATGGTTTCCTCCGGATAAAGGGAGAGAATGTCCCTGCTCGATTCCTTCATTTCTTCGAGACGGAGCCGCAGGACAGTGTCGGCTGCGATCATGTCCCGCAGTTCGCGCACCCGCTTTTCATCCAGCTCGTCGAGCAGAAAGCGTTCGAGAGTGATGTCGGGAACCCGCCTGTTATTCATCCTTCAACTCCTTGATTTCAAGCGCCCTTTTACGGAGGACAGAAAGCCGCTTCCGTATCCCCGAAACCGACATTCCCATCTCTTCGGCGATCTCCTCGTGGGTAAGCCGGTCGATAAAATGCATGACCGCGATCTCGCGCGTCGAAGGGGCCTCCCTGCCGAAGATCCTGTCAAGGAAGTCCCGCGCCTCGAACCGCTCCTCGAACCGTTCGTTCGAAGCAATGGCGAACAGGACATCGTCGATGGGTCCTGCAGGCCTTCTTTTCTCGGAGCGGATCATGTTCAGGCAGACGTTTGTCGCCATCCGATACAGCAGGCTCGAAGGATACGAGCCGCTGAGACGCCCGCTGCTGCGGATCAGGTTCACGAAAACCTCCTGCATCGCGTCAAGCGCCGACTCTTCCTCCCTGAGCAGAAACCTGCACCGTCTGAGAACCATTGGCGCGTATTTCCGGTAATAGTCCTCGATATCGATATCCATCAATCGTTCCCCGGGTAATGCCATCGTCAGAGATCAATACAACCGTCAGAACCACCCGAACTGGCACAGCATGATCCCGTGTAACCCGTCGAAGGTCCTGTCGGTGAGGCCGTATTTGTCGAGCCCGTTCGTGTACCGGTACGAAACGCCGACTCCCAGCCTGCAGAATCGCGCCAGGTTCACATAGAACATGATTTCAGGTTCGAGATAGAAAAAGGCAGTTCCCTTGTACCGGTATTCATAGTCATCATCGTCATAACGGTCGTCGTCGTCATCGTCCAGACGTTTTCTATAAACATAACCCGAGGTTCCTGCTCCGACAATCGCGCCGACGGAAAAATTGACGATATATTTCCTGAAAAAGTCGTATTCAAGGAGCAGGCCGCCGAACTGCGTGAGTATCTTGTGGTTATGGCCGTTCGCGATGGCTTTCGTATAATCGGTAAAGATCGAATATCCGGCCCCGATCACGAAATCGTCGAGCATGACCCCGCCCTTTGCCCCGGCGAACGCCGCGAAATGACCGTTGCGCTCTCCCATACGGACCAGGGGAGCGAAGTAACCAGTTACGTGGATTTTTCGCGGATTCAGCAGGCACTGCGGCGTTTTCCCTTTCGCAGCATCATCCGCCTTTTTTTCGTCGATTTTCCTCTTTATGAGTTCATCGACAGTCGCGGTTTTTTCTTCTTTCTTTTCCGATGCGGATGGCGCGTTCTGCGGACGGTCCCCGCCGGATTCTTCGGGTTTGTTCACGACCGGAGCGTCGGAAGCAGCGGATGCCTGGTTGACGCCGGACTCTTCAGCCGCCAGCAACGGCAGGCAGCAGAACGAGAGAGCCAGGGCCGCAGCCAGATAAATTAATGATAATTTATTCGATTTCATAAAAACTCCTTGTGATGTTTATTATTTCAACACCACCAGGGGTTTTTTCTGTCACTGCATGCCTTTTTTTTACATCCCGGCCAACCGGCCCTTTTTGGCGTCGATCCTCATGATAAAATCCTTGAGGACGATACGGTAAAGCTCGTCTTTCAATATCACGTCCTCGATCCCGTTGTCGAGGTTCGGATTGTCGTTCACCTCGATCACCACCACTCCTTTTTCAGTGGCCTTGAGGTCGACCCCGTACAGGCCGTCGCCGACCAGGTTGGCGGCCTTCAGGGCCGCGCGTATGACCTCGTCGGGCGCATCGTCCACATGCACGGTCTTGGTTCCGCCGGTCTTGTAACGGCCCCGTGCGCTGTGCTCGTACACCTGCCAGTGTTTCTCGGACATGAAGTACTTCGAGGCGTAAATCGGTTTGCGGTTGAGAATGCCGACCCGCCAGTCGAATTCCGTGTACATGAATTCCTGGACGAGGATTATCTCGGATTTCTTGAAAAGCCTGTCTGAAATGATCTCGAACTGCTTGCGGTCGTCGGCCTTGAACACGCCGAGCGAAAACGATCCGTCCGGGATCTTGACCACGACCGGATAGGCGAGCTGCTCCTCCAGCGTCTCGATTTTCATGTCCTTCACGAAAATGACGCTCTTGGGGGTGGCGATCTTGTTGCTCTTCAGGATTTCGGCCAGATAGACCTTGTTCGTGCACCTGAGGATCGAGTCCGGATCGTCTATGACGACCAGTCCCTCGACGCTCGCCTTTTTCGAAAAAAGGTAAGTGTGATGGTCGATCGCGGTGGTCTCCCTTATGAAAAGGCCGTCGTATTCCCCCAGGCGGTGGTAGTCCTTCTTCTCTATCATGTCCACGCCCAGGTTCAGGCTCTTTCCGATTCGGACGAGCTTGTTCAGGGCCGTCTTGTTCGAGGGCGGGAACTTCTCCTTAGGGTTCCACAGTATGGCAAGGTCATAGCGCGGCTCGGATTTTTCCTTCTGCTTGAACCATTTCTTCTGGGTGTATTTCTCAAGCGACTTTATGAACAGGGGCTCGAGCTCCTGCGGCATCGTCTGCAGCGTCAGCGGCTTCAGGGAGTCGATCTCCCATTTCACTCCCTGCTTCCTGAATTCGGCCTTGATAAGGGGAAACCTGAACGTGTCGAAAATCTCCTGGCCGATCCTTTCGAAAAACTGGTGCTCGCTGTGGCCGAAAAACACGTGCGTCTCGAGCGCTGTGATCCCGATGTCCGGCTTGATGATCTTTTTCAGCGACTTCATGAGCACGTCGTCGATGTCCTCGTCGCTTTCGACGTCGATGCGGTATGACGATTTCTTGCTCAGGTCGCTTATGGTCCGGACCGTAGGAATAATCTTGTGGTTCCTGGCCTCGGCGAGCAGCGAGCAGTAATAGCCCCTGCTCAGGTAGCGATAGCTCCTCACGAGGTTTATGACCTTGATGTTCTTCATCTTGAAGAACAAGGGGTTATTGAGATATTCGTTTACGGTCACGACCTTCAACGCCGGAAATTCTTTTTTCCAGTCGCTGAGTTTCTCGACTACCACCAGACAGTTGGTGTCGAAGCTGACATGGCTGCTTTGCAAGGGTTCCATGGAATTCCTCACCTATAAATAATAATTGCGGCCTTCTGGCCTGTTTTCCCGAATTTGGTCATTTTTTCAAAATCTTTTTTCAATATAGGCATGTTTATCGATTCGAGCAATGTTTTGTCCCTGTCCGGGGCCACATAGGGATCGTGACAATAGACATACTTCTCGTCAAATCCTGTTACCACTATCCAGTGCGGAAATTTCTCTCCATACATCCGGTACGAGCTTATGAGTATGATGGGAATCCTGCCGGACGAAACGTGCTCTTCCATGTCGGTCAATGAGAGGTTCTGCATTTTCACCTCGATCAGCGAGTGCGCGACCTTCTCGATGAAGTCCTCCTGCACGAGCTTCATGACCTCTTTCTTCTCTTCGCTGCGCACGGTGTCGGCCATGAACTTGATCGGGTCCTCCTTGAAATAAAGGATGACCTTGAATCCCCTTTTCATCGCAGACAAAGCGAGACCGTGCGGACTGCATCCCCCGTGGCCCGAAGTCATGAAGATCGTCGTGGCCTCCCTCCATATCCGCAGCTCGGTCTTGCGGTCCATGACGAAGGATTTGTCGAGCCCATGCATGGCCATCATCAGCGAGGAGGGACCGCAGGTGAAGTCGAGCGTCTGCTGGTAGTGCTCCAGCGTCGTAATTGAAGGCTTCTGCCCTGAAGGAAGGAACTTTTCGTAGCGGGTCGCCTCCATCGAGTCTTCGTAGTAATCGGCGATGACGCCGATCTTCCTGTAGCCGGCTTTCTCATACAGGGCCCTGGCCACAGCATTGTCTGACCTGACTTCGAGGCGGACATATACGCAGTCGCGCAGAAGCGCGAGCTCCTCGATCGACTTGAGCAGGGACCCGGCAATACCCTGACCGTGATATTGCGGATGTACCGCTATCGAATACAGGCGCGCGAGCGAAATCCCCGCGTGGAAAAGCAGCGTCGCGTATCCGCGGATGGTGCCGTTGTTTTCTTCGACGAAGGACAGGGAGTTCGCCCTGGTGATGAGGTACCTGAAGCTCCTGCGCGAAAAGCGGTCGGTCTCGAAAGAGAGGTTTTCGATCTCGACCAGGGTATCGATGTCTTTGACCTGGGCTTCGCGGATCATTTCTTCATGCTCCGCAGGGGCGTCCCTGTCGCGCGGGAGCCGGCAGGGCGCTTATGGGCGAGGGCACGCCCTGAGCCAGGGTCCCAGTTTTCCGAGGCCGGCAAATCGTTAGCCATTATTGATGCGCCTTCTGTATTTTCGCCCACGAATCCTTGAGCGATACTGTTCTGTTCAGGATCGGTTTCCCCGGGACCGTATCGGGATCCACGCAGAAATACCCGTGCCTCAAAAACTGGAACTTGTCCCCGGGCCGGGCCGAAAGAATCCCCTCTTCGACCGGGCATGACGGGAGAACTTTAAGCGAATCATTATTGAAGTAGTCGAGAAAATCTTTTCCTTCTTCGGTGTCGTCCGGGTTTTCCCTGGTAAAAAGGTGCTCGTACAGGCGCACCTCGCACATCGCCGGGCGTACGGCCGATACCCAGTGCAGTGTCCCCTTTACCTTGCGCTCGACCGTGGATTCGCCGCTTTTTGTCGCCGGATCATAAGTACAGCGCAGCTCTATGACATTGCCGCCGGCGTCCTTGACCGCTTCCTCGCACTTGATGATATATGCGTACTTCAGGCGCACTTCGCCCCCGGGGTAAAGGCGAAAGAATTTCTTGGCCGGTACCTCCATGAAATCATCCTGTTCGATGAAGAGCTCCCTCGAAAACGGCACCTCTCGCTGTCCCATGGACGGGTCCTCGGGATTGTTCTCGGCCTTGAGGTTCTCTATCTTGCCCTCGGGGTAATTGGTTATCACGACCTTCAACGGATTCAGGACCGCCATGATGCGCGGGGCCTTCCTATTGAGGTCCTCCCTGATGCAGTGCTCGAGATATCCGATATCGACCGTGCTGTCCGCCTTGGCGACCCCGATCCTGTCCGCAAAATCGCGTATCGATGCGGGCGTATAGCCCCTTCTTCTCAGGCCGCTGATGGTCGGCATCCGGGGATCGTCCCATCCACTGACATGGTTCTCCTTGACCAGCTGCAGCAGCTTGCGCTTGCTCATGACGGTATAAGTCAGGTTGAGCCTCGCGAACTCGATCTGCTGCGGGTGGTGAATCCCCAGCTGCTCGACGAACCAGTCGTAGAGCGGCCGGTGTATCTCGAATTCGAGCGTGCATATCGAGTGCGTTATGTTTTCGATCGAATCGGACTGGCCGTGGGTGAAGTCATAGGTCGGATAGATGCACCAGGTCTTCCCGAGCCTCGGGTGCTCGGCCCTCATGATGCGGTACATGGCCGGGTCGCGCAGATTGATGTTCCCGGAGGCCATGTCGATTTTCGCCCTGAGCGTGCGGGACCCGTCAGGGAATTCACCGTCTCGCATGCGTTTGAAAAGGTCGAGGTTTTCATCGACCGGACGGTTCCGGTACGGGCTTTCTTTTCCGGGTCTGGTCAGGGTGCCGCGGTACTGGCGCATTTCCTCGGCCGAGAGGTCGCATACATACGCCCTGCCGTCCCTGATGAGCTTGACCGCCCATTCATACAGCTGCTCGAAATAGTCCGAGGCGTAGTACAGGTGCTTCCCCCAGTCGAACCCGAGCCATTTCACGTCCTCCATGATCGACTCGATGTATTCCATTTCTTCTTTTTCGGGATTGGTATCGTCGAACCTCAGGTGGCAGCGGCCGGCATATTCGCGGGCGAGGCCGAAGTTGAGGCATATGGATTTGGCGTGTCCGATATGAAGATAGCCGTTGGGCTCGGGAGGGAAGCGGGTGATGACCTGGCCGTTGTTCTTGTTGTTCCTTATGTCTTCGTTGATGATGTCCTTGATGAAATTCGTGGCCGGGGCCTTACCCCCGCCCTCGTCATCGCTCTTCGGGCCTTTTGCGCCAGGTTTGTCTTCAGTCATGGTGAAACTCCATAAACATGGTTATATCGGAAATGCTTTAATCCGTCACGGCGTATTATGTCAATCAATATTATGCTGTAAATCGCCGGTTTTGGTAAATAATTTGTTAAATTTCCCGACTCCGGTTCATCCCGGGCATTGACAAAAAATCGGTGGACAGAACTCCCCGGCCGTGCGATTTATCCGGAATGACGCTACCGAGCGAATGGGAACTTATCAGGCGGATCAAAACCCTTTGCAGTGAACAGCCGTCCCCCGGCGCGCTCATCACGGGTATCGGGGACGACTGCGCCGTGTTTGAAACCGCCCCCGGCAGATACGGCCTGATAACTGCGGATATCAGCATCGAAAACGTCCATTTCAGGCTCGATTACTGCTCTCCGGAGGAGATCGGCCACAAGGCGATGACGGGAAACATATCCGATATCGCGGCCATGGGGGGAAAGCCGCTCCTCGCCTTTGTCTCGCTCGGCATCCCGGGCAGACTCGATCCG
>ERZ795055.715-NODE-715-length-29827-cov-174.017802_pt1 | contig 29827 bp, 22 predicted proteins | sample MGYA00375139_ERZ795055 | MGnify/ENA primary metagenome ERZ795055 (study PRJEB30184, sample SAMN05720283) | anaerobic digester metagenome | isolation source: active sludge of municipal wastewater-treating anaerobic digesters | place: USA | collected 2015-01-23 ... | reverse complement strand
GCCGGAAATTGTCGAGCAAGCGGCATCCGAACTTGAGACGCGAGCGATCCCAAGGGGTGAAACGTGGCAACTGGAAAGGGTCGGTACCGCTTCTGGATACCCCAGGGGTTGTTGTCAACGCTGCTGAAAATCCGAGGGAGCGAGCGATACGGGTGTGTTCGACACCGTAGTCAGCGCTAAATTTTCCATTTGGGTAGGCGAAGAGAGGAATATGTTGTCGCAGAATTGATTTGAGATAGTCACGGCTGTCGCCGATTTCACTTTGTGCCGCATCGCTTTTGAGGCGGGTGAGAATCGGATGGCTGACAGTGTGGGCGCCGATACCCATTCCGATATCCCGCAGTTCGACGAGTTGATCTTTGGTCAGCATCAAGTCACTTGGGAGATCTGCGCCACAAGCATCGACCACTAAATCGACCATGTCATGGCGTTTCTCGGGAGGTAGGTGCTTGATTGCTGGAAGTAGACAATTCAGCGCAGCAAGTTTTTCGGCGCTTGTCGATATAGCTAGCGTATCGAGCCCGAGGGGTTTAGCTGAAATTGATGTGCAATTGGCGTTGCGAACAGCTTCAATGACCCGGTCGTTCCACATAATCCCGCCATCGAGAAAGCCCGTGGCGATGAAGAAGGTGGCGGGGAGTTCGTGCTTCTTGAGGATGGGCGCGGCATGCAGCAGATTATCTGCGTAACCATCATCAAAGGTTATCGCAGCGGCCCTCGCGGGAAGTGTTCCGCTCTTAAGCCGTGTAACTGCCTCGTCGAGGGGTAGCACATTAAACCAGTTGCGAATCCAGAGCATTATCTGGTCGTAGCGCGCTACGTCAGGTTCGTCGGGAAGTAATGGATCTGGCAGGGGAAGCACACGATGAAAAATCAAGATGCTCAATTTGCCATTTTGACCTGCTGGCGATAGGGCAGAAATTGCGGTGCGGATTAGCAAAAGGTTAGCCTTTTTGCACTTTGTGTAAACTTGCCATGCTTCCGTTGGCCTGGGATGGGTTGGTTTTTTTCAGTCCAACGGCTTCGAGTAGTGACTGCTTCGGTTCGGTCTCCCAAGCACGATCTTCCACCCATTTTCTGGCCAGAACGACCATGACCATCATGTTGTAGGGGAGATCGAAGTAGGCCAGCGAGAGAAAAGCACCACCGACAGCGTAGCCGACCAGGCTTACCTGAACCATGCCGCCGAGTATTCGCGCCCAATGCGCCTCGGGAATGTCGGGGGTGTTTTTTCTAAGCCAACCGGCCCAGCGGTAGGTACTTATCCATAGTGCAAGAAACAAGAAAAGGCCGACAAATCCGTGATTGCCGAGAATTTGAAAGTAAATACTGTGGGCCGCGATCGTGTCGGTGTTGTACAGCCCATACATGTTGAAATAAATTTGGTGTTGGTAAGACATGCCGCCACCAAAAAAATTGTTGAGTGCGACTTGCGTGGCAACGTGCCAGCCATTCAATCGTCCGATTGCTGATTTGTCTTCTTCGTAGCTTTGAATGGTGTTCATTCGAGTCCACCATTCTTCTGGCATGAAAGGCAGAAGCACGACTACTGCAATAAGAATACCTATGCCAAGCCCAGCCTTTTTTTCGCTTCTCCACCAGAACATCACGCCCATCGCAACTATGGCCAGAAGACCACCACGGGAATGACTTCCAAGTGCCGATGCTGCGCAGAGCAGCATGGTCACCGTTGCGACAAGCTTATGCCAATTTTTTTCCAAGCCTTGCTGGAGCATGTACAAAAGCGGGATTGTCATGACCAGAGCCAGAGCAAAGTGGTTGTTGTCATAGATGAACGATTCCGGCGGCCCCCATACTCTGTAACCCCCCCCGCTGAGCACGGTAAAGATACCCCCCTTTGCTCCAAGAATGGCGAGTGAACCCGCTGTAATCCAGGCAAAGGCAGTAATCTGAAGCTTGGTCTTCAGCAACGATATTGCGACCAAGGTCATGAAGTATATTTTCATGACCTTGCTCCACTGAGGGTAATCACCTTCCGTATCAATGCCAGCAAGCCATGAGAGGGTGATCCATATTGCGAGGATTACGAATATCTTTACTGGGGTTCCCTGAAACGGGGATTGCTTGTCCTTGGTCATCAAGAGGCCAAGTACCGTACATCCTGCCGTGATGGCTGCCAGGGGGGCTTCATAGGCGATTCCCCAGGAGTAGCGGTGCGGGTTCATGATGCTGAGCCAAGTCCATAGTAGTACCCCGACCCAGGGGCGGCGCAACGCCATGATTGCGGCTGGAATGACGATGGCGAGGACAAGAAGATCACGCATGTCGATAGCGATCAGGCGATGTCAACGTGGCTTACGATGTAACGAAATTTCCCGGATTTTTCCGGAAGGATTTCGCTTACGCGCTCAACCTCGACTTTGACGTTATTTCCTAGCCTGTTAAGGACGCCAGCAGTGATGATGGCTTCGGCATCCGCTGGACAGTTCTCATCTGGAACGATCTGGACAACAGTATGCAATGTTGAGTGCTGGGTGACTTTGAAGGCAGCGATGCCCTTGATGTCACGTATCGGGTAAATGACAGCAAGACCATGCATCACCGTTCCATTTTCAGCGACCACAAAATCGGTTGAGCGGCCTTGAATCTCTTGAAGCACCGGTAGACCGCGGCCACACTCACAGTGCGTATCGGATAACACCGCTACGTCACCTGTACGATAGCGGATGAAAGGGAATTCACTCGTTGCCAGATGGGTAACCACGACTTCTCCAGCAGTGCCGGATGGAACGACATTGCCTGTTTGATCAACAATTTCGACAATGATGTCCTCGGCAGTAATGTGCATGCCACCGTGCGGACATTGGTGGGCGATGAAGCCGGCATCGCGCCCTCCGTAGCCGTTGGCGACCGGGCATCCGAATACGCGGGAGATTTCATCCCGCTGATGATCGTAAAGCCGTTCAGACGTGACAAAGGCTACCTTGATGCCGAGGTCGTTCATGATCTGGCCACGCTTTTCGGCGTGCTTGGCGATCAGGGAGATCGAAGAAGGGTAGCCAAAGAGCATGGTCGGCCTGAAAGTGCGGATCGTCATCACGAACTCGTCCAGTTTGGCTTCACTCATTTCAAAGGCCGGCAGGAGGTGGGTTCGCATGACGCGGTCACGAATCTGGCGCACCTTGTCCTGGGCTGTCAGTTCGACGGGGCTTCCCCAGACGACAATTTCCCTGTCGCCAATATCTACGTTCCACCACCGGGTGGCGCGCCATTTGGCAGCCACATCATGACTGACGCGTTCATTGCCGATGAAGAAAATCAGCGGTTCACCTGATGATCCGCCCGTGTTGAAGCGGCTAAGATGCCGTGCTTTTTCGGATTTGAAGCCTTCCAGATTGCTGCGGATATCTGGCTTGGTCAGAAAGGGGATACGTTGCAGATCGGCCAGCGAGTGAAGGTCTGCTGCGGTCAACCCGGTTTTTTTGAACAAATTGCGGTAGTAGGGGACAAATTGTTCGGCGTGGCTGATCAATTGGCGAAGTTTTTGCATTTGCAGCGCTTCAATGCGCTCGCGAGGCCACCATTGCGTTTGTTCCATCTGTCGATGAACGGCAACGGTGTTGTGATCTTTCAGGCGCTCCTGAAGGGGGAAGATCACATTCGAGATCAGTTTGGTGTACAACTCGCTCATGCTTTCTTCTCCTGAGCTACGGCAATACTGGCGAAACGCGCGCACAGGCGTTCGATTCGTTCATCCCAGGCATTGTTCTCGGCATAGTTGCGAATGTGTCGGCAATCCCATTGGGTAGCAAGCGCACGGCTAATTGCGTCGGCGAGCGCATCACGATCATCCAATGGGGTGATGAAGCCCAGTGAGTCATCATTGACGACTTCCCGGTTGCCACCGACGTCGGTGGTCACCACAGGCAATCCACAGGCCATGGCTTCGAGGAAGACATTGGCCCAGCCTTCATTGCTGGTAGCCAGTACAAAAACATCGGCGGCGGAGAGCAGCGCCGGCAATTGATCAGGTTTGACCGGGCCGAGAAATGTGACGCAGTCCTGGAGCCCCAGTTCTTTGACCTGGCGCTCTAGTTGGGGGAGATTGTTACCCTCGGGGTTGGGGCCGCCGACTATAAGGAATTTGAGGTCGGGATGTGCGATGCGTAGTGCCGGCATGACATCGATGACGCGGTGGAAGCCTTTTCTGGGAACGAGACCGCCTACGGAGATGAGGACTTTGGCGTTCAGCGGGATGCTCTGTGCAGAGCGTGCAGTTCCCCGGTCAACGGGCTTGAATCGCTCGATATCGACACCGTTGCCTATCACCTCTATGCGGGCTGGATCGACGCCATGCTGAACCGCAAGATTCTTCAGTGATTCGGATACGGAAAAGACCCGGGTAGCTGACTGGATTGCCTTGAGCGCTCTTTCGGCAAGACCAGCGGTTTGCAGATGACGGGTCTCTGTGCCGCGCAATGTGACCGTGTAAGGAACCCCGAGCCAGCGACCGAGCAGCAAGGCAGCGTAACCATCCGGGTAGGCAAAATGTGCGTCGATGATGTCCAGTTTCCCTTGGGCCTTCAGACGTTTCAGCACTGGCAGACTGCCCAGTGCCATCATCAGCCCATCCCATTGCTTGAGCAGGCTCGGAATGGAGAGAAAACGCGGGAAATAGACCTGAAAGCCTGATTGGATTTCCGCGCGTGGTGCTCCCGGGCGGAATCCGGGGCGGAAGTGTCGGATCAGGGATTGCAGCGGAAACCACGGGCTTGGCGAGACAACCGATAGTGGGAGGCGTTGACCTACGCGATACATCCGCTCGCGTATGAACAAACCGGCGCCTGGCTGCATCCTGCTCGGAAACAGGCTGGACAGGACAACGATGTGGGGCTGTCGAATGCTAGCCATTCGCGCTTTCCAAGCCAGTCAGTCGACGGTAAGGCTCAACATAGTTGGCTACGCTGTTACGCCAATTGCGCACATTCTCGACGAACGCCCGGCCATTGGCGCGAATGGCCGGCCAAGTGTCAGGCGCTTCAAGCAAATTGATGATCGCCTTGGCGAGCGATTCACGATTCCCGGCTTCAAACAGAATGCCAGTCTGACCATGGTCGATTAGTTCCTTGTGCCCGCCGACATCGGAGGCGACAAACAACTGCCCCTGGGCCATAGCTTCCAGCGGTTTCAATGGGGTAACCAGTTCAGTCAGGCGCATCGGGTGACGCGGGTAGGCCAGCACGTTGATCAGGTCGTAGTAGCGGCCAACCTCCTTGTGTGGAACGCGGCCGGTAAAGATGACATATTCGCCCAGGCCTAGACGGTCGACCTGCTTGCGGAGATTGGTTTCTTGCGGGCCGCCGCCGACCAACAGGACGCGGACATCGGGGCGCTGGCGGAGCAGTTCCGGCACGGCGTCCAGTAGCAGGTCAAGGCCCTCGTAGGCGTAGAATGAGCCGACGAAGCCGACCACGGTCTTGCCGGTCAGACCCCATTGTTCCAACAGTTGCGGGTCGGGCGGGCTGGCGAGTTGGAAAGATTCGACATCGACGGCGTTCGGGATGACGGTTATTTTTTCCGCTGCGATTCCGCGCGCCAGGATGTCGCCACGCAGACCTTCACAGATGGTGAAGGCGTGGTCGACTTGGCGGATGGCGCGAGTTTCGAGGGCTCGGGTGATACGGTAGCGCAGGCTCCCCTCGGCGGTGCTGCCATGGTCGACAGCGGCATCTTCCCAGAAGGCGCGGATTTCATAGACGACCGGGATGCCGAGTCGGCGGGCAACCTTGATGGCCGGTATGGCGTTCAGTACCGGCGAGTGGGCGTGGATGATGTCAGGCCGGATTTCACGGGCCACTTCTTCCAGCCGGGATTCCAGTTGCTGCATCAGGGCCACTTCACGGCTTATCGGCAGATCGACCAGGAGGCCTTTGGCAGGCTGAGTACGAAAGAAACTTAGCCCATCGATGTCTTCGACTGGAGCGGCGGTCTGACCTTGCTTGGGCGAGGTCACGTGGAAGGTATGCCAGCCCAGGCTGCGCTGTTCACGGAGCAGGGCGGCAGTACGAAAGGTATAACCGCTGTGTAGCGGGATCGAATGATCGAGCACGTGTAGCACGCGAATCATGCAGTTTCCCCGGCTTCCATGACATTACGCAGGAAGGCTTCAAACATCAGAATAGTCCAGATTGACGCGCTGTAGTCGCGGCTACCGTTGTTGTGGTCTCGAACCAGTTCCTGCAGATAGTCGCGGTTGAACCAGCCGGTGTCGGCCAGGCGTGAGCCAAGAATGGATTCCTGGACGCGGGCTTTAAGCGGCCCTCGGAACCAGCGGGCGAGCGGAACGGAAAAACCCATCTTGGGGCGATACAGTACCTCGTTCGGCAGGTGCGGCTCCATGGCCTGCTTGAGCAGGTACTTGCCTTCCTGTCCGCGAATTTTTTGCGTGGAGGGCAGGCTGGCCAGCCATTCGACCAGCTTGTGATCCATCAGCGGTTCGCGTACTTCCAGTGAATGCGCCATGCTGGCGCGGTCGACCTTGGTGTTGATGTCGCCGATCAGGTAGGTTTTGAGGTCGAGGTACTGGATCAGTGCCAGCGGGTCGCGAGTATCGGCCTTGGCGGCGTGGTTGGCGAACACTTGCAAGGCGTCATAGTCGCCGAGTGTCGCCTTGAATTGCGCGCTGAATAGCCGCTGGCGCATCGGTGTGCGCAGAATCGAAACGGAATGGAAATAAGCTTCCACCGAATTGCGGGCCATGCCTTCGAAGGTGGTCTTGGCACGGAAGACGCGTGGTGCCCAGTCGGCCTTCGGGTAGAGTTTGCCCAGTGCTCCGAACAGCGGACGGCGCAGGCCGAGAGGCAAGGCCGAACGCATCTTGTCTTCCATCAGGTGGAGTCTGTAGCGGCGGTAACCGCCGAAGCTCTCGTCGCCACCGTCTCCGGATAGTGCGACGGTGACGTGTCGGCGAGCCAGCTGGCAGACGCGGTAGGTAGGAATCGCCGAGCTGTCGGCGTAGGGTTCGTCATAGAGGCGGGCCAAGATGTCGATGAGATCGAAGTCGTCGCTTTCGACCATGTCGAGGTGGTGATTGGTGCGGTAGCGGTCGGCTACCATCTTGGCGAATTCGGATTCGTTGAATGCTGGATCGGAAAAACCGATTGAGCAGGTGTTGACCGGGGCTTTGGAAAGGCCAGCCATGATGGCGACGACGGCGCTGGAATCGACTCCGCCAGAGAGAAAAGCGCCGAGCGGTACTTCCGAGATCATGCGTAGCTTGATCGATTCTGCGAGACGATGGGTCAGTTCGGCTCGGGCGTCGGCATCGCTGATCGGGTTGTCGAGAGTGAAACGTACATCCCAGTATTCGCGCGGCTTGCCGACCGGCTGGCCACGGCGCAATAGCAAGGTGCAGGCGGGCGGCAGCTTTCTCGCCTGTTTGAAAATAGCCCGTGGTTCGGCAACGTAGCCCAGGGCAAAGTATTCTTCGACGGCGCAAGGATCAATATCGCGCTTGAGGCCGCCGTTCGCAAGCAGCGATTTCAGTTCGGAGCCAAAAAGGAACTGCCCATCATCAAGCAATGCGTAGAAAAGCGGCTTTACGCCAAGACGGTCGCGGGCGAGGAAGAGGGTTTCCCGGTTGCGATCCCACAGGGCGAAGGCGAACATCCCGCGAAATCGGTCGACGCAATTTTCCCCCCAGGACTCCCAAGCGTGCACGATAACTTCGGTATCGCTACGGGTATGAAAAACATGTCCCAGTGCCTGAAGTTCCGGGATCAGTTCCTGGTAGTTATAGATCTCGCCATTGAAAACGACACAAACGCTCTGGTCTTCGTTGTACAGCGGTTGCTGACCAGTGGATAGATCAATGATGGAAAGTCGCCGGTGGCCCAGTCCGATTCCAGGTTCCACATGGAGGCCGCCTTCGTCAGGGCCGCGATGGAACTGCGATTCGTTCATGCGATGCAGAACCGCACGATCGATTTCTCGCTTGCCTCGGGTGTCAAAGATGCCGGTTATGCCGCACATGGAGTTTCCTGTCAGTGTCTGCTGTCGCTTCTGTGGCCAAGGTACAGAAGTTTGTCGTAGAGGTCTTGGTAGGCCGCGACCATGGCGTTCATGCTGAATTTCCGTTCGACCAGATCGCGCCCGGCACGACCCATGTCGTGAGCGATGTCACGCTGATTCGCCAGGAAAACAATTTTCTCGGCCATTGCTTCAGGGTTGGTGGCGGGAATTATGTACCCGGTAACGCCGGCGGATACCAATTCCGCATTACCGCCAACATCCGTGGCGATCACCGGCAGGCCGGACGACATGGCTTCGAGGATGGTATTGGAGACTCCTTCTGCCAGCGACGGCAGGACAAAGCAGTCCAGTCCGCGCATGATCCCGGGAATATCGCCGCGCTCGCCCGGCAACCAAGCCAGCTCGATAATGCCGGCATCCATCAACAGTTGCCGACATTCGGCCAGTAGCGGGCCGCCCCCAATCAGAGCCAGGCGCAGGCAATTTTTCAGTGAAGGATCCATTTCCAGCGCACGAATGAAAGCGCGGACGAGGGTGGGTTGATCCTTTACGGCCTGCATGCGACCTACGGTTCCGACGAGCCAGTGGGCCGGCCGAGCGAATGGGCACGTGCCATCGCGCGTTCCAGTTGAATCGTGATGAAATTTGACGGTGTCGACTCCGTTATAGACTTGAAGCACTTTCTCTTCCGGAATGTGAATGACCTTGGTGAGATAGTCGGCGAGGTCGCGCGAGAGCGCGAGGTAATAACTCACGAAAGGGCGGTAAAACCGCCTGACACGCTGATAGGTGACATTACTGCCATCAAGATCGCCGACGTCTCTGCCATGTTCGCCATGGATTCGAACGGGAACGCCCGCTAGCCAGGCCGGTAATTGCACCTCCAGCGCAGCCAGGTTGCGGCTGTGAACGATAGCCGGGCGGAGTTTGCGAAAAAGTCGATAGAGCCGTGGATAAAGCCAGAAGCCATGACCGGGCGACTTGTTCAGAGCAATGAACTGAACGTCATCTCGCTGAATTCGTCTGTGAAAATCGGTGACTTCAGTCAAGGCGATGACCGCATGGCGGTAGAGGTCAGCAGGCATGTGATTGATCAGGTTGACTATGCCGTTCTCCAGGCCGCCGGTATCAAAACGATACATGACATGGGCAACCAAGGGCCGCTGGTCGGTCGCCATCATCGGGCCTCGAGTGTTGCTGCAAGCAACTTGTCTATCTGCGGGCCGGTTGCCGCAGCAAATGTGCGCAAGCGATCGGCTGAATTTTCGGCAGGCGTGAACAGCATCACCACGGCCGAATCGTCTCCTTGACCACGCAGACGGGAAAGCGCGGTCAGCCACTTGGCTTCGATGTCGCTGGTCGTGACACGACCGTTGATCCAGTACCAATGCCAGACTACAAAGCGCTTCTCGTTGCCGCCTTCCTTGCTCAGGATATCGGTTTTTCGTACCACCTGCGGTGGTGTCTCCAAGGCGGTCTGGATCGAACTGCGGGAAACCACCGACCATACTTTGTCGTTGCTGGCGACCAGCGTGTTCGTGGAGGTTATCAACTTACGTCCATACCCCTGGCCGCGATAAAACGCGATATAAACACCTACCGGCCCACTACCATCATCAAAAGTGGCTTGTGCCACGGCAGATGCGTTTTCATAGGCGGGCGACCAGGCTGTAAATGGCGGCACTTGAGCCCATGCGCCAGGGGGGGGAAGCGAACCCATGATTGCCGGGGCTGCACGATCGGCATTGTTGATGGCGATATTGCTGAGCGGCCCGAGTGCTGTCAGGAAGGTGACGACCAGCAATACCAGCCAAGGAGGGTGACCACTGCTTGCCAATGTTGACTGTGGCGTGGCTGTCTGCGCGTCGGTCGCATCATTTTCGCTCCATCGGGCTCCAATGGCGAACATGGCCATAATCACGATACCGAAAAATACCCACCCATAGATCAGGTGGTCGACGCCTACAGCCAGCTTGTTGCCGGAGATGTGGCCGATCAATACGATCATGTAGGCACGTAGCCAGTTGGCGATCACGGGCACGATAAAGGAAATCGCGATGAAAATCAGGCGTCGGCGAAGCGTTACATAGTTCAGATAGGCGAATAAGGTACCTACGGTTACCGAGGCGATGATGTAGCGGATACCGCTGCATGCTTCGACGACTGACCAGTAGCCGGAGGGTATGACGAACTGCAAACCTTCCTGGTAGACGGGAATGCCGGAAGCACGGAGCGCAGCGACGGTAAACCAGGCGGTCCATTCCATCAGCTTGGGCATCATGAAGTCGCCGACCGGCACGCAGAGCAACAGGAATGCGAGCGGGAAGGCGATCTGGCGACTGACCCGGATACCAATGGTGGAAATGATCGCCAGAATCAACAAGGTCACCAGCGCAACCTGGGTCAAAGCGTTTACGGCTGTCAATTCGCCTAACAGCCAGACGACGGTGGTAACGAGAATCGGCAGAGTCATCCAGAGTGTCGGTTCTGGAAGCAGACGGGCCAATTCGTTACGTTTCCGCCAGATCAGCCAAAGCGTAATCGGGGGAACGATGAACGCATGCGCATAAGTGTCTGAGCGGGCCCAGATGGCAACCATGGCACGCGCCGTATCCCAATACCAGAAGAGTATCCAGACGATGGTACACAGCAACATGAGCAGGGCTGCCGGCCAGTTCCGATTACTGGCGCTGCTTGGGAGCTTTGTCATTCGCTGAATGCTCCGGGAGAAGGCAGATATCTTTCGACAGCCTCCAGATGAGCATCCCAACTATAGTGTTCGACAACGCGCCGACGTGCGGCTTTGGCAATCTCGGCGGAGACTTCGGGGTCATCGATGACCCGGCTCATTTCAGCAATGTAGTCGGACGGGGTAACGGCGGTCAGCAATTCCGTGCCTTTTTCGGCGTCGACCGCAACAGCACACTCCGCAGAAGCGATTACCGGCTTCATCATGGCCATCGCTTCGAGTATCTTGTTCTGAATGCCGCGCGCGATGCGCAAGGGTGCTACGACGACAGCCGCGTGCTGAAGGTAGGGGCGCACATCGGGAACGGTGCCGCTGACCGCAACGTGATCGTCAGCAAGTGCCAGTACAGCAGCCGTCGGGCTGCGGCCGACGATATGAAAGCGTGCTTTGGGCCAGCGTTTGAGAACGTCAGGCAATACTTCGTTTTTGAACCAGGTGACGGCATCGATATTGGGCAGGTAGTCCATCGCGCCGGTGAATACAACGGGCAGTTCGTCGGTCTGGTACGGTGAGTTGCGTTCTGGAGCCGGAGAGAAGTAGTCAGCGTCGACGCCGTTGCACATTGCCTCGACACGCAGTCGGCATTCCGGGGCCTGCTCGCAAAATAAGGCGGCTTCTTTTTCCGTAACGAAGAATGATCGTGTGCTACGGGCTGCGATTCGCCGTTCGTAATTCAAAAGCAGCTTGCCTTCACGGCGGTATAGCCATGACAACGGCCAGCGATGGCGGGGCGCATACTGAGTCCACTTCGCCGAATCCACATCGACGAAGTCGATCAGGCTTGGAAGGCGCTGGAAATCCTCGACGTATTGAGCCATCGCCGACGAGAACACGACCACGGCGTCGATGAGATTGGTTCGGCAAAGCTGGGTGACCCAGTCAAAAATTGCCGGGCTGCGGTAATAGCGCAGTGTGAGCGGCTCGCCGGCAAGGAGGGCGTTCAAACTGGCAATTCGTGCTCTGCGCGGGAACAGGCGTTCGACGTGAAGGTCGGCGCAGAGAGCACGAACTGCAGGCACGTGAATCTCATCTTCCGGGTCGTCAATGAATGTTCCGAGAAATACTCGGTGGTGCCGGGCGAGATGCTTCAACAAATGATAGGAACGTACCTTGTCGCCCTTGTTGGGCGGATATGGAAGACGATGCACGAGGTAAAGAATGTTTGCCATCGGCTACTACCCAAGGTTCCGGACAATATACGGCCCCAGCCGGTTGGCCACGCTGATTGGCATGCGTCGCCATGCCGCGATAAAAAACCTGTACTTCGGGTTGTTCGGGTTGTTTTGGGGAATGGCGTCACTCTTGTAGAGGCAATATTCGTAATGCAGCGACTGAGGTTCGAACCCCCAGTTCTTCTTGAAGGCGAATGAACCGGTGCCCCGTTTGCTTCGTCCGTAGTCAAAGACCTTGATACCACGCTCGCAGGCCCGGCGCATCAGCTCCCAGTATTTGAAATCGTTGGCAGCGAGGTGACGGGCGCTTTCGTCGTCACCAGCGTAGTAGGGAAGAATTTCATCACGAAAGTAGAACGACAGCACGCTACTGAGCGGGCGGCCATCTGGCGCGCTCACCGTAAGTATTTCGCAATCCTGTCCGAATACCTGGAGCAGGGTGTCGAAGTATTTCTTGGGCATGGCGGGTGTGCCGTGGCGATGGACGTTGTCCGCATAGAGCGCAAAGAAACGGTCTGTGTTGCGGTCTACCGTGCTGATTAGCTCATTTTTGATTCCCTTGCGCACCATTGCCCGCTGTTTGCGCGGGATAGCCAGCATGTTGTCTTCGAGTTCCGGAAGGATGGGTTTGCGGAAGGTGACGTAGAGATCCTGTGTGGGCCATTCTGGATGGCGGGGCGCCACATTTCGGAATTCGAGATGATCCACGCCGAGACTACTGGCAAGTTCTCGTGCAGCGTTCTCAAGTACGGCAACCGCTTCGCCATCAACGGCCGCTATGCCCCCATAGACTGCGAACGGCAGAGCGACCAAGGCGTTGCCGAACAAGCGGCTCTTGACATGAGCCAGCGGGAGAATCCCCCGGACGCCAATTTCGTCCTCGGCATACAGAAAGTATGCGTGATGACGAAATACATCGGTGATGATCTTTTGCCAGGCAGAGCGATGAAAGAAGGTCGCTTCGCTGCAATGATCGACAAACATGTCCCACCGTGAGGCAGTGGCTGCATCAGCCTGATCTAGGTGCTTGATTCTCAACATCCAGATCAACTCTCCGAGAGGAAGAGGTGATCCATCCGACCCCAGCTAAAATCGCCCAAAAGACGGTGCAGGCGAGCCTCCATTCGGTGAATATTCACGTAATGGCGGAATCGTGTTCGAGTACTGATGCCGGCAATTCTTGGTTGCTCCGGATCGATTTCCCAGGGATGGAAATAGAAGACCGCCACGAGCTGGTCACCATGATTAACCCGTCGCAACATCCAGCGAGATAGTCCGTAGGGCATCAAGCGGAAATAGCCGCCACCACTCGCCGGCAAATTGCGATTCATGATTCGTAGCGTTGTGGCAGGAATTTCCAGCAGGCCGCCCACCATGTGCGCGTGGCGAGGGGCGTCCGGCATACCGTAATGATCATGGCGAATCGGATAAATGCTTGAACTGTAGCGGTAGCCGGCTCTTTCAAGACAATCGAAGGCCCAGAGATTCTTGTGACCAATTGAAAAACTCGGTGCACGGTACCCTTTGACTTCAAGGCCTGCCAGATCTTCGAGGATTGTTTTTGCACGATGGATATCGTCGAAAAACGCCTCCTCCGACTGATCAGATGCGCGTTCATGACCATAGCCATGGCTCGCCAGTTCATGTCCGCTGTCGACAATGTCTCGAACGAGTTGTGGGTAGCGCTCGGCGACCCAGCCCAGCGTGAAGAACGTCGCTTTCGTGTCATGCTGCGCAAGCATTTCCAGAATGCGATCCACATTGCGCTCGACCCGGCACTCCCTGGCTGACCATTCGCTGCGAGGGATGTGCGGTGCAAACGCAGAGACCTGAAAATAATCTTCGACGTCTATCGTGAGGGCGTTGGTGACCGGAGCAGGTTGCATCGTATGCCGAATTAAACTGTAGCCCGAGCCTGATGTATTTTGACGAGGCGCGCAGCAAGGTCGCTCGCGATACGTTCCGCTGCATGGCCATCCCATAGCTCCGGAGCACGCCCTTGCTTGCCACGACCGGCAAGGATTTCTGCGGATTCGCTTCGAATGGCCTCGATGTTCCGTCCAACCATGGTGTTGGTGCCTTGTTCGACCGTGATCGGACGTTCGGTATTTTCTCGAAGGGTGAGGCAGGGGACGCCAAGAGCGGTCGTCTCTTCCTGCAGCCCTCCGGAATCAGTAAGGACAATACGCGCGCCTGCCATCAGTCCCACCATTTCGAGGTATCCCTGCGGAGGAAGGACGATCAAACGCGGATTTTCAAGCAAATTCATCAGTCCGAACCGTTCGATGTTTGCCCGGGTTCTTGGGTGCATTGCGAAGATCAGCGGCAACTGGTGCGAGATTTCCGACAGGACACCGAGCAGCTGTACGAGATGCTCCCGATTATCGACATTCGACGGACGATGCAGTGTTACCACGCCGTAGCCGGAGGGCGATGCGATCACCGCCGGGTTAAAGCCGGCAGCCTCGATAGCGCCGGCCGGTGGGCGCGCGAATTCGAGGTTATGCAGGAGGGAGTCGATCATGACATTGCCGACGAAGCTGACGCGTTCGGTATCGATACCTTCGCGCAGCAGATTGGCCTCTGCACTGCGCTCAGTCGTGTAGAGCAGATCAGCCACCTGATCGGTCAGAACACGGTTGATTTCTTCCGGCATCCTGCGGTCGTAGCTACGCAGTCCGGCCTCGACGTGAACGACGGGAACCCCTTTTTTGACGGCGACCAGGGTACACGCCAGAGTCGAATTCACATCACCAACCACGAGTACGCAGGATGGTTTGTGATTGTCGACTACCGGTTCGAAGCGTCGCATGACTTCGGCTGTCTGCACGGCATGTGACCCCGAACCGACTTCAAGATTGATATCTGGTCTGGGAAGTCGCAAGTCCGCGAACAACTTGTCGTTCATGTCCTTGTCGTAATGCTGGCCGGTATGGATCAGCAGGCTCGGGATGGCTGGTACATTGGCAGCAAAAGCCCGCAGAATTGGCGCCATCTTCATGAAGTTGGGCCGAGCGCCAACCACGCAGATTACTGGCCCAAGTTCGCTTGGCCATTCCGGAGTGGTCATGACGTTTCCCCGGCTTGTTTTTCCGAATCAGTTGCCGAAAGGGCGGGCAGGAGCTTTTGCAGAAGCGTCAGCGTTGTACTGTTGATCATTTCGAGTTGTTGCAGGCTCAGTTCAAGACGCGCCAGGCGTTCGTTGAATTGCCAGGCGTTCAAACCAGCCAGCAATTGATCAAGATCGTCGAGAGACGAAACGGAAATTTCATGGCCATCGCCATTTCGTTCGCGTTGTTTGCGTCTGACGACCCGTGGGGTCGGGTCTGAATCGGTTTCCGACAGTCTCGGGTCATGCCAACCATCTTCCGGATTGGCTTCACGTCGCTGAAGGCTGCTTGAGCCACGGGTTTCTTCCTCAATTTCGCGCGCAACTTCTTCGACATCAGCTGCCTCAAATGCCTTTTTGTCGGTCAGGTAGCCAAGCAATAACAGGCGGTCGCAAAGCGAGTTGATGCGTCGAGGTATGCCGCTGCTTGCCTTGAAGATCGCTTCGAATGAATCGTCAGAGAACTCGGGGGATCCGGTTGCGCCCGCATGTTTGAGGCGATGTTCGATGTAACCCCTTGTTTCCTCCACGTCCATCGGCCCAATGTGGCATGAGGCAATAACCCGTTGCCGGAATTGCATCATTTGCGGGCTTTGCAGTATCTCGCGAAATTCCGGTTGCCCAATGAGATAGCTTTGCAGCAGGGCATGGTTGCCAAACTGGAAATTGGACAGCATCCGCAATTCCTCGACCGCACGAGCTGTAAGGTTTTGCGCCTCGTCGACAATCAGCAGGCAGCGCTTTCCCTTGGTGGTCATGTTGATCAGGAAGGCTTCGAGCGACATCAGCACGTCCGCTTTGGAAACGTCCCTGGTCCGGATACCGAATGCCGCTCCAACCAGGCGTAAAGTGTCGTCAGCATCGAGCTGGGTGCTCATCAAGTGTGCTGCGACCACCTTGTCCTGATCGAGGCTTTCAAGGAGTCCGCGGACGATGGTCGTCTTGCCGGCGCCAACCTCCCCGGTGATGATAATGAATCCTTCATTCTGGTGCATGCCGTACTCAAGATAGGCGGTTGCGCGCCGATGCTGTTTGCTGGCGAAATAGAACGAGGGATCCGGATTCAGTTGGAAGGGCTTGCTGGTCAAGCCATAGAACGATTCGTACATGTACTAGAAGAACATCGTTATCGAACCTACCAACGCGTTCTCGGTATAGGGGTTGGTATCACTGTCGAATTCAGAACGGCGGAGATTCAAGGAGCCTGCGGTTTTTGCACCGAAACGGGTCGATACGCCAACCTGGTAAGTTGTCATCGTGGTGTTGAGAGCATTCGTCAGCCCACTCTGGCTTTCCATCCTTGAGCCAAGGAGATTCAAAGCGGTCAGGGGGGTCAGGCGATGTGCAAAACTGACGGTAACCCCCTGTTGGGTTACGCGTGATGCTTGTCCGGCAATATTTGTATTTTGACCAAAGACGGTCAGCGCTTCATTTTCGCTACGGGCGGCAATCAGCGTGAGCGAGTTTCGAGCACCGTAGAGCACGTACGTGAGTTGCTGACTGCTTTGAACGCGGGGACGCTGCGCTGCGTAGTCGCTGACTGCCTGAGCATTTGGCGCGACGCCTAGTTGGTTCAGCAGGTTTGTGACATAGGCGGCACGGGCGACAGGGTCGGGAATCAGGTTGCTGAACTGATCGAAATACATATCGTAGACCGTTCCCATGCCAGAAGTGGTGAACTGGTTGGGTAGCAGCGATACATCCCGGATAGCCGTATAACGGATACTACTCAGCGGGAAGCGGTGGCTGAGCAATACGTTGTAACCGTTTCCAAAGAAACGATGTTCCTGAAAGCCGGAAACTTGTGTGCGTTCCGTTGGTGTCCAGTTGATGCCGTAGCCGTAGGTGCTTTGTCCTTCGTTATTGATCGATTGATAATTGTTCGTTTCCCAGCCACCGCTGCCTGAAACGCTCAATTCAGGGAACAACTTGTAAGTCAGTACGCCTCGCAGCCGCCCATCATCATAGTCCCGTCCACGGCTGTAGTCTGTATTCTGCTGGCTACCGTCGATTGCCCAGTTGAGGTTCTGAAACCTCGTATTTCCACGAACTTGCCCAATCCACTGCGAAAGAGTGACGTTCGAGAGCGAATTATCAGAGTAATTCGTGGCTGAGACGTTGTACCGGAGAAAGTAATCCGCCGATCCGCCCAATTGTCCCTTGATGAAGGGCGAAAGCCTGTAGGTCGAAGTTTCTGTCAGGTTATTGTTGTTGTAAATTCCACTAGGCGCCTGTACGCCGAAGGGGTTGATGACCTGCTGGGAAATATTGCCGCTGAAATCCAGAAACAGCCAATTATCGATTGCCTCCAGGGTTCCGAAAGCATTCAACAAATTCTGGGCCTGGCTACTGCTGCTACCAGTGGAGTAGCGCAAGCCGTTCAATGAATAGTCGAGAAACATCTTCAGGCGAGCCGTTCGCGCATCAATGCGAACGCCTGGAGCTAACTGGGATATGAAGCCGGTTTGAGTGTTCGTCGAACTTAGATTGATGTTGTCGGACAGCGTTTCGGTCAGTCCGATACGCGGGGTGATCGTCCAGGCGGGCGCCGGTGATGATCCATCCGTTGAGGAAGCGCCCTGGGTGCCCAGTCTTGGAAGCGGCGCAGCACCCGGGAGGTTTTGCCCCGGAACCGTACCCACTGGCGTGATGGTTGAACCTGTCTGCTGAGCTAACGCCGGCGTAACGAAGCAGCTGCAGAACGCAATGCTTACCGCAATCCGGGTGGCGCTATTTCTCGTTGCCATATCCGTATCCGTAGGCATATCCGTATCCGTATCGTTCTGAAGCGCTTTGTGTGGCTTGGTTCAGAACCATCATTTTGAGTGGGCAGGACTCGATGGTCGATACGGCTTCTCTGACCGCTGCCTGCGTTGTTGCACCCGCCTGAACCACGACAACGATCTGTCCCATGTGCGTTGCCAGGGCACGGGCTTCAGTGGTCAACAGCAACGGGGGAGAATCGAAAACAATGATCCGATCCGGATAGCGTTTCGACATGTCGTCGAGCAACCGGATCATCGCCTCGCTGGCGAGCAACTCGGTTGCACGGGGATGTGCGGTGCCGCTTGGGAGAATGGAGAGCTTTTCTACGTTTGTGTGGAGCAACACTTGCGAGATATCTAGCGAATCCTCATTGACTGCATCAAGGAGGCCAGCAGCGGGCGGAAGTCCAAGCATGGTAAGAACGGATGGTCGGGCGACGTCCGCGTCAACCAGCATGACCGTATTATCCAATTCCATCGCGATACTGATGGCAAGATTGACTGCAGTAAAACTCTTACCCTCCCCAGGAAGGGCGCTGGTTACCATGATTAGATTGCCGTTTTGAATTGGCTTTGAGCCTTTGCCCATGGCGTTGGCAATCAGAGGGCGCTTGATCACCCGAAATTCATTGGCCAGCAGACTGCGTGACTGATTCGGCACAAGTAGCCCTGAGGCAGCCATCGCGTCAAGATCAAGTGTAACCCGCTTGGTCGGGACTTGGGTACTGCTTGTTTTCGAAGAAACTTTGGTAACGAGAGGGGGTTGGGATGGGGAGGAAGCGGGTGGAGAGGCACTTGCCGCACTCTTTTCAAGCGATATGTGCTCTGATGCTTCGGTCGCCGCTTTGTCCTCGGGCAACTCAACGCCAGCCTGGCGGAGTTGCTCCAACCTTTTCGCCGCTTGTTCAATAAGGCTCATTGATTATCCTCAGACAGCGCGTTGTGAAAGATAGGTGAGGATGGCGACTCCCGCGCCATAGGTGACTATGAGCGCTCCGCCAGCAGAAATGAAACGCACCAGGCTCGCGCGTTCCTGCTTATGTCGGGCTTCATTGGGAAGCAGCGAAATAATGCCGAGCAGCGGTAATCCGGTGTCGTCTCGCAATGATTTGCCATCGAAGAAAACAGGGCGCAGTTGGCTCGCGACGAAGGCAGCAAAAAGGCCGCCAGCAATTGCCAGCAGCAGGCCAAGCGGGAGAAGAACCAAACGATTCGGCGCCACCGGTTTCGAGGATACGCGTGGTGGGTCGATCAGGCGAAAATCGGCCCCGCCGCCGGCCGACTCGAGGTCGCCAGTCAACTCTGCTGACTCGCGGCGTGCGACCAATTGCTCGTAGTTTTTCTTGTGAATATCATAGTCGCGGTTGAGTTGAGTGTATTCCGCTTCGAGTTGCGGCATTGACTTCATCATTTCCTTGGTGCGCTTGTAGCGGGCTTCATACTCAGCAACCCTTGTGCGCAGGGATGCGACGCTCGCCTCAGCTTCGCCCAATGAAACCTTGAGTTGCTGGAACGCCGGATTGCTGCTGATGCCGGCCCCTGGATTCGCTTGGGCAAACTTGCGACGAGAAATGATTTCCTGACGCTTTTGTTCCTCCAGATCCTTGATCAGGCGCCTGGTTCCAATGACGTCAGGGTGCTTCTCGGTGTATCTTTGCAGCAAAGCATCGAGATTGCGTTTTTGTGCTTCGATACGACCATCGATCTCCGGAAGTGAGATGCTGGCGTCGGCGCCAGGCGATTCAGGGAGAAGGACAGGTTCCTCGCCGACGATCTGGCGGCGGAGTGCATCACGTGAGTTCTCCGCTTCCCGTAGCTCAAGCCTTGATTTCTCGAGTATTACAGCAATGTCTCCCAGGCGATCGACGTTGGTCTTGCCGTCTGCTGTCTGGAGTTCCAGATTGTGCAACTTGAATTCCTTGAGACGATTTTCGGCCTCTTCCAGTTTCTTTTCATAGTTGCGAATTTGCTCGTCAATGAATTTGCGAGCTGAGTCCGAATCCTGGCGTTTGCCACCGAGACTTGACTCCACGAAGATGGAAACCAGCGACTGAACGATGCGTTGCGCCTTTGCAGGGTCGGAATCGCGGTATGACAGCGTGTAGAGGTTATCCCGGTTGGTGCTTTTGATCTCAAGGGTTTTGGTCAGACGCTCGATCAATTCTTCCTGATCGGCCTTGCTCTTGATGTTGAGATCCGCATCAGACATGCGGATCAGCTTTTCGATATTTGGCCGACTGATCAGTGTTCGGCTCAGCATCATGACTTGCTGGTCAATATTGGGCTGAACGGCCAAGCCGGACATCAGCGGTTTCAGTATCGATTGCGTGTCTACGAAAATTCGGGCCGAGGCCTCGTATTTGTCGGGAATCCGCAGGATGACGCCAGCCGCGATTGCGCCGATCAACCACGCGAAGAGCATTCCCAAGCGTCGATGCTTCCATGCACCGCGAAGGACTGATCTGGCTTGCTGGAGAATTTCTTCCATCTGATTTGATCCGAACTCAAAGACCGCCGGGAGGAATGCTCCTCGGCGGTTTCAATTACATTGGGTTAATCAGAACCAGCTCTGCGGAATGATCAGGATGTCGCCTGGTTTCATGTCTACGTTGGCTGATACATCGCCACGTTTGACCAGATCCTTGAGCCTGACGCTGTATTGGGTGTTGTTTTCCGAGGTGCGCAGGATGGTCGCCCGGTTGCCATCGGCAAAGTCCGTTATCCCGCCAACCGCGATCATCACATCCAGGGCTGTCATTTTTTGCTTGTAGGGAAGGGTTTGCGGCTTGGTTGCCTCCCCGACAACACGAATCTGCTCCGTATAGGGGCCAACAAAGGAGGTAACGACCACTGTGACGACCGGATCACGAATGAATTTGCCAAGTTCTGTTTCAATACTCCGGGCAAGTGTTGAGGGATCCTTGCCCATTGCGTCCAGGTCATCGATCAGAGGAGCAGATATTTTTCCATCGGGGCGAACCGGAACCGTCATCGACAGTTCAGGGTTACGCCAAACCACAATGTTGAGATTGTCGCCGGGGCCGATCTTGTAGTTGTAATCGGGCGACGCGGCAGAAGTCGGCGCAGGCGGATAACTGGTGGAGCAGGCAGCGATCGCGATAACGGCAATTGATGCCATCAAGCATTTGGCCCCATTAAACAAGGTGCGGTAGTTTTTCAACATGGTATTCCCCCAATCAGATCGCAGACGATGCCTGCTTCGCAAATCAACAGGGCATAATCATAACGGAAACGTCGTAAGCGTAAAGACTACGCCTTAGAGAATCCGGGAAGTATTTCACAGTCGGGCCAAATTGCCCGGAAATTGTCAGTTCCGATCGTACCCCAGGAACTCCGGCGCAGAGTGCCGAAGCTTGGGTTTATGCATATTAATTGCCGGCGCCCGGTCGATTTGGCAGGCTTGCCCCCCAATCGCGATGAGCCATGCCATACCTTGCCCGGTGGCGATGCGACGAACTCTCGCGCGATTTAATCAAAAAGCAGTGCCGCTGCTACTTGGCGCCCCTCGGCGGCAAGGATGTTGTAAGTTCTGCAGGCGGCTTGAATGTCCATGATTTCAAGCCCCATGCCGGCTGGCGCGAAGGGGCGCATCAGCGCACCTTGCGGGAAACGCAGGCGGCTACCGGTGCCGAGAAGGACGATTTCCGTGCCCAGTTCAAGCAAGACCTGCATGTCGGCTGAAGTCAATGTCGCGACGGTTGCGGTCGACCACTCCGGGATGATCGATTCCGGAAGGACGATGAGGTTTTTTGAGTGTTTCTCATGGTTGACCGCAACATACCCCTCGCCGTAGGCGGTGAACACGTTGAGTCCGGCGGTACTGGAAAGGTGTAATTTCACGTTGTGATCAGCTTGAATAACCCGTCAAAATTGCGGTGCACCATGCGATAAAGTAGGATTATACCTTTTCGTTTCAAGCGTTCCGGAATTGTCTGCCATGAGAGAGTTTTCCCGCATCAAGCGTTTGCCACCCTACGTCTTCAACATCACCGGTGAGTTGAAGATGGCGGCGCGTCGTCGCGGCGAGGACATCATCGACATGAGCATGGGTAACCCGGATCAGTCGACGCCGCAGCACATCACGGACAAATTGATCGAGGCTGCTTCGCGGGAAAATACCCACGGCTACTCGATTTCAAAGGGGATTTACCGGTTGCGCAAGGCGATCTGCGACTGGTACAAGCGTCGCTACGACGTCGATTTCGATCCGGAATCCGAAGCGATCGTCACGATCGGCTCCAAGGAAGGGCTGGCACACCTGATGCTAGCCACGCTGGATCGCGGCGATACGGTGCTGGTGCCGAACCCCAGCTATCCGATTCATATCTACGGGGCGATCATCGCCGGTGCCGATATCCGCTCGGTTCGGATGACTGCCGATGTCGATTTTTTCGACGAGTTGCAGCGTGCCATCAAGGAGTGCACGCCAAAGCCGAAGATGATGATTCTCGGGTTTCCGTCCAATCCTACTGCCCGCTGTGTCGAACTCGAGTTTTTCGAGCGGGTCGTGGCGTTGGCCAAGCAGCACGATATTCTCGTGGTACACGATCTGGCCTACGCTGACATCGTCTTTGATGGCTGGAAGGCGCCTTCGATCATGCAGGTGCCGGGTGCCCGCGATGTAGCGGTCGAGTTTTTCACGATGTCGAAAAGCTACAACATGGCTGGTTGGCGTGTCGGTTACATGGTCGGCAACAAGGATCTGGTTGCAGCGCTGGCCCGTATCAAGAGCTATCACGATTACGGCACGTTCACGCCCATTCAGGTCGCATCGATCATTGCTCTGGATGGTGATCAGGCTTGTGTCGAGAGTGTGCGGGCGATGTACCAGAATCGCCGTGACGTGCTGGCCAAGGGGCTCCATGAAGCCGGCTGGATGGTTGAAGTGCCGAAAGCCTCGATGTATATCTGGGCGAAGATTCCCGAAGCCTACACATCCATGGGGTCGCTCGAATTCTCCAAGAAGTTGCTGGCTGAAGCCAAGGTTGCCGTATCGCCGGGCGTTGGTTTTGGCGAGTATGGCGACGACCACGTGCGGTTCGCACTGATTGAAAACGAGGAACGAACCCGCCAGGCGATCCGTGGTATCAAGGACATGTTCCGCAAAGACGGATTGCTATGACCGAAGTCGTCACGCCGGTGTCGACCGACAATGAAGAGAAATTAATGCCCCCGATCAAGAAATCCGCAAAACTTGCCAACGTTTGCTATGACATTCGCGGCCCCGTGCTGCAAAAAGCCAAGCAGATGGAGGAAGAAGGTCACAAGATCATCAAGCTGAACATTGGCAATCTGGCCGCATTCGGTTTCGATTCGCCAGAGGAAATCCAGCAGGACATCATCCGCAATCTGCCAAGCGCGGCCGGTTATACCGACTCCAAGGGTATTTTCGCCGCCCGCAAGGCGATCATGCACTACTGCCAGCAAAAGCACATCAAGGGCGTAACGCTGGAAGATATCTATGTGGGCAATGGCGTTTCGGAATTGATCGTCATGGCGATGAATGCCTTGCTCGATGCCGACGACGAGGTGCTGGTTCCAGCGCCGGATTACCCATTATGGACGGCGGCGATCAGCCTCTCCGGCGGTACGCCCAAGCACTATCTGTGCGATGAAAACAACGAATGGTTGCCGGATCTCGACGACATTCGCCGCAAGATCACGCCGAATACCAAAGCCATCGTCATCATCAATCCCAACAACCCTACCGGAGCACTGTATCCGGACTGGTTGCTGAAAGAAATCATTGCCATCGCCCGTGAGAATCACCTTGTGATCTACTCCGACGAGGTATATGACAAGGTGCTCTACGAGGCGGAATCCCACACCGCCATCGCCTCGCTTTCCGAGGATGTGTTGACCATCACCTTCAACGGCTTGTCCAAGAACTACCGTTCCTGTGGTTATCGCGCCGGCTGGCTGGTGGTTTCGGGCGACAAGCGCAATGCAAAGGATTACATCGAAGGCCTCGACATGCTGGCTTCGATGCGTTTGTGCGCCAACGCGCCGGGGCAGCACGGCATCCAGACCGCGCTCGGCGGTTATCAGAGCATCGATGATCTGGTCTCCGAAGGAGGGCGCATGCGGCGTCAACGCGATGTCGCCTATGACCTGATCACGGCGATTCCCGGTGTTTCCTGCGTCAAACCCAAGGCCACGTTGTACATGTTCCCGCGTCTGGATCCCGCCGTGTATCCAATCGCGGACGATCAGCAATTCATTTCAGAGCTGTTGCAGGAAGAGAAGGTGCTTCTGGTGCAGGGCAGTGGTTTCAATTGGCCCCACCCTGACCATTTCCGTCTGGTTTTCCTGCCGCACGAGGATGACCTCAAGGAGGCCATAGGGCGCATTGCCCGCTTCCTCGAAAATTATCGCAAACGTCACAACACCAACCAAGAAAAGTAAGCAAACAACCATGAAACCTATCAATGTTGGCCTTATCGGCATCGGCACCGTCGGCGGTGGCACCTGGACCGTTCTCAAGCGTAACGCAGAAGAAATTACCCGCCGTGCCGGCCGTCCGATTCAGATCACCGCGGTGGCAGACAAGAATGTCGACCTCGCCCGGCAGATCACGGGCGGGATCGCGCGGATTACCGACGATGCGTTCTCGGTGGTCAACGATCCGGAAATCGACATCGTTGTCGAACTGATCGGCGGCTATGGCGTGGCCAAGGAGGTCGTGATGCAAGCCATTGCCAATGGCAAGCACGTGGTCACCGCCAACAAGGCGCTTCTCGCTGTTCATGGCACGGAAATTTTTACCGCCGCCCAGCAGAAGGGCGTCATGGTGGCGTTCGAGGCAGCCGTGGCCGGAGGCATTCCCATCATCAAGGCGCTGCGCGAGGGTTTGACGGCCAACCGTATCGAGTGGGCGGCCGGCATCATCAATGGCACCACCAACTTCATTCTCTCGGAAATGCGCGACAAAGGTCTTTCGTTCAACGACGTCCTCAAGGAAGCGCAACGCCTGGGGTACGCCGAAGCCGATCCGACCTTCGACATCGAGGGCGTCGATGCAGCGCACAAGGCGACGCTGATTGCTTCAATTGCCTATGGTATTCCAGTCCAGTTTGACAAGGCCTACATCGAGGGCATCACCAAGCTTGAAGCCTCAGACATCAAATACGCCGAACAACTCGGCTATCGCATCAAATTGCTCGGTATCGCCAAGCGTCGTGAAAAGGGCGTCGAACTGCGCGTGCATCCGACCCTGATTCCGGCCAAGCGCCTGCTGGCCAATGTCGAGGGCGCGATGAACGCTGTCATGGTCAAGGGTGATGCCGTTGGTACCACCCTCTACTACGGCAAGGGCGCTGGTGCCGAGCCGACCGCTTCGGCGGTAGTCGCCGACCTGGTGGATGTCGCCCGCCTGGCAACAGCAGATCCGGAGCATCGTGTGCCGCACCTGGCTTTCCAGCCGGATTCCATGTCGAATCTGCCCATCCTGCCAATGAGTGAGGTCGAGACCGGCTATTACCTGCGCCTGCGCGTCGAGGACAAGCCCGGCGTGCTCGCCGACATCACCCGAATCCTGGCCGACCAGGGCATCTCGATCGACGCGTTGCTGCAGCGCGAGCCGGAAGAGGGCGAGGGCGAAACCGACATCATCATTCTCACGCACGTCTGCAAGGAAAGCTGCGCCGACGCGGCGATCGCCCTGATCGAAGGCCTTAGTGCGCAAAAGGGCAAGGTCAAACGCATCCGCCTGGAAGAGTTGCAGTAACTTCAGGATTTATCGGTCGTACGAACGCGGGGGCGCCATGCCCCCGTTTTTATTGGCCGCTACCGGAGGCTGTCCAGACGACGGTTGCCAGAAACAGATAGCCAGCACCGTAGACGGTCTTGATGAAGGCAGGGCTCTTCTCGTCCGGTTCCAGTTTGCGGCGCAGTCGCGAGATGCGGACATCGATGCTGCGGTCGGTTGGTGCCAGGTCGCGTGTGCCCATCAGCTGTTCGCGTTGCAGGATTCGATTCGGATTGCTGACAAAGACCTTGAGCAGTTCTGCCTCCGAGGTGCTGAGCAGGTGTTCATCGCCAGTGGGGGCGTGCAAGGTATTGTTGCCGAGATTGAAACGCCAGCCTGAGAATTCTGCAATCTGCCGTGCCGGCGCAGCCGCCACGCTTTCCTGGCGGCGCAGGATGCTGCGTACGCGCGCAACCAGCTCGCGCGGTTCGAACGGTTTCAGGACGTAGTCGTCGGCCCCGAGTTCCAGCCCCATCACGCGGTCGCTGACATGGGCACGGCCGGTGAGGATCAGGATGCCGCAGGTCGATTGGCTGCGCACCCTTTGCATGGCCTCGATCCCATCCATGTCCGGCAGGCCGAGGTCGATAATGCACAGGTCGGGCTGCATGCTGCGCAGGCGGCGCAACAGGTCGCCGGCGCTACGGCACCAGACGGTGCGAAAAGAAAAGTCGCCAAGCACCTGCTCGATGATGCGTGCCACGCCAGGATCGTCTTCGACGATGGCGATCAACTTGCGGGAATCGGCTTCCTTCATGGCTTGTCTCTATTCTTTTCTATTCTTGCCTGTTGCATGGCCCGCGCCAGTTCCTGGCGGGAAAAGGGCTTGGCCAGGACAGGCAATTCATTCCCTTCGGCTTGCTGTGCCTCGTCGGTATAGCCACTCATCAATACGACATGCATGGTGGGGTGGCGTGCCAGCACTGTTGTGGCGAGTTGTCGTCCGTTGATGCCACCGGGCATGATGACATCGCTGACCACAATTGCGATGTCGGCAATGTGCTCAAGCATTTCCAGTGCCTGAATTCCGTTCTCGGCCTCGATGACCGGGTAGCTCAGATCGACCAGTTGCTGGCGTACGACGCGTCGGACGCTGGGATCGTCTTCGACAAGCAGAACCAGTTCGCCACCATAGATAGGGGAATCCTCTTCCATCTGCAGGTCGTCGTCAAAGCTGCGTGTCGTCAATGGCAGAACCATCAGTACGGTAGTGCCTTGGCCGGGCTGACTCTGGATCGAGATGCCGCCACCCGATTGCTTGACGAAGCCGTAGGCCATCGACAATCCGAGTCCGCTCCCCAGACCGAAGCGTTTGGTGGTGAAGAACGGCTCAAAAACGCGGGAAAGCGTGCCGGCATCCATCCCGCAGCCATTGTCGGCAACTTCGATCAGGGCGAATTGGCCGGGGCGAACGTCGAAGGCAGCGGCGTCGTCGGTGAGTTCGACCGGGCGAGCGGCAATATGGAGCTGTCCGCCTTCCGGCATCGCATCGCGGGCGTTCAGGGCGAAGTTGAGCAGGGCGCTCTCGAGTTGGCCGGGATCGACGAGTGCGTGGATCGAGGCGGCCGAAAGGTCGGTTGATACAGCGATCGACTCCGGTAAGGAGCGGCGAACCAGTTTGCCCAGGCTGCCGATCAACTGGCCGATATCGACTGCCTCCGGCTCCAGCGGCTGTTGACGGGAAAAGGTCAGCAGCCGCTTGATCAACTGCACCCCGCGCCTCGCGGATTGCAATGCTGGCTCCACAAACTCGTTGACCTCGGCGTCGCCCGGCCGGTGATCCTGCAGGGCAGCCAGATTGCCGATGATGACGGTGAGCAGGTTGTTGAAATCGTGGGCCAGGCCGCCGGTCAACTGGCCGATGGCCTCCATTTTCTGGGCCTGCACGAGTGCGGCCTGCATCCGCTTCTGCTCCGTGATCTCGTACGAAAAAACGAAGAATCCAATCGTTGCGCTATCCGGCGTGATCTCCGGAACCAGTGTGCTGCGGGCAAATACGGTCTGCCCATTGCGCGTCATCTGGTATTCGTAGGTGACCTGCTGGCCTGAGAGGGCCTTTCTGACCGGGTCACGTACCTGGTCATAGACTTGCGGCCCGATGACGTCGAGCACGGCGCGTCCGGTGACGGCGCCTTCCGGGTGGCCATACCAGTCCGAATACCCTTTGTTTGCATACTGATAGACCTCGTTGTGGTCGACGTAGCCGATCAGGATGGGAATGGTGTCGTTGATCAGCCGTAGCCGTTCTTCGCTGCGGCGAAGAGCGGCGGTAATGCGGCTGTTTTCCGAGTTGGCGCGGGTCAGGTTGGCGTTGGCATTCTCCAGTTGGGCGGTGCGTCGCCGTACCCGTTCGTCGAGCTGGATGTTCTGATACTCGGTCAGGTTTTCGATATAGCGCTGTTCGCTGACATCGCTGTACAGTGTGACGAAACCCTTGTCGTGCAGCGGTTCGCCCCGCAATAGCAGGGTGCGGCCATTGGGGCGCTGGCGCTCGGTGACGTGCGGCGCAAATTTGGCAGCCGCAGCGACACGTTCGCCAATCTGAGCCTCGACATCGCCAGGGCCATATTCACCACGCGCTGCATTGAAGCGGATGAAGCTCTCGAAAGAGGCGCCAACAAACGCAAGTTCCGAAGGGAATTCAAGCAGGCGAAGGAAAGGCTCGTTCCAGGCCACCAGCCGCAGATTCGCATCGAACACCGTGATTCCCTGATCCAGCAGATCGAGGCCGGCCTGCAGCATTTCATAGCGCTGGCTGTTTTCCGGTGGTGAGGTTGGCGAATTCATCGAGCGATTCTACGGCAGGGGAGTTGCCGGCATCTGGCTTGTAACCATTCGTTACATTTCAAAAATAGTTGCGCAAGAGTGTTTTGTCATCCTCTCCGGAAAATAGCGGTAGAAAAAAACGAGAACAGCACTTTCGCAAGAATCGTGAGGAGACGTTCGTGTCACAAAATCCCTATGCCGTTGGCCTGGATCAGAATCCGGCCAACTATGTTCCGCTTTCTCCGTTGAGTTTTCTCGAGCGCTCGGCGTTTGTTTACCCGAAGCGCATTTCCATTATCCAGGGCGCTCGCCAATATACCTGGAAAGAAAGCTACGATCGTTGCCGCCAGCTTGCCTCGGCGCTGAAGAATCGCGGCATCGGCAAGAACGATACGGTCGCCGTGATGCTACCCAATTCGGCGCCGATGTTCGAGTGCCACTTCGGGGTGCCGATGATCGGCGCCGTGCTTAACACACTGAATACCCGTCTCGACGCCGAAGCCATCGCCTTCATGCTGGCGCATGGCGAGGCCAAGGTGCTGATTACCGATCCCGAATTCTCCGCCATCGTCAAGCCGGCGCTGGCGCTGCTCGAAGGGCCGAAGCCGATCGTCATCGACACGCTCGATCCCGAATTCACCGGTGGCGAAGCGCTCGGTGAAAAGGATTACGAAGCGTTCATAGCCGAAGGCGACCCTGACTTCGTCTGGAGCCTGCCGGAAAACGAATGGGATGCCATCGCCCTCAACTACACCTCCGGTACCACCGGCAACCCCAAGGGTGTCGTCTACCACCATCGCGGTGCCTACCTGAATTCGGCCTCCAACATCATTTCCTGGGGCATGCCCCCGCATTCCGTCTACCTGTGGACGCTGCCGATGTTCCATTGCAACGGCTGGTGTTTTCCGTGGACGCTGGCAGCAAACGCCGGCACCAGTGTCTGTCTGCGCAAGGTTGATCCGGCTTTGATCTTTGGTTTGATCAAGGAACACAAGGTCAGTCACATGTGCGGTGCGCCAATTGTGTACGGGATGATGATCAACGCCCCGGCGGCGCTCAAGGAAGGCATCGAACATCAGGTCAACGGCCTGATTGCCGGTGCTGCGCCTCCGGCCGCCATCATCGAAGGCGCCGAGCAGATGGGTTTCAACATCACCCATGTCTATGGCCTGACCGAAACTTACGGCCCGGCTTCCGTCTGCGCCAAGCATCCGGAATGGGACAAGCTGCCGATCGACCTGCGCGCTGCGCGCAATGGCCGTCAGGGTGTGCGCTATCACATGCAGGAAGCGATCGCGGTGATGGATACCGTCAGCATGCAGCCGGTTCCCTGGGATGGCGAGACCATGGGTGAAATCATGTTCCGGGGCAATCTGGTCATGAAGGGCTATTTGAAGAACCCGAAGGCGACCGCAGAAGCTTTCGAGGGTGGCTGGTTCCATACCGGCGATCTGGCGGTCGTCCATAGCGACGGCTACGTCAAGATCAAGGATCGCTCCAAGGACG
>ERZ795055.713-NODE-713-length-29967-cov-4.527581_pt1 | contig 29967 bp, 24 predicted proteins | sample MGYA00375139_ERZ795055 | MGnify/ENA primary metagenome ERZ795055 (study PRJEB30184, sample SAMN05720283) | anaerobic digester metagenome | isolation source: active sludge of municipal wastewater-treating anaerobic digesters | place: USA | collected 2015-01-23 ... | reverse complement strand
GTCGGTGCCGGTGATCTATTACATGATGATGAAAAAAAGAGGCAACAAGTAACCGGTTCCTTATAGAAAGGAGGTAGCCATGAAGATGGTGTCGCGGAAAAAGTACATGCTTCGTCCGTGCGCGCACTGCAAGAGCGGGTGCCAAACGGGGTCCCGGGCACGACGTTAAACTGCCCGTCAAAACAGGGTCAGGAGGCAAGCGGCCAGGGCAGGGATGCCTGCCGCATGCCTCCTGATCATTACTCGATGAGAAAAGCCCGTTTGGTGCTCGAACGCTGGATACGTCTTATCGCCGGGACCCCGGGCGGCACGTTGAAATACCAATGACAAACGGGAGGCGGCACTCATGAAAGAAAAAACTCTCACCGGCGCGCAGCTCCTCGTCAAATGCCTTGAAAAGAACGGCGTCAAGATGGCCTTCGGCATTCCGGGGGCGAAGATCGACGCGGTGTTCGACGCCCTCGTCGGCTCGTCGATCAGGCTCATCCTCTGCCGCCACGAGCAGAACGCCGCCTTCATGGCGGCGGCCCACGGCAGGATGACCGGCGAGCCCGGCGTCGTCATCGTCACCTCCGGCCCCGGCGTCGCCAACCTGGTGACGGGCCTCCTCACCGCGACCACCGAGGGCGACCCCGTCGTCGCCATCGGCGGCTGCGTCCCGCGCAACATGCTCCTCAAGAGCACGCACCAGAACGCCGACAACGTCCACATCATGTCCGGGGTCACCAAGAGCAGCATCCTGGTGACCAGCGAGGACAACATTCCCGAAGCGATCGAGAACAGCTTCCGGATCGCCTGCGAGCCGCGGCGCGGCGCCTGTTTCATCACGGTCCCGCAGGACGTCCTTACCAACAAGACGGAGGAGACACCGCTCCGCAAGTTCCGGGAGATAGAGTTCGGCCCCGCGTCGGACAGGGAGATCACCCGCGCGGCCGAGATCGTCAACAAGTCCGCCTGCCCGGTCCTCTTCCTCGGCGAAGAGGCGAGCGTGCCAAAGAATGCGAAAGCCGTGCGGAGTCTGTTGAAAAAACACCCCATCCCCGTCATCGCGACATACCAGGGCGCCGGCTGCGTCACGCGGGAGCTGGTCGACCGGTTCGTCGGCAGGGTCGGGCTTTTCCGCAACCAGCCCGGAGACAAGCTCCTCGACATGGCCGACGCGGTGGTCACCGTCGGGTTCAACGAGGCGGAATACGACCCCGAGGCGTGGAACGCCGCCAGGAAAAAGAAGATCGTCCACATCGATTACAAGCCGTCCCGTGTCCACTCGTGCTACGAGCCCGCGGTCGACGTCGTCGGCGACATCGACAGGAACATCGCCCGGCTGTCCGGCGCGCTCAAGGTGTCTCTGAGCCCGTCGGCCAAAGACGCCGTCAAACGCCTGCAAGCGGTCACCATGAAGTTCTTCAACTACGACCCTTCGTCGCCGCAGAGCGCCGCCAAGATGTTCGGCGACGCCGACGCGGAGTTCGCCCGGTTCATCCCGTCGTCGTACAAGAAGAACAGGATCCACCCGATGCAGTTCATCCACGCCTTCCGGTCGATGGTCACCGACGACGACATCATCGCCTGCGACATCGGCACCGTCTACATGTGGATGGCGCGGTGTTTCGTATTCTACCGGCCGCGGCACCTCCTCTTCAGCAACGGCCAGCAGACGCTGGGCGTCGCCCTGCCGTGGGCGATCGCGGCGAAGCTCGCCTTCCCGAAAAGAAGGGTCTTCTCGATTTCGGGCGACGGCGGGTTCCTCTTCTCGTCGATGGAACTCGAGACGGCGGTGAGAGAAAAGACCCCGGTCATTCACATTATATGGAGCGACGGCACCTACAACATGGTCGCCGAACAGCAGAAGATGAAGTACCAAAGGACGAGCGGCGTCGACCTCGGCCGCATCGACGTCGAGTCGTACGCCAGATCGTTCGGCGCCAAAGGGTACCGCTTAAAGACGATCAGCGACCTCGATCCCGTAATCAGGAAAGCGCTCAGGAACAGCGTCCCGTCGCTGATCGACATCCCGATCGATTACTCGCAGAACAAGGAAATGTTCATCTCCGCCCGCGATGCGCGGATCCAATAGAGCGCTCTGTCATTTTTTATGATATAATTTCATACGTATACTATAGGAGCACACCATGGCAGGCGGCGGTCTCTTCGAGAAATTTCTCGGATACGACGTCGGCATGGGGGCGGTGAGACGGCATGCCCGAAGACCGGCGAGGTCGAGGGAAGCGGGGATCTGAACCAGAGGGTGCTTAACAAAAGAAAGGAGGGCACCATGTTCAGGAATATCAGTCTTGTTGCGCTCGCGATATTAGTGTCCGCGGGGTTTGCGCTGGCCGAAGGTAACGTGGCTGAAACAAAGGCCGCTGATCACGGAGGAAAGCCGTGGGTTGTCGACATCGAAAAGCTGACGACGGACAACGGGCAGTTCAGGTCAACATACTGGAGCGGGAAAGACATGCAGATGACGGTCATGTCGATAGTCCCCGGCGGTGAGATCGGCCTCGAGGCCCACCCCGAAGGTGACCAGTTCATCCGCGTGGAGGCAGGCGAAGCCCGTGTCGTTATGGGCGAGACAAAAGACGCCATGACCTTCGACGAAAAGGTCTCGGCCCATTGGGCGATATTCATTCCCGGCGGGTATTGGCATAACATCATCAATACGGGTAACGAGCCTCTGAAAGTCTATGTGATCTACGCCCCGCCCCAGCATGCGGCCGGCACGATCCATAAAACCTTCGAAGAGGCCGAAGCCGCGCATAAGCACTGATATGGGCGCTCGATACCTTAGGATGGGCTGGCGCATGAAAGACGCCCGTCGTACGGCGGTTCGCCTTCACTAACCCCAAAAGGGCCTGCGCATGACAGAATACGAAAAAATGATCGCGGGCCAGCTGTATGATCCGAGCGAACCGTCGCTCGTAAAGATGCGCGCCGGCGCCCGGGCCCTGCTCAATGAGTTAAACCATTCGCCCATGGCGGTCGGCGGGGAACAGCAGATCGCCCTCTGCGGGGAACTGTTCGGCGCCGCCGGCGCCCGCCTGTGGCTGCAGCCGCCTTTCTACTGCGATTACGGCGTCAACATCCTGCTCGGCGACAATGTCATGGTGAACTTCAACTGCGTGATCTTAGACGTTGCCAGGGTGACGATAGGGGACTCGGTCCTCATCGGCCCCGGCGTCCAGATCTACGCGGCGGCCCACCCTCTGGACTGGAAACAAAGGGCCACAGGGGTCGAATTCGGCAAGCCCGTCACGATCGGCAATAACGTGTGGATCGGCGGCAGCGCCGTCATCTGTCCCGGCGTCACTATCGGGGACCGGAGCGTTGTCGGTGCGGGGGCAGTGGTGACGAAAGACGTTCCGGAAGGCGTCCTGGTCGCGGGCAACCCCGCCGGGGCCATCAGAAAGCTCTAATATGCCCTATCAGCCGATAATGAGGACTGACCCTAAAGTGCAATAATCCCCCAAACAGGTTAAAATAAACCCACAACCCTATGGCAAAACTCACCATCACCCACCTCTCCGGCCACAAGAACATCCTCGCCTCCATCGGCTCGGTGGAGAACGTCATCAAGGGCGTCGTCCCGGACGAGCTCAAGAACAGGCGCTTCTTCGCCTCAAAGGTGAAATACGGCTTCGAGCTTGGCTCGCCGCAGGACATCTACACGATGGGGGAGTGCGTCATCCTGAACGACCTCATCTACGCCAACCGCACCGACGACACGCGCACCGACCGCGACCCCCTCATGTGGGGGCACGAGTTCGTCACCTCGGGGATCCTGCTCATCCCGCGCGACACCCGGCCCAACTACGCGGTGGAGTACGTCTCCCTGGAGGGCGGCCCGGCGCTGCGCGACATCTATGCGAAGATCTACGCGAAGATCAAAAAACCGTTCGCTATCGCCGGCTGCGCCGAGCTGTCGGACCTGCGTGCGACGGCGATCACCGCGCCCCCGATCAACCGCGAGAACATCTTCAGCCACAAGGAGCGGTATTACGCGGAACGGGAAAAGAACGAGAAGGACCAGAGCATCGCCTTCGTCGGCGTCGCCGCGCACCTGGGCGAGCCCGGCCACCGGGAGATCGCCGGCAAGCTGCACCGGGTCCTCTACCGCAACCCCTTCAACAAACAGCCCGACACCCTCACCGACCACACCCACGCCGTCATCCTCGACCGCCCGATCATCACCATCCCCGGCATCAAGCCCCACAACGTCAAAGACATGGTCCACCTGATGGACGACTCCGTCGTGCGGTATGTCAGGATGGAGGTGTATGTGATCGAGGATATTGTCGAGTATGTTGAGGAAATATAGAATAGGAGCGAAACAATTATTGAGTAACTGATGTAAAGAACGTGGAAAGGAGTGCTGCATGCCCACCAAAACCCCCAAGACGACAAAGACCACGCCGGTGACGGATTCACTCTCCGGGACCAAGCGTTCCGAGATAACCTATAAGAAGGACGCGCGCGTCACCAGCCTGTACGAACTCCTGGCGCGTACTGAGGACACCATCCGCGAGCTTACCCGCACCATGGCCGAGCTGCCGATGAGCCGCCATATGGATGTCGGCGGAAAGATGAAGCTGACCGAGAAAGAGAAGATCATCAAGCAGGAGCTGGCGGCGGCAAGGGCGAGGGCGGAGAGGTTGATGAGGATTATTGAGAAGCAATAGGGTTCTGCTTTGAGATTGCTTCGCCCCGCTGATCGCGGGTCGCGCAATGACGGATTATTCATATGGCAGGCGATCTGTTCGATGACTTTATCGAGTACGACGTCGGGATGGGCGGGGGAGAGGCGGAATGCCCGCATTGCGGCGCCAAGGTCCCCTACAGCGTCCTCCTGGACGACGAGGTCGAGTGCCCGGAGTGCGGGAAGAAGTTTAAGGTGAAGTGAAGAGGGCGGGGAAGACAGGTAGAGGATGACCGGCTATGAACGATCGCTATACGATCCGCGAAATGATCAAAGAAGAGGTTGCGCGTATTGCCGTGAAATGGGCGGAGCTGGAGGGCTGGAACCCGGGTCTGCATGACGCCGGTTGTTTTTACGCCGCCGACCCGCACGGTTTCTTCGTCGGCGAGCTTGACGGCCGGCCGGTCGGCTGTGTCTCGGCGGTCCGCTACGACGACAGGTTCGGGTTCCTTGGTTTTTATATCGTGGCGCCCGAATACCGGGGCAGGGGGTTCGGCCTGCGGCTGTTCAACGAGGCGCTGAGATATATGGGCGCGAGGAACTGCGGCGGCGACGGCGTGCTGGCGCGGATCGAGGACTACAGGAAACTGGGGTTCAAGCCGGCGTACAAGAACAGGAGATACCAGGGGCGCGGCGCGGGCGGGAGGAAGATCGACACCGCGCTGGAGGATATCGCGGCGGCCGATTTCAAACGTCTTGCCGCGTACGACGGCCTGATATTCCCCGCGAAACGGCACGCCTTCCTGAAATGCTGGATCAGCCAGCCGGATGCGAAAGGATATGTCATGTCATCCGGCCGCGCGGTCTCGGGATGCGGCGTGGTGCGGCGCTGCTGCAGGGGGCACAAGATCGGGCCGCTGTTCGCCGACGGCCCCGCGGCGGCCGAAAAGATCTTCGACGCGCTCGTCTCGTCGATCCCCGCCGGCGAAGAGCTGTTCTTCGATGCGCCCGAGGCGAACCCCGCCGCGATCGCCCTGGCGGAACGGAACGGCATGCGCGTCGTGTTCGAGACCATGCGGATCTATTCCTCCGCCGCCCCCGCCGTCCCCATGGAAAAGGTCTTCGGCGTCACGAGTTTTGAGCTGGGGTGACGGGCCTCTCATCTTTCTCGCTTGTCCCCCGCCGGCATATTATAAATATGTTATGCCGATCCTCTTTAGTTTAATGGCGCGACAGGCAAGGGCGAACTATGGCCGACAGCAACCAGTGGAACCCGTGGCACGGATGCCGCAGGATCAGCGCGGGGTGCGCGCATTGCTATATCTTCAAGATGGATGCGCAGTACGGCCGCGACACGTCGAAGATCGCGCAGACGCGGTCGTTCGGTCTCCCCCTGCAGAAAAATAGGCGCGGCGAGTACAAGCTGCGGACCGACGACTACGTCTACACCTGCTTCTCGTCCGATTTCTTCATCGAGGAGGCGGACCGGTGGCGGCCGGAGGCGTGGGAGATGATGAGGATCCGCGGCGACCTGCGTTTCTTTATCATCACGAAGCGGATCCACCGGTTCATTGAGTGCCTGCCCGCGGACTGGGGTGACGGCTGGGACAACGTGACGATCTGCAGTACCGTCGAGAACCAGGCGATGGCCGGCTACCGCCTGCCGATATTCGCATCGTGCCCGGTCAAACATAAAGAGATCATCTGCGAGCCCCTGCTGGAGAAGGTGGACCTGTCCCGCTGGCTGAACGGCATCGAAGGAGTGACCGCCGGCGGCGAATCGGGCCCCGGCGCGCGTCCGTGCCATTACGAGTGGGTGGCGGAACTGCGCGAGCAGTGCCTGCGCGCCGACCCGAAGGTCCCGTTCTGGTTCAAACAGACCGGCGCGCGTTTCGTGAAAGACGGCAAGGCCGTGTACGTGCCGAGAAGGATGCAGTTCGCTGAGGCAGAAAAATGCCGGCTGGATGTGGAGTGAGCGGGCGCGCCTAGCATCGAGAAGAACAGTATGCATCCGGCCCCTGACGGCGTATGATTAAGGAACGATGCAGCGATATTTCTTTAATAAACAAAAGGAGGCGGTCATGCATGTTCGACGGATAGTTTTATCGGCAGCTGCGTTGCTTATGTGTCTGTGCGCATATCGGGCGAACGGTGCGGCAGAGGAGGCCGGCGATGCCAGGCCGCTTGCGGAGACGAAGAAGGTGCTCGTCGCCTATTTTTCCCACACCGGCAACACCCGCGTCGTCGCCGAGCAGATCCATCAGGCCGCGGGCGGCGACATTTTCGAGATCCTGAGCGAAAAGCCCTATCCGGCGGATTACAACGCCTGCGTCGAACAGGCGCGGCAGGAACTCGATTCCGGTTACCTGCCGCCGTTAAAAACAAAGATCGAGGATATCAGGCCGTATGACCTGATCTTCATCGGCTACCCTAACTGGTGGAGCACGTTCCCCGCGCCGGTGAGGGCATTCCTGTCGGAGAACGACCTTTCGGGGAAGACCGTTGTGCCGTTCTGCACGCACGGCGGCGGCGGGATGGGGCGGAGCGTCACGGACATCTCGAAACTGTGCCCCAACTCACCCATGCTGGAAGGCATCGCGATCCCGGGAAGCGACGTGCGGAACGCGCAGGATACGGTGCGCGAATGGCTGCGCAGGAACAGGATCACGAAATAAATATGGGGAGCGGCGGTGTCATGCCATCATCCGAACAGACATACGAGAACCGGACGTTCAAGGGGACGGACCCTTTCGGCGGGGAGGCCCTGCGCAGGGAATTCTCCGGCTGTACGTTCAAGGAATGCGATCTGCGCGAAAAGAGGATCGCGGTGGCGGTTTTCTCCGACTGCACGTTCCGCGATTGCGACCTGTCCAACGCCGTCATCAGCGGCTGTTCGTTCCGCTGCGTTGCCTTCGAGGGATGCAAGCTGGTCGGCGTGGCGTTTGCCAAGGTGAACCACCTCCTGCTGGAGTGGACGTTCAACAAGTGCAAGCTGGAGCTGTGCAGCTTCGAAGGGCTGAAGATGCGGGGCACGAGGTTCGCCGGGTGCGTCCTGCAGGAGGTGGACTTTACCGGCGCCGACCTCACCGGTGCGGATTTCACCGGCTCAGACCTGCGGCAGACCAGGTTCCATCGGACCATATTGGAGAAAGCCGACTTTACGCAGGCGGCCCGCTACTATATCGATCCCGCGGAGAACAGGCTGAAAGGCGCGAGGTTCTCGTACCCCGGCGTCCTGTCGCTCCTGGCACCGTTCGGGGTCAAGGTGGAGTGAGGGGGCGCGATGCCGATAGTCGAGCCTGCCATCCGCAGCGGGGTTCGGCGGAGGCCGGAGTTCTTGAGAGGATATGGGTCACAGGGGCCATGGGCGCATCTTAGTCATGCAAAGCGTGCCGCATGTGCTATCTATGGTCTGGTCTGTTAAGAGGGAGTCGGCATGGAGAAGAACGTTAAGAAGTTCGTTACGCGGGACGGGTTGATCGTTCTCTGCATATTTGTTGCGGTATTTTCGATAGGTTTCTGAACACCCCAAGAGCATCTTCGGTATCGGTCTGATCGTCCTATTCATTCTTCTCTTCTACGTCCCGCAGATGATTTGTTGGATGTATAGTCTTCACTGCCTGGCTTGACCGCAAATTTAAACAGGCCTCCCCCCGCGTGGTCCGGACCGATCCGGAGCATTTCATGATCGTGACTGTCTCGGAACGCAGCGCCAAGTTTTTAAGGCCGAAAGACGCAGCCGCAGGCCTGTTTTCTAACCAGCTTGTATTGCCAGTCTTAGAGTGACTGTAAGAAATCGTCTTTTACCCATACTCGGCACGCTAATTGCGTTTATCTTAAGGACTAACCATTTCCTATAACAAAAAAAGGGGGACAGATATGAGTGATGGCAAGAACGGTAAGGGATGGCGTGTAACGTGTTTCGTGACCGTGCGGCTGATCGTGATGATCTTCATCGCCGATACGGTCTGCGCGATGAACGCGCGCACGGTCGGCATGCCGTGGAACGCGAAACAGCAGGATGCCCTCAAGATATTGCTGTCGATGCGGGAGAGCTACAAAGACATCGACGGCTACACCGCCGTCATGGTGAAAGGCGAGCCGCAGGCGGGGAAAAGCAACGCGTCGCAGAAGATATTCGTGAAGTTCAAGAAACCGTTCAAGGTCTACATGAAATGGATCGGCGACAAGCATGCCGGACGGGAAGTCCTCTACGTGCAGGGAGAAAACAATGACAATCTTTTTGCGAAGCCCGACGGGTTCCTGGGGAACATCCTCCGGATGGTCAAGCTCCCGAGCACGCACCGCAGCGACGGGTCGCGGCACACGGTGAAGGACGTCGGGATCGGGAAGCTTGTCGAAAGCATCCTCGATATCACGTTGCAGGCTAAGAGGAAGAACGACCTTAACCTGGTCTGCAACGGCGTCGTCGTCCGCAACGGCAGGAAGGCGTACGAGATCGAGCGTTTCCTGCCGCAGGACAAGGACTGCTACGAGTATAAACGTGTCGTCATGTATGTCGACACGGCGACGAAACTGCCGCTTGAGGTGTATGCCTACGGCAAAGACGGAAAACTAAAAGAATTCTGCGTCTACCAGGACATCACGCTCAACCCGTCCCTGAAAGACACCGAATTCACCGTCAATAACAAGGAGTATGGGTTCAGGTATCTGTAAGCCATATCGACTGTCCGGCAACCTGTTGCAGAGGGGAGGCATGATCAATGTCTCCCCTCTTTTTTTGTGTGCGCCCGTCAGGGCGCGGCCCGATCGGATCGGCGCGTGTTTGCCGCCGGTATTTCCAATCTGTTGCCCCTGACGGAATGGCTGCACATTTTTAAACCGTATTGGGTACAATAGATGTATAATATCAAACATACATGATGTGCACGGTCAACTGACCGGGGTGGAACGCTCCGGGAAATATGCTCAGATGCGTGAGTGCGCTATGAATAAAACCGGTTGTATCCTTGCCGCACTGCTATTTTGCCTGCCTGCGCTGGCGCATGGCGCCCCTCAGAAAGATGATCATACAGACAAGGAGATCGTCCTGTATAACTGGAAGGAATATACGGACAGATCGGTCCTTGATGATTTCGAGAAACAATACGGTATCAAGGTTATATTGAAAGAGTTCGAGACCGGCGACATGATGATCTCCGAGGTCCAGTCGGACCCCGGGAAGTATGACGTGATGGTCGCGACGGACACCGTCCTTGTTTTGAAACAGTTACGGCTTCTTGCGGAACTGGACTTGTCGAAGATCCCGAATAGCAAATACATCAAGGAGAAATTCAGGACGCGGCCGGTTGATCCCGAAAATCTCTATTCGATAGCGGGGCCTCTTTGGGGGACGTCGGGGCTTGTGATCAACACCGATTATGTGCCCGCGAGCACCGATAGTTGGGCCGTCCTGTGGGACCCGCGATACCGTGGCAAGATCGCGCTCATGGACGAGTACATGGATGCGATGATCCCCGTATTGAAACGTTCGGGGCTCTCTCTCAATACGGTCGACCCGAAAGGGCTTCAGATCGCCGAAGAGAACGCGCGGAAGCTGCGGGATAACGAAGTGCAGTTCGGGGAGACGCTCGGCAACCTGGAAAAGGTCATGCGTGGGGACCTGTGGATCGCCCAAGCGTATAGCGGCGATGTGTTTTACAAGGCGGCCGGCCGGCGGAACATCAAGTATATCCTCCCCAAAGAGGGGTTTAATATATACGTCGATACGCTCGTGATCAGCGTTGATAGCAAGAATAAAGAAGCGGCGCATCAGCTGATCAATTTTCTCCTGGAGCCCCGGAACGCCGCGCGGGCCGCCGCCACGTTCTCGTACCCGCCGGTCGTGGAGGCCGGCGCCTTTCTCGAGAAGGAATTCCTGGATAATCCGGTCATTTACCCGCCGGCTGACGTGTTGGGGCGTGGCGAGTTCTATAAGGATATCGGAAAGGCGGAAAACGAGTATGTGAGGATTTTTAGCATGATGAAGCAAAAGAGGAAGGAGATCGTGTTGTATAACTGGAACAATTATACCGATAGATCCCTCCTTGAGGAATTCGAGCGGAAATTTGGGATAGCGGTCGTTTTGAACGAATACAAGACGAGGGACATGATGCTCTCCGAGGTCCAGTCCGATCCCGGGAAATACGATGTGATCGTCGCCACCGATGTGACCGTCCCGCTGTTGATCCAGTACCGGCTCCTCGCGGAATTGGATATGGCCAAGATCCCGAACGTCGCATACATCAAGAATGCCTTCCGGAAACTCCCGTTTGACCCGAAGAACAAGTATTCGGTGACGGGCGCGCTCTGGGCGACGACGGGGCTGGTGATCAACACCAATTTCGTGCCCCCGGACAGCGATAGCTGGAATATGCTTTGGGACAAGAGATACAAAGGCAAGATCGCGCTGCTGGGTGAATACCGTGAGGCGATGACGGCGGTGCTGAAACGGTCGCGCCTCTCCCTGAATACGGCCGATGCCGGCGACTTGAAGATCGCCCAGGAGAATGCGCGGTTATTGAAGGAAAACGGCGTCCGGTTCGGGGATACGCTTCAGAATATAGAGAAGGTGAAGCGCGGCGAGCTCTGGATCGCTCAGGCATACAACGGTGATGTGCTGTCGCGGACGAGAGGCAGAAAGGATCTCGTCTATGTGTTGCCCAAAGAAGGATTCTCCATAAACGTCGACAATTTTGTCATCTCCGCCGACAGCAAGAATAAGGATGCGGCGCATCAGCTGATCAATTTCTTCCTCGAGCCCCGGAACGCCGCGCGGGCCGCCATGATGTTCTCGTATCCCCCGGCCGTCGAGGCGGAGGCCTTTATCGATAAGCAGTTCTTGAACGATCAGGCGATATACCCATCGCCTGAAGCGTTGCAGCGGGGGGAGATTTTTACCGACCTGGGGCCGGCCGATAATCGCTATCATGAGATATTCAATATGCTCAAGCGCAGCGAAGAGGAGCGAAAGACTGATGAATAAGCCCCTGTCGCTCCGGGGAAGCCTGTATGTGCGCATCGGCGCCTCATTTCTTATTGTTGCGCTCGCGCCGCTTCTGGCCAGTTATTTCCTTTTCTCGTTTCAGGAATACGACAATACGCGCAATGTCATCACGCAGAATATGACGAATTTGATCGGCGAGCTTGGCGACATCGTGGAGGCCGAGCTCGTCAATTCGTTTAAACACGTACAGCTTCTTGCGGACAGCCGTATCATCCGCTCGGATGACATCTCGCTCGAGCAAAAAGCGCGGGAGATGCGGAAGATATACGACCTGTTCGACCTGTTCGACGATATCACCCTGCTTGATACTCACGGCGTCGTTTTGAGCTCCCTGAAATATGATTTCAGGGGGGATTGGCGGTATAAGAAGTGGTTTCGATCGGCCCTCGCCGGGAAACCGGCGGTCTCGCCGGTGCATGTCATCGCGAACCCGGCGAGGTTTGTGGTGATTGTGACCGTCCCGGTGTATGACGATGACGGTTCGGTCAAAGCGGTCCTTGCGGGGCGCGTGGATATGGGAAGGATATGGACGATCTGCGACAGAGTGAGGATCGGCGAATCGGGGTTTGTCTTTATCACTGATACGAGCGGGAAGATCCTTGCGTTTCCGGACAAAGACCGGATGTTGTATAAGATAGCTCCCGAGTCTCTCCGGGAACGATTGTCTGCGGGAGAGTCCGGGACGGTCGAGTTCATGGGCGAACATAAGAACGAAAAGATATGTTTTTACAAGACCTTGCGGGGGAGCAAGCGGTACGCCGAGGACGACTGGCGGATCGGCGTGATACAGGACAGGCGTGAGGCATACGCCGTCGTCTATAGGATGTTCGGACAGATCCTCCTGATAGCGGCAGCGGGCATTATTGCGATCGTGATCATGTCATATGTTTTGAGCGCCAAGATTGTCCGGCCGATCAAGTCCCTTGTCCGCGCAACCGAAAAAGTCGCGCGCGGCGATCTCGTGGCCGAGGCGGGCATCCCCTCGGAAGATGAGATCGGCGAGCTGAACCGGGCGTTCAGCGCGATGGTCAACGACCTCAGGAAGACGACCGTTTCGCTCGACACCTTGCAGAAAGAGCAGCGGCGGTTCCGGGACGTGGCGATGAATACCGGCGACTGGGTGTGGGAGGTCGACGCTGAGGGGCGTTTTACCTACGCAAGCCATGTCCTTGAACATATCTTAGGCTATACGGCTGACGAGGTGGTGGGGAAAAGGTATTTCTATGACATGTCCCCGGCTGATGAGCGGGCGAGAATCAAAAATGAGATCCTGGCGCTTTTCGGCCAAAGACTGCCGTTCAAGCACTTGGTCAAACATATTGAGAGAAAAGACGGGACGGAAGTGATCCTCGAGATATCCGGTGTGCCTATCATCGATGCGGATGGCAGGCTCGTGGGGTATCGGGGCGTCAGCCGCGACATCACTGAGCGCATGAGAGCGGAAGAGTCGTTGAAAAAGGCGTATGGCGACCTCAAGCAGATGCAGCTCCAGCTGGTGCATTCGGCAAAGATGGCCGCCGTCGGGACGTTGGCCGCGGGAGTCGCCCATGAGATAAACAACCCTCTGTCGTTCGTGATGAGCAATCTCTATTCGCTGAAGGGATACCTGGTAAAATACGAATCCTTTGTAAAGAGCATCTCTGCGGCGTCACATGCGATCGGAAAATCAGAAGAATTGCAGAAACTCATACAAGAGTTGGACATACCATACATCCTGGACGATTGGCCGCATCTCATCAGCCAGACCATGGATGGCGCCGAACGGATCAAGAATATCGTCGAGGGGTTGAAGAGTTTTGCGCGGCCTGACGAAGAGAAACGGACGCCCGCAGACATACACGAGTGTTTAAATAAATCCCTCGAGCTTGTCTGGAATGAAGTGAAATACAAGGCTGAGGTGGTAAAGGAATATGGCGCGGTTTCCCCGGTTGTTTGCAATGCCAAGCAGATTTCCCAGGTGTTCATGAACTTATTGATCAATGCCGCTCATGCGATAAAAAAGTACGGGAAGATAACGATAAAAACCTACGAGCGGGACAAGGAGGCGATCGTCGAGATAACCGATACCGGACACGGGATATCCGAGAAGGACTTGGCCCGGGTATTCGATCCGTTTTATACGACGAAGGAAGTCGAGAAAGGGACGGGGTTGGGGCTTTCGATCTCGCTGGGTATCATAGACAAGCACGGCGGGAAGATCGACGTGCGGAGCGTTGTCGGGGCGGGGACGACATTCAGGATCAGGCTGCCAGTTCGGGGATAGCCTACGTATGCGGTTGGCGTACGGCGCAACGTACCACAAGGAGGAGATATGAGGACGATCAAATGTTTTGTCTGTGCGGCGTTCTTTCTGGTTTCGACGGCGATTGTGATCGTTTCTGCGGATGCGGGGACGGCGAAGAGACCGGCAGCCCCGGTGATCAAGGAAGTTCAGGGAGAGGTGTCGGTGAGATCTGGCGCGGCAGGCGCATGGCAGCCGGTAAAGAATGCTGATCACCAGCTGAAGAACGGGAGCACGATCAGGACAGGGGCCGGGACCGTTTCCGTCGCGTGCCCCGACGGTTCGCGTCTTACGCTCGACAAGAATACCACCGCGACGTTATCGATCGCCCGCGACGGACGGGTGCAGATAGACACCGCGCAGGGGAACGTGAAGGCGGTCCTGGGGAAGAGCGCCGCCACCGTTGACCTCGGGCCCGATCAGGCGATCCAGTCGAAATACAACAAGGGCTCGGGCGACGTCGATGTCTCCTGTGTGAAAGGTAACGCGACGGTCGGTATGCCCGACGGCGCGAAGATAGGCCTCCGCAAAGGCGACGTTATTACCGCGACGCCGAAAAAGAACCTCGTCAAGTCGCAGGCGGGTACTGTGCAGGTGACGAAGGGGACGGAAACGAGGCCTCTCAACGTCGGGTTCGAGATCGTGCTTGATGATCCGACGCCGTTTTATTATCGGCGGTTCCCGTATGTGGCCGGGCGGTACGGTTACATGACCGATTATGTGACGACCACGGAGGAATACACTGTTACGGAAGAAACGACGACGACCGTCGAGGACAAGGGAATAGAACAACCTGATACGGCGGCCGAAGAACAGGAGACTGCCGTCGAGGAGCAAGAAACACCGGGCACGGACGCCGGCGAGATCGCGGACGAGCCGGCGGACAGCGCCGATACCGGTGCCGATATCGGCGGGGCAGATGACGGAGGGGATAGCGGCGCCGACGGCGGAGTCGATGCCGGCGGAGACAGCGGGGACAGCGGCGGCGGTGATGGCGGCGGTGGAGACGGCGGTGGCGGCGGAGAGTAACTGATCACTGCTTCTGTAACAACCGTGTGGTGACGAGATGAAATATACGCGCCTATGTATCATTATGCTGCTTGTATCGGTGTGCGCGATATCGCATGCCTATGAGAATGAGATCTACATCTGGCAGCGGGATTGGCGGCCGGAGCTATCGGCATCGGTCGAACGGATCGCTCAGACCGGTAACGGCTTCAAAGTCCTGACGGGGGACCTGCGGGCGGAGAATGAACGCATCGGTTTTTCAAAGGCACCGGTTACGTGGGAGTATCTGGTACATAAAGGAAAAGTGACTGTCGACGTCCGGATGCGCACCGGCCTGGCAAGGTTCTTTGCGCGTGAAGACACGTCGGCCATCGCGGCGTATCTCGCCAGGAATGTCGACGCCGTCATCGAGGAAGCGAAGGCGGCGGGCGTCGATATCGCCGGGGTAGAGCTTGATTATGATTGCCCTTCGGGGAAAATAAAGGATTTCGCCCGCTTTATCAGGACGATCAGGCCTCATCTCAAGGGAAGACCGCTTTCTGTTACTGCCCTCCCGTCATGGCTCGACAGCCCCGATTGCCAGGATCTCTTCAATGCGGCAGACCAGTACGTACTTCAGCTGCATTCTTTCGAACCCCCCAAGAACGGCGACAGCAGGCATTACATTTTTCCGGACGACAAGGCGCTCGGCTACTTCAAGCGGGCGGTGTCGTTCCGGCGGCCGTTCTACGTCTCGCTTCCGACATACGGGTATGAGGTCGCGTACGGCAAAGACGATGAGTTCGTCGGGCTGCGGGCGGAGAGCGGCGTGCAGTATTACGGGGAGGGCATCAAGCGCTCAATGGTATTTTCCGACCCGGCCGCCATCGTGAAGTTCCTGGATGCCGTTTCCCGGGTGCCATCGGAACATTTTGCCGGCGTGTGCTGGTTCCGTCTGCCGGTCGCCTCGGACCGTTTCAACTGGGACATGGCGGCATTCGAGCGGGTCATGAAGAGAGAAACGCCGCAGGGGCATCTGCGCGTCGAAACGGCCAGGAAGCCCGGCGGGCCGCAGGAGCTGTTCCTGGTGAATGACGGCGAGCTTAACTTCTCCGATGATGTGAATTTCGATATAATCTGGAAGGGAGATCGGCCGCTCTACGACGTGTTGAGCGGTTTTGACCATACGGATCTTCCGGGCGGGAATGGCGTGCGCGTCACGGGGAGAGCCCCGCGCGTCGGCCACAGGAAAATGATCGGCTGGTTCAGGACGGCCGGCGACGGCGCTATCTCCAACAGCGAGGTGAGATACCATGAAGAACAGTAGAGCGTCTGTCATGATCGTGGCGTGGGTGTGCGCGTATGCGGTATGCGCGGAGGCGTGCGGGCCGAGTTTCGACAGCGCCTATTGCGTGCGGAATACGCAGGAACGGTATGCCGCAATCCCCGAGGGCGATTTCCTGTTCGAGCTGCAGCGGATAGCCGGGGACACGACGCCGATGTCCCTGACGGGAGGATACGCGAAGCGTGTCGCCGATGCCGACGTCGACGATCTCAGGCGGTCTCTGCAGGGCCGAGGGATAACCGGGAAAGACTTTGACGGGGCGGTCGCGTCGTATCAGAAGACGCGGGACGAGATCAACGCCTTCCTCGAGTCATGCCCGTTGGAAGATCCGTCGCTGTGGTACGGCGGAAGGTTCCGCAGCCAGGAGCGGATCAAGACCGACGCCGCACACGGCGAGACATCGACCTTGTCCGTCGAATTGCCCCAGCCGCAGCAAGAGGGAGGGGCGCCCGACGGGCCGGTCAAGACAGAGCGCAAAAGCTATACCGAACCGGCCGTCGCGCTGACGTCCGCGGTCCCCGATGAGTTCAGGCTGTACCTGACCGGCGCGGTGAAGTATCACTTCCATGATTTCGCCGGCGCGATCGAGGCGTGGGAGAAGATACTCGCCCTGCCGGGATCCGAGCGCGTATTTAAGAGCACGTGGGCGTCGTTCATGATCGGCAAGGCCTATCTGTCGATGCGCGATGGGCAGCGCGCCATCCCGTATTTTGCCGATACCAGGAAGATGGCCGAAAAGGGGTATGCCGACCCGTTAGGCCTCGCGGCGGAGAGTTACGGCTGGCAGGCGCTTGCCGAGTATGAGAGGAAAGACTTTGTGCAAAGCATCCGTCATTATCTCAAGCGGATGGACGTGAATTCGCTGAACCGGCTGTGCGGCAAGGTCTCCGGAACGACCGACGGTACGATCCACGATATCGTGAGAGATGAGACGGCGAGGAGCGTCCTCCTGGGGTGGGCCGTTTCCCGGCCGTTCTGGAACGCGATGGAGTGGGGCGATGACGAGACGTACAAGGATTTCTTCCGCAGGCTCCTGGCGGCGATCGAGGGATTGGGGGTGACCGGGCCTGTCGATTATGCGGACCGCGTCGCGTGGCTGTATTACACGAAAGGCGATGTGAAGTCGGCGAAGCGCTGGCTTGCGCTGGCGCGGTCGGCAACTCCCCTGGCGCAGTTCATCGACTTCAAGCTGTCGCTGCGCGACGGCAATGTCGACGAGGCGATCAGGAAACTGTCCGGCGTCATGACATCGTTCGAACAGAGCCGGGATAAAGGCATATTCTTCCAGGAGGATGTCGGCCGGCTGCTCAATTCCGACATGGCGGTGCTGCAGCTGAGCCGCAGGGAATATATCGCCGCGTTCGACCTGCTCCTGCAGGGGAAATTCTGGGAAGATATCGCCTATGTCGCCGAGAAGGTCCTCACCGTGAAAGAGCTGGAAGACTGCCTGCGTGCCGAGCGCAATAAGGATGTGCTTGCGAGACGGCAAAAATATTATCAGGGATATGTCATGTACGCGCAGAACAGGACCAGGACGCATCCGGACGAGGCGGAATTATATGCGGATCTTATGAAGGAAGACGGCCCGACGCTTGGCGGGGCGCTGGAATACCTTCTGGCGAGGCGGATGGTGCGCCAGGGCGAGTGGGAGCGCGCGATAGCGTATATGCCGGCGCAGATAAGTATCGATCGCGGCTATGTCGAAAAGAAAGGCGCGGCCGGCGAGATGGAGTCTCAATCGGTGTCCGAAGATATCAACCCCCGCGAGAAGGTGAAGGAGCTGCACGCGCTGATCCTGAAGGCGGAAGACGAAAAGGGCGCGAAGCGCGACCGTGCGCAGGCGTATTACGATGCCGGGATCGTCGTGCGCAAGTACGGCATGGAGCTGATGGGCACGGAGCTGGATCCCGACGGGTTCGTGGACCGCGGCTCTTTCCCGTATTACGGGTCTCTCGAGAACAGGTTCGGGATCCTGACCGACGAGGCGAAGGCGGACTACGAAGAGTGGAACAAAGCGGCGATAGCCGATGCGCAAAAGCTGCGCGGCCTCATCACAAAGGACCGGGGATACTTTTACGGCAGCGAGGACGAGGAAGGCCGCGTCCTCAGCTCGATGCCGTCGCCCGACCGGCGGTTCCACTACCGGTACAAGGCGGCCGACCTCATGTGGAAATGCGCGCAGCTTCTCCCCGACAACGACGAGCTCAAGGCGAAGGCCTTATGCATGGGCGGGACGTTCGTCAAGACGCGCGACCGCGCGCTGGCCGACAAGTTCTACCAGGCGCTGGTACGGACATGCGGCAAGACCGGGCTGGGAAAACGGGCGGAGAAGCTGAAGTGGTTTCCTGACGTTGCGTATTGATCTCGCGGCGCCACAGCGCGATCGATGAGGGGAATGCTACGGAGCTACGGAGGAAAGGAGTGCGTTCATGTATATAAAAGGACAGACCATCGCATTGATCCTTGCCGCCGGCGTCTTCATCTTACAGCCGGCTGCCTCGCGGGCCGAGGGGGCAACGCCCATGCTGCAGGGCGGGGTGTCGATGGACTCGGGCACCCAGGCCGCGATCGACGCCGAAGAGGCGGAGCATGACGGAAACTTGTCTGCCCTGGACTCGGTGGAACGGGGCGCAGACAGCGGTCACAAAAAGAAAATCGAGCTCATTGGGCAATCAGGGGGTGATGACAAGGAGAACCTGATCGCCGACGAGAACCAGAAGTACGAGGACAAAAAAAAGGATCTTGCGCGTAAGCGGGCGCTCGAGGAAAAGCGCCATGGGGAACGGCTCGCCGAGATCATGGAGAAGGCGGCGGAACAGCCGCCGGCCGGCGGGGCGTCGGAGGGCCGCGGTGCGCCTTCGCAGGGTCCTGTTCCATCGCAGCCCGAGCCGGGCGGAATGGGTGAAGCGCCTGCTCCGGGAACAGGCGGGCCTGTCGCTCCTGAGCAGCCGCCTTTAGGCGCAGATGAAACTGCAGCTCCGGCACAACCCGCTTCAGGCGGGATGGAAGGGGCTCCTTCGACAGGCGGCGGCGCTCAGCCTGCGCCTCTGGGCAGTCCGACGAATCCGCTGAAGGGGAGCGTAAGCAAGAGCCCGGCTCCGCCGCGTCCCGCTCCGCACGGCCAGCAGCAGGCGCGGCCGGCGGGGACACAGGGCGGGGGCAGAAGGACTGCCGCACAGCCGTCCGGAACCTCTTCCCGCGCTCCGCACGGCACACCGTCGGGGACACACACGCAAGGGGGCAAACAGCCTGCGTCGCCGACCCGCGGAACGTCGTCGCGCCCGCCGCGGAACCTTCCTGCCGAACGGCCTTCGGGCACCCGCGCGGGCAAAGAGCAGGCGCCGCGCGCGCCTTCGCATGGCACGCAGCCTCCGGACAGGCGAGCGGGCGGGCAGGATACTACCCGCTGGTCGAATGACGGTCCGCTTCCATGGAGCGGCAAGACCATCCCCGAGCGGATGATGGATCTCGCGCGGGAGATGGACCGCGTCGCCACCGAGATGCAGAAACATGCGACGGAGGCCAGTAACGAGTTCTTCGGCGGGATGGCCGATTCGATCAAGCGCTCCGCCGAATTCCTGGCCCAGAAGCCGGGTTCGTGCGTGCCGCAGATGGCCAAGAACATCTCTGACTATCTGACCAACGATTATAAAGAGAACAACCAGAAGCTGTACGACGAAGCGGTCAAGGCGGTTGACGAGATACAGAAGAACCCCGCGCGCTTCTTCGGCGAGCACGCCGGCGATATCGCCCTCGCCGCGGGCGGCGCAATGGGAGAAATGGGGGCGATACCGCGCGCGGCGGAGGCCGCCGGGGAGGCAGGCGCGGCCGGCAAGATGGGGCAGATAGCCAAGGGGATGGAAAAGGCCGGCGGAAAGGCGGCGGGAGAAGGGGCTCAGGCCGCAGGCGGTGTCGCGCGGGAGGGCAAAGCGGCAGAAAAAATGGCGGCGCAACAGCAGAAACAGGCGGAGCGGGTGCGGCAGGCGAAAGAACAGCTTCGCCGGGAACGGTCGGGCGGTTCGGGGCCGCAACAGCAGCCGCCGCCCCAAAGAGCAGGCAAACAATCTCCGCAGGGTAACGTCAGCAAAGAACAGCAGGCTGATCGCATGCGCCGCGCGGAGGAACGGGCTCGGGCGGAAAAGCAACGGATGCAAGAGGAGCAGGCGCGCCGGTCGCCGCCGATGCAAAAGAAGCAGCCGGAGGAGGATCTTGGGGAAACGAAGAAGATAACAGGCGAGGACGCCAAGCCTGGAGCGGCGGATGAAGCGATGACTGCCGCCGAAAAGCAGGCCGAGCGGATACGGCAGAACAAAGAGCAGCTGCGCAAGAGCCGTTCGAGCGGCGGGCCGCAGCAGCAACAACCGTCAAAGCAGCCGGAGGACGGGACGCTGGAGGTTCCGGCCGAGATCGAAGGGGCAGAGGGGTGGCCGAAGTCCGGTGGCGCGGGGAGCGCGGGCGAAAAGGGCGGCCCTCCAGCAGGGAAACCGCAGCAAGGGGGCGTGAGCCAGGAGCAGCCGCTCGACCAGACGCGGCCGATGCAGCAGCCTGCCGAGGACTTGAAGAGCACGAAGAAGATAACAGGCGAGGACGCCAAGCCCGGGTCTGCGGATGAAGGGATGACCGCCGCCGAGAAGCAGGCCGAGCGGATACGTGAGAACAAAGAACGCCTGCGCGAGGAGCGATCAAGCAAGGGGCCGCAGCGGCAACAGCCGCCGGGACAGCCTCAACCGCAAGGATCGCCTGATGTGCTGGAGATACCGGCCGAGATCGAAGGGGTTGAAGGATGGCCGAAGCCGGGCGGAAGGGCGGCGGTCAGCGGGCTCGAAGAGCAGGGACGTGCACAGCTTCGGGATGCACGGGACCTTGAGAAGGCCGGCCGGACGCTGAAGGGGATGGTGGATGATTCGCGGGAGTTCTCCGGCTATGGCGCCGCCGGCGTCGCAGGCCCCGATTTCCCGAAGATTTTCCCGCCGTCGGCGGAAGCCAAGGGCCCGGTCAACATCGCCAAGGCGATAGACAAGAATGCCGGAAACCAGAACTGTTTCCCCGTTGCCCTTGCCGCGGCGAAGAGATGGAAAACGGGACGGCCCTATGTCGCCCCTGACCACAACCCGCATGTCCCTCTCTACGACCCGTCAATCAACAAGTTCGTGTACGATGACGTCCCGACCCCCGGTTACGCGGTTATGAGGGCCCTGAAAAAGGAATTCGGCAGCGGCAAGGCGAAGAACCCGTTCCACGGCGGCGCGCGCGGGTACGCCGGCCATCAGGAGGGTATCCCGGTCACGAGCTCGCAAACGAAGATCGAGCGCGCCCTGAAAAGGGCGGGCGACAGGAGCCAGGGGCTGGTTTTCGTGGACGGCGGACCGGACACGCCCTATCACGTCTTCAACGTCCGCAACAGCGGCGGCAAGGTCGAGTTCTGGGATTTTCAGGCCGATCCGCCGGTGCAATACCTCCGTTTCGGCAAAGGCAACGTTACCATGAGGGCCAACGGCGTCACCGCATCGGCGCCGCTCGGCTGGAAGAGGATATATTTCTATCGGCTCGACTGAGCTAACGCCTTGAATAAGCAGATATCCTATGCATAACAGACTGATCATGTTAGTGATCGCCGTTGCAGCCCTTTGTCCCCGCGTATTCGGAGAAACGGAAACGATCCAACCGCAGGGGGTCTATGCGACGATAGACACCGCATCGTCGATGCAGGCGATCGATGCCCTGCGCGACGGCACGGCCGAACAGCGGGCGAATGCGGCCTCGGACGTTATCGCGCATCCCGACAGGTATTGCCCGGCCGTCTTTTTCTCGCTTGCCGCGGCGCTGTTCGACGACGGCAAGACAGGTGACGCGATCTTCTGGCTGTACGCGGGGCGGATACGGACGCAGTTCGACATCAGGCGGTGCACCGACGAGACCGTTGCGGGAGGCTACGATGACCTGAACGGGTCTGTTCCCGACCTGTTGCGGCTGATACAGTTCGAGGATCCGGAGGGTACCGCCAAGATCGTGGAGAAGGCGCTCGAGTGGGACCGCCGGACGCCGTACAACTACGACCCGCGCTGGATCGCCCTGCACGGCATGGGCGCCGTCATGAGCGCCACCGCTCAGCAGCAGAAGGAAGCGCCGCTGACCGTCCCCGAGAAGGGCTGGCCGGCCCTCGCCGAAAAGAACAGGCGGGAGTACCGGGACGCGTTCAGGGAGGATATGGCGGGCATAACGCCGGAACAGTTACGGCAGGTCAGAGAGCAGATACAGGCCATGAAAAAAGGATCGGCCGCCGCGAAGAAACAATAGTAGACGGCGCCGGAGTTCCGGCGCCCATGTGTCTGACAGGGCCGAATAGGAGGATGGATATGAAGAAGATCGTATGTCGTATCGGGTTGCGCGGGGCGACCGCACTCATCGCCGCCTGCGCAGGAATAGCGTATCCCGGCGTGACGAATTGCCCGGCACAGGAGCGCGAAGTGGCCGCTGCCTACATCGAGGGGATTGAGTCGCTCGAGACCGGCGATTTTAACAAGGCGGCCGGAGACTTCGACAAGGCGATCGCTTCCGACGACAGCAACGCCGATTATTTCCGGGCGCGCGGCGTCGCGAACACGCTGGCCGAGAAGTTCCCCGCGGCGATCGCCGACCTCCAGCGGGCGTTCAAGCTCCGTCCGGACGACCATGAGGCGAAGCTCTGGCTCGCCGCGGCATACATGATGAGCGGCGACTCGGCGAACGGGTCGCAGTATTTCACCACGAACGGCGTTCCCCCCAACTACGCCAACATGATCTACAACATCATGGCGCGGGATTACTGGTCGTCGCGCACGGTCGGGAACTACTACGACTACGAACAGCGTCGGCTGGTGGAAACGAAAACGACGGTCAAGACACTGTTTCCCGACGCCGCGAAGGCGTATGCCGGGCGTCACAAGGCGGCCGGCGCCGGGGCGAACAAGCTCGTTGCGGAGCGGATGAAGGCCGCGCTGGCGCGGGGCGACTGGACGGCCGCGTGGAAAGACCTTGTCGTCCTGCGGCGCACCGTCCCCGGCGACGTGCCTCTGCGGGCGGACGCCGCGACGTGCCTGCTCGGTTTCGGAGACGCCCTGCACGCGCGCGCGGAGTTCACGCATGTCCTGTGCATCGACCCGCTGTGGGGCGAGGGGTATCTCGGCCGCGCGCAGGCGGCGGCGGCCATCGGCGACATCCGCCGGGCCAACGCCGACCTCGATACCGCGGAGTCGCTCGGCGTCAAGGCGGGCGACGTGCAGAAAAAGATACGCGGGCTCGCGAAGACGGCACCGGCCGGCGGCGCGGTCGAGGCGTTCGCGCAGAAGGTCAATGCCGGTGCGGCGTGGGATGAAACGGTCGATGCGGCGCTCGCGCTTCACCGCTGGTTCAACAACCGGCGCCTGCGCTACGACGAGGACTATCAGGACCGCATCTTCGCCGTAAGCGACGCGATCCGCGCCAAAGGGAAGGACCCCGACCGTCATGAGATGCTGGCGCGCTTCCTCCACAACAACCACATCGTCCCGGCGATATGGAACGGGCCCCGCGCCGTCGAACAGCTCAGGCCGCAGAGCGCTGCCGAGCATGACGCGGAACTCGACCGGGCGATGGCGTCGGCCGACGAGGCGCTCACGATCGACCCGCGCCACGTGAACGCGCTCGTGACCAAGGGGCTGATCTATCTCACATGTGGGAATCAAAATGCCGCCGAGAAAGCGGCCGATCAGGCGCTCGAGATCGAGCCGCGCAACGTCCGGGCGCTCCTGCTGAAGATCCGCATCCTGCTGGACCGCGCCGACCAGCTTAACGCGCAGGCGGCGGCCTTGCGCGCCGGGCGCACGGAGAGGCACCGGGAGACGCGCAGCGACGGCGAGTATGAGGTCTCGACCTACTACCCGCCGACGGCCGAGGAGCTTGCCCGGGCGGCGCGCTGCGACGCCGAGGCGGCTGAGCTCAGGAAGAAGGCGGCGGGGTTGCAGGCCGGGGCCGATAAGGTCCGCAACGAGGTCGTCCCCGCCCTGTTAAAAAAGGGAAAAGCCGACAAGGCGGCGGCGCTCGATGCCGACCGCGACGACGTGAACCGCGGCCTGGCGGAGATGGCGCGCAAGCGCGGCGATGCGAAAGCCCAAAGGATGTACGCGCTCATGGCGGAGCCGCTCCAACACACGACTGCCGCCGAACAGCTCAAGACGGCGTGGGAACATATCGGCCTGACCGATTGGAAAAATTCGACGGAGCTGCTTGACGCGGCGGCGGCGATCGATCCGGCCGACGCGCGGGTCCCGGCATACCGCGGCGTCATCGCCGCCGGGCGGCAGGACGCTGCGGGAGCCGCCCGTCAGCGCACGGCGGCGCTCGCCCTCGAGGAAGCGCGCGCCCGTCTGATGGGGACCAGTTTCGTCGCCGCGAACAATACGCCGCTGTGGCTTGACGAGCTTGGCCTGACGATCGTCGTGCGCCGTCAGCAGGGCGATGCGTTCGCGGCCGAGAAGCGCGGCGGCGAGGCCCTGGCGGCGTTCGCGGCGAACATGGCGATCGAGAAGCGCGCCGCCGGCGACGACCTCTGGACGCTGCTGCCGACGGCGATGCTGCCCGACCCGGCGGCGGAACAGAACGCGACACCGGCGGCCCCGTCGCTGGCGAGCCTGATGGCCTGGTCTCGGCTCGGTTCGGCGCGCGCCCTGCTGGCGCTCAACCGCCCGGCGGAGGCGCAGGCGGAGTTTCGCGCGATACGTCTCTATCTCGCCAACTGGCCGGCCACGGCGAAGGACCGCGAGACGATGAACGTCGTCGACGCATGGGCGCGCCTGGGGATCGCGGAGGCGGCGGTCGCCAACAAGGATAACGATGCGGCCTCCCGCGAGCTGATCAGCGGCGAAGGATGGCCGTGGGGCCTGCCGAAGGAGCTCGAGGCGCGGAAGAACGCGCTGATCGAAGAGTTCCGAGCCGGACGCAACAGGATCGAGGAGGAACAGATGGAAGCGCAGCGGCGGATGACGCCCGACCAGCGCCGCGAGCAGATGCGGCAGGCCGACATGGATCAGTTCCAAAGCCAGCGCGATCAGACCCTCCGGGCGCTTCAGGACCCGAACCTCAGCGCGGCCGACCGCCGCGCCCTGGAGTCGAGCCTGAAAGAGCTGGACCGCATGACCGAGATGCAGAAGAAAGGAAGCCGGAGATCGCGTTGAGCTCTGCGGCAACCCATTTTCTCATCAGGAACGCAAAAGACAAATGAAGGGGTGTACGATATGCATACGGCAATGAACGTATTACTGGCCGGCTTGATCTTTATGTCTATCGCGGCGTATGCGGAAGACTATGACGTCAGCGACCAGGCAAAGCAGCGCACATATAACGAACAGAACTTCGTTTCATATGAACAACCGGTTATTGACCGGCAACCTGCGCCAATAGCGCCGATGCAGTTATTCGATATCAACAGCCCTTCAGGCTATTATCCGTCATATAACCCCCGATGGGGCGTATCCGCCACGCCGAACCCTTACTGGGTTAACTGGACCAGGGAGGAGAATATATGGCAGAAAGAAACGCTGAAGAAACATCCCGTGAATAAGGACCAATGATCGGGGATCCGTTTATCGATCTCGCGGACGCTGCCCGGCTCCGTCGCTTTTGACCCCGATCGGCATTCTTCCGTAGGGCTCTGCGCTCGGGATCGGCCTGGCCGGTTCGGCGTGATCTTTACAGCTTGCAAAAGCCGAATGGAAAAATCGTGAAGAGAAGAATACGATACCTTATTGCCTTTGCCGCGTGGTGCTGCGCTGTTTCCGGATGTTCGTTTGTTGCCGGGAAACAGCACCAGCCGCAACCTGCCGATTTTGCCTGTCTGGAGGCGCGCGAGGGGGCGGGCAGGCTTGTTCCTCTGGAGTTACGGCCGAAGAACATCTATGGCATGGGGCTGACCTACGCGACGCATATCAGGGAAACGGCCTCCCGTTTCGACCCGCATGAGGCGCCGCCGGTATTCAGGAAGCAATCCGTTTCATGGAATCCCTCGGGCAGGCCGGTGAGGCTGCCGGACCGGCAGGCGCTGATCGCCTGCGCCGAATCGGTCGAACCCGGCCTCGGCAAACGTCTCGACAAGGATTTCAAGGAGCTTCCGGCGCTCCTCGACTACGAAGGCGAGCTCGGCTTCGTCCTGCTCGAGGACGTCGACTGGAAGAAGGTCCGCGATCCCTCCTATGCCCCTGCCATCGGCTATTTCGTCGCAAACGACATCAGCGCCCGCACGATCGCGGCGCTCGGCGAGGGGATGGACGGCCGGTATGCCTACTGGGGCGCATCGAAGAGTTTCGACGGGTTCCTGCCTGCCGGCAGGATGATGTGGGTCCCCGATACGCACCGCCCCGACGCAATCCTCTCGGCGGTGATCACCACGAGGGTGAACGGCGAGGTCAGGCAGCGCCAGTCGACCACCGATATGATCTATACGCCGCGGCAGATGCTGATATTCATCGCTCAGAAGTATCCTCAAGACCTTCCGCGTAAAGGGGACGTCGTTCTCACCGGCACGCCGAGCGGCGTCGCTCTCCGGATACCGGGATGGAAAGCCGCCCTTTCCGACACTCTCCGCCTCGACCGCTTCACGAAGCTCGGCTTCCTGATCAGGGCCGGCCGCAAGAACCCCCGGTTCCTCAAGCCCGGCGACATCGTGGAGGTTTCGGGCGGCCCGCTGGGCGAAGTGAGGACCGAGATCGCCGAGAATGGCCCTTAATAACCTCTTTGACAAACCGCCCGTTTTTGTGAATAATATATCCGTTCGGGATGATATCGTATCGTTCCACGCATTAACCCACTGTATCGTACATGTCAGAAGGAGGGCCTCGTGATGAAGACGTATTCGATAGTATGCGCAATAGTCCTTGCGGCGATGATGTTCTCGGGCTGCTCGGGCGGCAAAGAAGAAAAGGCCGAGGAGAAAGCCGCCGCAGATACTGCGCAGACCGCCGTCGTGGTCGAGAAGATCATCGTCGACGACTTCAATACCGGTACCAAGCCCAATAAGCTGGGCGGCGACCTCGGGGCGTGGGACAAAGATCCCAAAGACGAGACGCAGACCTGCATCATGACGTACGATTCGGCGGTGAAGAACGGCGACAGCGGCTACTCGGTCAGGCTCGACTACGATGTGGAAAGCCCGAATCCGGCGTACAACGGCTTCTGGATGAAGCTGGAGAACCTGAACGCCGCCGGCTACAAAAACCTCGTCCTGTTCGTCCGCGGCGACGCTGAAAAAGGGTTTACCCAGAAGTTCAAGGTGGAACTCAAGAGCGCCAAGGAGACCGGGAGCTACATCGTGACCGGCGTCAACGAGGCCTGGCAGAAGATCGTGATCCCTCTCGAAAAGTTCGTCGGCCTTACCGACCGTTCGGCCCTGACGGAGATGGTCATCGTGTTCGACGATACGAACTCTACCGAAAAATTCGGCTCGATCAATATCGACGATATCTATTTCGAATAGCGGCAGAACGGGTTGATACCCAGGGGGAGTTGATGAAAAGGGTCGTAGCGTTTCTTTCGGTTTTATCGCTCGGAACGATGTGCGCCGGCTGCGCGGTCATTCAGGACGTCCAGAAGGGGGTAGACAACTCCCTGAAAGGGCTCGGTCTTAAAGAGAGCGCTCAGGCGGCGGCAGCCGCGCCGACGGCTGAAAAGAAGTCTGCGGCGGTGACGACGAGCTATCGCAGCAAAACACGAGCGCAGAAGAGCTCCGCATCCGCAGTCGCGGAAGAGACGGCTAGATCGGCGACGGCATCCGCCGTCGAGGCGGCCGCGGTGAAAGAGGTGACGTCAGCTGCGGAAGCGGCCAAGCCGACGGAGGCGGCGCCGCTGGCGTTCGCGCAGCCCGAGAAGGAACAGGTGAAGGAAATAGCGCCTGCGGAACCGGCGAAGCCGGAAACTCCGCCGGCTCCGGCCGCCGCTGCGGCAGCGCCTGCAGCAGAAGTCGCGCCGGTCCCGGCGCCTGAGCCGGAAGCGAAGCCGGCAGTTCCTGCCGTTCCGGAGGCAGCTCAGTTGAAAGCCGAAACTGCCCCTGGGGCGGCCTGCGTGATCGACGATTTCAACGCCGGCGACAAGCCGAACAAGCTTGGCGGCGATCTCGGCGCATGGGACAAGGATCCGGGCGACCGCTCACAGTCGTGCGCGATCACCTACGATCCCGCGGTGAAGAACGGTGACGGCGGCTATTCGCTGCGCATCGAATACGACGTCGAAAGCTCAAACCCGGCCTACAACGGTTTCTGGACCAAGCTCCAGAACGTCAATGCCTCGGCCCGCAAGAACCTTGTTTTCTTCGTAAAAGGTGACGCGGCAAAGGGGTTCACGACGCGGATGAAGGTCGAGCTGAAGAACGTGAAAGAGACCGGCAGATATCAGGTCAACGGGATAACGGACGGCTGGCAGAAGATCGTCGTGCCGCTCGATCAGTTCAACGGCCTCACCGACCGGTCTGCGCTCACCGAGCTGGTCATCGTCTTTGACGACCTCACCAGCACGAAGAAGACGGGTGTCATATACATAGACGACATCTGTCTGGAATAGTCTGAACGGCAGAAAAGAAAAAAGGCGCCGGATCTCTCCGGCGCCTTTTTTTATTCCTGCCGTCACCGTTGGTAAACCGCTATACCCCCGCGAGCTCTTTCTCCCGCTCTCCGCTCGCGTTATTCCGTCCCTCTGAGGGCCGCCCCGCCGCCCTGATCGGGCTCTTGCCGAGGTCGCGCAGGACGCGGTGCACCTTCATGTCGCCGCGCGGCTTGTCGAGGTCGTTCGGCAGTACCACTTCGCCTTTGTTAAGCGTCGCCCCGACGACCCCTTCGATCGCCTGGCGGACCATCCAGCCTGCCGCGCCGGTGTAGCCGTGCCAGATCATCCTGCCGACGTCGTACTTGGTCAGCATGTCTGCCGACTGCTTGTTCGGCTGGCCGCCGTACAGCTCGATCTCTTCGCCCTGGACATGGGCGATCGGCGAGATCTTCAGCCAGAGGCGGTAGGCGATGTCGCGGTACTCCTGCGCCTTCGCCTGATCGCCTCGTTCTGCGAACTTTTCCGCGAGGATCCGCGCCGCGCGCACCAGCCACTGCTCGCCGTGGCAGTACATGCCGTTCTCGCGCACCCCCTCGGGGTATTTGCTGCTCCGTCCGAGGTACGGCTTGCTGTCCTCGCGAAGCGCGGGCCACCCGAGCAGGATCACGTTGTCCCTCTCGAGGATCGATATTGCCGTGTTGAAGCCGACCAGCGCGCGGTCGAAGTTGATGTCGGCCATCACCGCCCAGGCGCCGTTCAGCGCGTCGATCTCCCATACGCCGCTTCCCTTGATGCCGATCTCGATCCCATCGTCGTTGATGGCGCGCAGGTATCGGTCGTTGCGCCAGGTCTTTTCGATCGCATCTCCCAGCGCCTTCATCCGCGCGGCGTATTCCGCTTTCTTCTTCTCGCCCTCCCGCTTGCCGATGATGTCGAGAAGGCCTTTCATGATGTAATAGACGAAGAAGCCCAGCCAGACGCTCTCGCCCTTGCCGTGCGCGCCGATCTCGTCGAGGCCGTCGTTCCAGTCGCCGGTTCGCATCAGCGGCAGGCCGTTCCTTCCCATCCGCTTCTTGAGGATCAGGTCGATCGACCGCATGCAGTGCTTGTAGAGGGTATCGCTGCGCGTACAGCGGTGGTACATGTGCCCGATGCCGCCCTGGTTT
>ERZ795055.712-NODE-712-length-30000-cov-4.676507_pt1 | contig 30000 bp, 19 predicted proteins | sample MGYA00375139_ERZ795055 | MGnify/ENA primary metagenome ERZ795055 (study PRJEB30184, sample SAMN05720283) | anaerobic digester metagenome | isolation source: active sludge of municipal wastewater-treating anaerobic digesters | place: USA | collected 2015-01-23 ... | reverse complement strand
AAAGTTTAGTGCGTTCCATCGGATTGACAACAAATCTTATTTACAGTTACGACAACAGATATTTTACCGATTTATCTTTTCGTGAAGATGCTTCGTCGCAGTTTGGTTCAGAAAAGCGTTTTGCTCCTTTCTGGTCGGCTGGTATAGGTTGGAATTTGCACAACGAAAAATTTATTAGCAATTTAGAATTTGTAGATCATTTGAAAATCAGAGGTTCGGCCGGAACATCAGGTTCGCAAAATTTTAATGCATATCAGGCGCTTTCGACCTATAAATATTATACCGACGACAGATATTACTCCTGGATGGGTGCATATTTACAAGGACTTGGCAACAAAAATCTTACCTGGCAACAAAAAGAAAATTACAACTTAGGTTTTGAAACTCAGTTATTCAAACAAAGAATTTTGTTGTCCGTAGATGTTTATACTTCCAGAACAAACAATCTGGTATCTTCCATTGACCTGGCTCCTTCGAATGGTTTTTCGAGTTATGTCGAAAATGTAGGTCGAATGAAAAATGACGGTTTCGAAGCCAAAGTAACTACTTATTTGTATAAAAATCAGGCAAAAAGAATTTCATGGAACATTACTGCCGCTATTTTTCAGAACAGAAATAAAGTATTGGAAATATCGCAGGCTTTGAAAGATGCTCAGCAAAAAATTATCGAAGGTGGTGGATCAATTCCAACAAAACTTTATCTCGAAGGTTATTCGTCAAATACTATATGGGTAATTCCGTCATTAGGCATTGATCCAAGTACAGGAAAAGAAGTTTTTCTGGATAAAAATGATCAGCCAACTTATACATGGAGTTCAAAAAATATCAGAGCTTGCGGTAACACAGAACCTAAATTGCAGGGTTCTATCGGAAGTTTGTTCAGGTATAAAAACTTTACCGCCAATGTTTCTTTCCGGTTCCTTTACGGCGGTCAGGCTTATAACCAGACATTGATAAATAAAGTTGAAAATGCAAACTACAAATACAATGTAGATGCACGGGTTTACACCGGCCGTTGGCAATATCCGGGCGATAAAGCCATTTTCAAAAGTTTAAACATCACATCAGCTACACAAATGACATCGCGCTTTGTACAGAATGAGAATTCATTGACAGGACAGAATATTAATTTACAATATAATATTATGTCACGAAAACTTATAAATGCGCTTGGTCTTAATGTGATTACACTTTCGGCAGGTGTCGACGATTTCTTTTATTTGTCATCAATTAAACGCGAACGTGGACTTTCTTATCCTTTTGCAAGAAACTTTTCGTTTGGGGTAACAGGTATTTTCTAACTTTAAAAACAATTCGGATATGAATAAAATAATTATTGCAGGAGCACTATTTTTAAGTCTTATTTTCTTGAATTCATGCGACGAATATCTGACCGTGAATCCAAAAACACAAATGACTCAAGATGTGCTTTTTAGCTCAGAGGATGGTTTCAAAGATGCCTTAACCGGTGTTTATATCAAAATGAAAACCTATGATACGTATGGGCTCAATCTAAGTATGACAACTATTGAGCAATTGATTACAAACTGGGATGTAACCGCTAATACGACGGAACAAAAAATTGGATTGTATAATTTTACGGATATTGGTGTTGAAAATAAATTTAATGCCATTTTTTCACAACAGTTCAATACAATTACGAATATAAATGCCATTCTCGAAGGACTGGAGAAAAACGAATCCGTTTTCAAAAATCAGGATTTATACAAACTGATAAAAGGCGAATGTCTTGGTTTACGTGCATATTGTCATTTTGATGTATTGCGTCTTTGGGGACCGGTACCAACTTTGGCCAACGAAACAAGCAAAATTCTTCCTTATGTAAAATTAGTTTCGAAAGATAGAAATGAGCACATTACTTATCAGGAATATAAAACTAACCTGATCAATGATTTGAATGAGTCGGCCTCGTTACTCAATGCTGTGGATCCAATTCTGAAATACTCATTAATTGATTTAGGAAGACCCACAACAAATGGTACAACTCCATTTAATCCTTCGGATACCTATTTTGCATATCGTTATCTCCGTTTAAATTATTATGCTGTAAAAGCGCTCGAAGCTCGGGTAAATTTATGGTTTGGTAATAAGAATGAAGCTTTCAGTGCAGCTAAAGTTGTTATCGAAGCAGCAAATCCGGATGGATCTTCGAAATTTAGATTGGGAATTGCCTCTGATATGACCGCCAAAGATTACAGCATGATAAATGAACATGTGTTTTCATTGTACGATTTTCAGTTAAGCACCAAATTCTCCAATTATTTTGGAAACGGAACACTCAAAAAAGGTTCGGCCGAAACAACTGTAAAATCGCAATTATACTTAAGCACCGGAACTGATATTCGTGAAGTAAACTTATGGGTACTAATCACTCAGGCTAACCAGGCCAAAACCTACATTTGTCAGAAATACAATGTTCCGGTAACAGCAGGTTCAGGATTTGCCGATCAAAACAGAATTCCAATGTTACGATTGAGCGAATTGTATCTTATAGCCGCCGAAACAGCTCCAACACCAATCGAAGGTCAGAGCTATTGGGATGCATTCAAAACTGCCCGAAACGTGGCAACTTCAACATTGCCAACAGATCCTGTTCAGGCTCAAATTGAATTATCCAAAGAGTATCGTCGCGAATTTATTGCTGAAGGTCAGTCTTTTTACGCATACAAAAGGATAAATGCAGTGAAAGCAAATGTATTGTGGACACCTACAGCAGCAACTATTAATTATGTGGTTCCATTGCCACGTACCGAAGTATTATCCAATTAATAAAAAAAATAAAGTGTATGAAAAAAATATTTTTAACATTATTGCCATTGATTGCATTGTTGTTTACAGCATGTGATCAGGATAGCAATTATCTTATTTATAATGATAATGCTTACATTCAGTTCGGTCCGGCCGAGTCACGTATATATACTACATCATACAATTTGTCTGATACTACAAAATTGCAGACTTTCTATTATGAAGAGGCTCAGGTAACTCAGGATACAGTTTTTTTTGATATTTACGCCATCGGTGGAACCAGTACCGTTGACAGACCTTTCACTTTGGTGCAGGAAAATGTTGCGGGCACAGAAAACGCAGTTGCCGGCGAAGACTATTTTGCTTTTACTGATGCAAAAGTAAAGGGAAATTATGTCATCAAAGCAGGCGAGGTTCATACTTTAGTTCCTGTGGTTTTATTGCGAAGCGCAAAACTTAAAACAAGTACGCAAACTTTAAAATTTTCGGTGGTGGAAAATGATAACTTCAAAGTAGGTGAACTTACCAACAACTGGCGAAAAGTGATTTTTAGCGACCGACTTTCGAGGCCAAACGCATGGGATGCCAATACTGCAAAGTATTATTTAGGTGATTACAGCGTTGTAAAACACCGGTTTATGATTGACACTACGGGTGATAAATGGAACGAAGAATTTATTGTATATATCAAAACAGATTTTTCGATGTTGACTTTTTATAAAAACACAGTCAAAATGGCTTTGGTAAATTACAATAACGCACATCCGGGAAATCCACTGAAAGATGAAAATGGAGTAGTTGTTGCTTTTCCGTAATGTCACTTTAAAAAAAAGATCAACTTTTAAATTTTAAAAAATTAAACTTAAAGAAGATGAAGAAATATAATTTAATATTACTGATAACATTGGCTTTAATAGCACATTCCTGCTTCGAAGATCATACCAATTATGATTATCTTGATCATGAAGTAATTAGTGTCAAAGGAATAGATGCAAGTTATAACAAAGTGTCAATGGTTGACTCATTGAACATTACTCCCACTGTATCATCGTCTGATTTGAAAGCAGAATTTGATTACTTCTGGGGAATATACGAAACAAGCGTACAAGGTTCTGCTCCCAAGGTAGATACAATTTCGAAAGAGCTTTCGCTAAAATACTTAATACGTCAACCGGCGAAAACCTGGGTGCTTGTGTTTGGTGCAAAAAACAAAAATACAGGCTATACAAAGCTTATAACTTCTACAATTAATGTTGGTACTCAATTTACAAGAGGTTGGTATGTGCTTAAAAACGAAGGTAATCAAAGCGATTTGGACTTATTTCTCACTCCCACTTCCTTTGAACCTGCTTCTACAGTTCCAAATGTTTATTCATTTGTAAATAACAGAAAACTAGACGGTAAAGGTTTGGGCATGAATTTTGAGTCAACTTACAAATCGTTTGTAACCGGAGTTAACGCCAATACACGTGCATTTTTTATTTTTACAGATAATGATGCTTCCATTGTAAATACCAATACAATGAAGGAAATTAAAAATTTTGGTCAATGTTTTTATACTGCACCTGCTGTAAAATCACCCGGTTTTATTATGGTTGGTTCGATGGCTGATTATTTTATAAATAACGGTCAATTACATAGCATTTATACTATGTCGTCGAATAATGGAATTTTCGGAAGTATACAAATGAGAGATGCTGTAAATAGTCCGTATTATCTTTCGAAGTATTATATTACAACCTCTGTAAATGATCCAATATTTTTTGACGAAACATCAAGCTCATTTATTTCGGCAGGTGGAGCCGGTACAATGCTTACCGCAGTTACCGATGCCGCAGGTACAGCTATGAGTGCAAATAAAAACAACAAGAATCTTTTGTTTATGGGGATAAGTAATACAGGATCAACAACTTTAGCAGGAGTTGCCGTTTTAGCTGATAAAACCAATCCTCAATTAAAGATTCTATCAACCATAACTCCAAAAGTTTCGGCATTTAAGATGGTGAATGACACGCTATTGAGCACTTCGAAACTATATAATGCAACGAAATATGCAGCAAATATCGGCGACGAAACTTTATTGTATTTTGTTGTTGGTAACGAAGTTTGGTCGCGCAACCTGACCAATAAATTTGAGCAACTTCAATATAAAGTTCCTGCCGGTGAAACCATTACGTTTATCAAACACCGAAAATACACAACTACCACTGAACCTGCTTATGCATATAATTTTATAATGGTCGGTTCAACCGATGGTACTAATTATTCCATTCGGATGTTTAATAAATCGGCCGGGAATCTTGCCGGCACTCCATCAGTTGTATTAACCGGTAAAGGTCAGGCTACAGATGTGTTTTATCTTTCTCCGTCAGTAAATTACACAACATATCCTAATACATATTAAGAAGTTAACCTGTTTTTTTTCACAATTAATAATGATCATGGTCGAAGTTTATTCTCTGCCCATGATTATTAATTCTTATTCTTTACCGAAGTGAAAAAATCATTGAAAAAGAAAATAATTACACATTCTAATAGTTGATAAAAATGAAAAAAAATTTAATACTGGCATTCCTTTTATTTTGTGGAATTACTGTGAGTGGTCAATCAAAAGACCTGACAGTAATAAAAGGAGTTTTTACCAAATCAAAAACTCCCGAATCAATAACTCTTTACAAAGTAGTGAATGGCGATTTGGTTTTACATTCCAAAACACAAGTTGCAAAAGATGGCTCCTTTGGATTTGTAGTAAAACCCGAACCTGCAGGTCTGTATCGAATTGGGGAAAGACCAACCGATTCACGCATATATCTAAGTCCGGGGAAGAATATTTCTTTACAAATCACTGATTCAAATTTTGTAGTGAATAAAATTGATGTCGAAAACACTTTGTTAAGTCGTTGGGATAACCTTCTTAAGCCTTTAAAGAATGCGAATCAACTGACAGGTATGCATACCTACAAAGAAATTTTCCCACTTATTCCGGATATCGAAAAGAAAAAAAATGCTTTTTATGCTACTATCCGTTCCGGAAATGTTTCTTTCGACAAACTGTTTAAAGGGTTGGTTCAGTCAGAGTTCGAATACGAATTGTATCATTTTCTTTATATGCCACGTTCCGTTCATCCCGATGCCAACGCTTTACCCGAAGTTTACAACCGCTTGAGCCGTTTGCCGCATTTCGAAAACACATCTGTGATGAACTACGATTTTGGTATGAGGTATATTTCAACTTTTATTCAGTATAAAATTGGTCAGCAAATAAAGGAAACTACTACTCCTGCCCTTAATTATCAGGATAGAATCTTAGCTGCTGTTACCGAATACATTAAAAATGACACGATTAAAGGATGGCATTTGATGAATAATATTTTGTTGCGCTCCAAAGCTTACGACCAGAAATATCGTGATAATCTGGCCACAATCAAACCTTATATCCTTGCTGCTGATCAAAAGAAAATTCTTAAAGAATTCGAAAAAACGATACGTTCTTTCGGCGATGGCGAACCGGCAATTAATTTTACCGGAACTACACCCGAAGGCAAAGAAGTTTCATTGTCCGATTTTGTTGGAAGTGTAGTGCTTGTTGATGTTTGGGCTACATGGTGTGGTCCTTGCAAAAAAGAAATTCCATCTCTGAAAGCACTCGAAGAGGAATTCAGAGGTAAAAAAGTGGTATTTATGAGTTATTCTATCGATGAATTAAAAGACACCGAAAAATGGAAAAAATTCATCATCGACGAAAAACTGGTTGGTGTTCAACTCATGGGTAATGCAGCCTGGAAGTCGCCAATTTGTACAGATTACACCATTACCGGCGTTCCACGATTTATGGTTTTCAGCAAAACAGGCAAAATCGTAACCATCGATGCTCCACGACCTTCGACTCCTGAATTAAAAGCATTGCTTGAAAAAGAATTACTTAAATAAATTGAATACTAAATGACAATCGGTATCAAAACCCGATTGTCATTTAAATTATTTGATTTAATTTAAAATATAACTTATTGATAATGATTTAATTATACAAAATAAACAAAGTAAATATTTTTTATGAAAAAATACATTTTCGCTGCAGTTTTATTTATTTCTACTCTTGTTTCTGCACAAGATGGCTCTTATATTTTAAAAGGTAAAATCGGAAAATTGAATGCTCCCGCAAAAATTTATATGCTTGTAGGTCGCAATTCTTTAGATTCTGCCACTTTCAAAAATGGTACCTTCGAAATTAAAGGGACTATTAAATCTCCCAAAAAAGCCAGCTTATATCTCGATCGTAAAGGTGTTGGTTTTTCGGCACTTATGTCTTCAGCAAATGCTGATATGACAGAAATTTATCTTGAAAATGGTACAATTACCTTTACAGGTAAAGATTCAATTTCTACTGCTAAACCGGAAGGATCAGTTTTAAATTTAGAATTTCAGAAATATAAAACAGCTTCAGCTGCACCAAATGCGAAATTAAAAACCATAGTTACTGATTACCGGAGTGCATCCAAAGAAAAGCAGGAAACAAAAGAGTTTATGACAGAAACGCAGGGGAAATACGAGGCTGCATCATTGGAATTAACTAATATTCAGACCGAATTTATTACATCACATCCCAATAGTTTACTTTCACTGGATTTGATAAAAAACCTCAAAAGTGGGCCCATTGATTTAGAAATTATTGAACCACTTTACAACAGTTTGACTGAAAATGTACGCAACTCAGAAGCTGGAATCGCTTATGCCAAAGAAATTGAAAAAGCCAGAAAAGTGGCTATTGGCGTCGTTGCTCCAGAATTTTCGCAAGCCAACGAAAAAGGGGAAATCGTTAAATTATCTGATTTCAGAGGTAAATATGTACTGATTGACTTTTGGGCTTCGTGGTGTGGTCCTTGCCGTGCCGAAAACCCGAATGTAGTAAATGCTTTCAACACCTACAAAGATAAAAACTTTACAATTTTGGGTGTGTCGCTCGATGCCGAAAAACAGAGAGCTGCCTGGCTCAAAGCCGTTGCTGATGATAAACTAGCCTGGACTCAGGTATCGGATTTGAAAGGATGGATGAATGAAGTTGCGGCTCTTTATGCTGTACGCAGCATTCCACAGAACTTTTTACTCGATCCGGAAGGAAAAATTATTGCTAAAAATTTACGTGGTGAGGCTTTAAATGAAAAATTAAAAGAACTGTTGAAGTAATTTTTTTTAAATTATTATATGAGAAAAAAAGTTGTATTGCTGGCAATGCTGTGCATTTCGGTGTTTAGTTTTGCTCAAATTGAAAATCCGGTTACCTGGAGTTTTAGCAGCCGAAATGTTTCGGCTAACGAATCGGAACTGGTGCTGACAGCAACAATTGAAAAAAGCTGGCATCTTTATTCGCAGTTTATCAACGAAGGTGGTCCTGTACCTACCAGTTTTAAATTTACTCCTTCAGCCGATTACGAATTGGTTGGAAAAGTGAAAGAAACATCGCCTGTAATAAAAACGTTTGATAAAACATTCGAAATGGATGTTGCCTATTTTTCGGGAAAAGCGGTTTTTGTTCAAAAAATAAAACTAAAAAAGCCTGAACTGAAAGTAAATGGCACGTTGGAATTTATGGTTTGCGACGATGACCAATGCCTGCCTCCAGACGAAAAGGCATTTTCGATAGGAGTTAAAAATGATAAGGTTGCAGCCACTGAAACCACTGAGAGTGAACCGACTAAAGTTATTTTACAAGACACAATTTCTGCTACGCTGGATACAGTAGCAGAACCACTTGCACTTGCTAAGGACACTGCAACTTTAATAGCTACTCCCGAAAACACAACTACCGGAGCTGGCGATTATACATTATGGGCAATTTTCCTTGCAGGATTTCTGGGCGGTTTGGCTGCATTTTTTATGCCTTGTATTTTCCCCATGGTGCCTTTTACTGTAAGCTACTTTACCAAATCGTCGGCCAAAGGTGGTGGTGTTGGCAAAGCACTTATTTACGGTTTTTCCATAGTGGTTATTTATGTAGGTATTGGACTGATTGTGAGCATAGTATTTGGAGCTGATGCACTGAATAACCTTTCTACTAATGGTTTTTTCAACCTTTTCTTTTTCTTGTTGCTGGTGGTGTTTGGAGCTTCCTTTTTGGGTGCTTTCGAACTTACTCTACCTTCGAAATGGGTGAACAAAGCCGATGAAAAATCGAGCAGTAAAGGGCTTACAGGCATCTTTTTTATGGCAACTACATTGGCACTGGTTTCATTCTCATGTACCGGACCAATCATAGGATATTTACTTGTGGAAGCAGCCACCATGGGAAGTTATTTGGGTCCGGCAATCGGAATGCTTGGATTTGCCATTGCACTTTCGCTGCCTTTTACGCTGTTTGCAATGTTCCCATCGTGGCTCAAAAGCATGCCAAAATCGGGTGGTTGGCTCAATAGTATCAAAGTTACGCTTGGTTTCCTCGAACTGGCACTGGCGCTGAAATTTCTCTCGAATGTAGATTTGGCTTATCACTGGAATTGGTTCGATCGCGAAGTTTTTCTGGTGCTTTGGATTGTAATTTTTGCTATGCTTGGTTTTTATCTGTTGGGTAAATTACGCTTTTCGCACGACAGTGAAGTGAAAACAGTTTCCGTTTTTCGTTTGTTTTTGTCAATCATTGTTTTCTCGTTCACCGTGTATATGATTCCGGGACTTTGGGGAGCGCCATTACGGTCGATTGCAGCGTTTTTACCACCGCAACAAACACAGGATTTCGACCTTTATACCAATTCGTTGGGTGGAGGAAATACTGACAAAGTAGCGCACGCACCACGAAAATACAGCGATAAATTTCATGCGCCTTACAATATTGATGCATTTTTCGATTACGAAGAAGGAATGGCGTATGCAAAATCGGCAAACAAACCTGTGATGATCGATTTTACGGGTCACGCCTGCGTAAACTGCCGTAAAATGGAAGCCGATGTGTGGTCAACCAAACAGGTACTTGGCATTTTGCAAAACAACTTTGTGTTGATTCAACTTTATGTGGACGATAAAACGCAACTGCCTGATGAAGAGCAATATGTTTCGAATTTCAGCGGTAAAACAATCCGAACCATTGGCAATAAATGGAGCGATTTGCAAGCCTCAAAGTACAATGCCAACTCGCAGCCTTTCTACGTGTTGCTTTCGGCTGATGAAAAAATGCTTGTAAAACCTCAGGGTGCCAATTATAATGCTGATGAATTTGCCGCTTATTTGCAATCCGGTATCAGCGCATTTGCAGCTCAATAATATTTTTGCAGAACACTACTTAAGAAGCAACCTTTGTTTAATAAGCAAAGGTTGATTTTTTTTAAACATAATTTGATTCAAAACTTATAGTATTGACTATACCTTACACCTTTTTGATTATTTTGTCCATTCATGATTGATGATTTGTATATACATTTGTCCATTCAAAATATTGTATAAAAATTGAAAGCTTATTTTCAATTTAAATAGCTATAATAACAATATCGAATGATTATTAATGCCTTAAATATCAACATCATGAAAAAAAATATACTCCGAAATACCCTTATTGTGTTTTTATCCTCTTTCTGTTTTCTGGCAGGAGCCGCCAATGTGGGCGACACACTAACGGTTGGTGGTAAAAAATACAAATTACTAAGCACAAACTTAATCCCAAATCCGGGCTTTGAAAGCGGCTTTACCGGTTGGACCGATGCCACCACTTCGGCAGCATTACTTACAACGGCCAAATTCAGTATCGCAACTACAGGAGGAGTCAGCAATTCGAAATATCTGATTGGGTTAGCCAACGAAAATTCAAGCTCGTCAGGTTCTATCGGAACAGGATGGCCAATTTCTTCGGGAAAAAGTTATCTATTAGCTTTTCAGGTAAAATATCTTACAGCTACAACTGCAGCAGCCTCCGAAGTCTATCTGAAAATTTCGCGTACCAACGATAAAACATCTTCCACAGAACCCGCAGTACTTATTAATAGTACTCAGGTAAATGGTGGAGGAGTCTGGACACAAAATTACGTATATTTCACCAATTCAAGTCCTGTTTATAGCTATATTCAGGCTCGTTTTCGTTGGTTGGGCAATCGCCTGGGTTTTGATGATTTTATGCTTTACGAAGCCATCGAAATTTTAAATACAGAAGGTTTACAAGCAACAATTACAGAGGCTCAAGCTCTCTATAATGCCGCAGCCAACGGCGCTGCAGAATTACAAACAGCGATCACATCTGCTCAGGGATTTCTCTCCAGCACATCGTCGGCCGAAGTAAACACGGCCATTACCAATCTGCAAAAAGCAATTCAGACGTATAAATATGCCAATGCTTCGCCTGCCAATCCATTAGATATGACAAGCTTTATTGTCAATCCTGGATTTGACGCCAATGCCACAACCGGTTGGGAAGGCGCAGGTACAGTTAACAACCACGCCGTGGAATTTTATCAGAAAACTTTTGATATGTATCAGACTATCAGCGGTCTTCCGGCCGGGAAATACAGATTGAAAGCCAAAGGTTTTGAACGTCCCAAAGCAAACGACGTAGGAGCAGCCTACAAAGCCGGAACTGAAACAATTTATGCACGATTATATGCGCAATCACCAAATTATTCTGAAGTAAATATACCCTTCAACTCCTTGTACAAACACGCTTTCGCAGGGACAGGCTCTGCAAACGGATATGTAAATACAATGGCAGCTGCTGAGGTTATGTTTACAAACAATTCCATGAATTATTACGAAATGACTTTACCCGATATCATGCTGAATGCCGGTCAGAAGTTGACAATCGGTGCTAAAACCAACTTCCAACAAAATGGATATTGGGCACTTTTCGATAATTTCAAACTGGAATATTTAGGTGCAACCGATATAAATGACTTAGCCATTGCACTCAACAACAGAATAATAGAAGCTCAATATTTGTTGACACAACGAATTCAAAATTCTGTTGCCGTTGGATTGAATGCAGCCATCACGCAGGCTCAGGCGGCAACTTCGGCAATTCCATTGGTGCAAAACGATATTACTGCCGCAAAAACGGTCGTTGATGCAGCCATTAGTTCGGCTTATACATCGATAAACGCATACCAAAAATTGCAAAAAGCCATCAACGATGCCAATCAAATTATGACTTTTTTGGAAAAGGAAACTGATATTACAAAATTGCAAAACGCCATAAGTTCAGCATCGTTGAGTTACGAAAACCGTGATTTGACACTGGCACAAATTAACACTGCCACGACAACACTGATTACCAATACCCGAAGTGTAGGCAAACAGATATATAATCCCAGCTGGATGATGGGAGATATTTATAACCCAACAAATAACTGGTCGATAGAGCGAAGCAAACAATCGAAAAACTGGATATTGTTCTGGGAACCCGGTTTTGGAGATAATCCGGGTAGCATTGTGGATGAATGCCTGGCGCTTGCAGAGAAAAGTTTTAAATTTTATGCGGATTCACTGAAGTTTATCAAAAAAGGTGCATCCAAAACCGATAATTACAAAATGATTATACGCCTTCGTTATACCACCGAATGGGAAGCAAGTGGTTCGGGTGTGGATAACACCATTGGATTGCTTACGCTTACTTCCTGGGCGCTTACTTCAAGAGGCGGACAAACCATTGCACACGAAGTGGGACATTGTTTCCAGTACCAGACTCACTGCGATAACAACGATTCGAACGGTTGGATGTACGGTTACGGCGCTGATGCTTCGGGCAGTAACGGATGGTGGGAACAATGTGCGCAATGGCAGGCATATAAAGTTTTCCCAACGCAGCAATTTACCAGCGAATGGTTCACCGGTTATTTGAGTAATGCTCACAAACATTTATTGCATGAAGCACCACGTTACAACAATTATTTTATTCAGGATTATTGGTGCAACCTGCACGGAATGGACATCATTGGTAAGTTGTGGAACAAATCCATCAAACCCGAAGATCCTGTGGAAGCTTACAAACGACTTACCGGAATTTCTCAAAGTAAATTCAATGACGAAATGTGGGATTGCGCAGCCAAATTTACAACCTGGGATATTCCGGCATTGAAATCGTACGGTGCAAGTTACATCAGTTCGCGGACTCAACCCAAAATGAACAATCAGGGAAGTTATGTATGGAGAATTGATTCTACGGCATGTCTTGAAAATTACGGACACAATATTATCAGAGTTAATGCACCGACTACAGCCAAAACTGTGACTGCTTATTTCGAAGGATTAGCCGGAACAAAAGGCTTCCGTAAAAACTATGTAAATTCTGCCGGCTGGCGCTATGGTTTTATCGCTTTGTTGAAAGACGGAACGCGTGTTTATGGTGAAATGAAAGCCGCCAACATGACTGAAAATGCAGGAAAAAGCAGCATTAACTTTGATTGCCCTGCTAACTGCGACAAATTATGGTTGGTTGTTTCGGGTGCACCAACTACACACTGGCGTCATGCGTGGGACGATAATGATGCTCCGGACGAACAATGGCCTTACCAGGTGAGTTACAACAATACTAATTTGTATGGATATACCAATGTGGTAATAAATGCGGTTCATAATCCTTACGAAGAAATCATCAAAATCAGCACTAATAATAACATGCTGTTTATCAGCGACATTCCATCGGAATCAACCGTAAGAATATTCAACACACTGGGCAAACATATATTGAACGAAAAAGTAAATGGAACAAGTTTTGAAACCGGGCTGCCTTCTGGAATATTTATTGTATCCATCAATACCGACCAGGGTGTGATTAACCGGAAGATAATGATAAAATAGAAAAACGAATGAAAAAACGCCTCAAAAGTTTTCCATACAACTTTTGGGGCGTTTTTATTTAATTTTGAAATATGTTTATGCTGAAATAATGTTATAACATGATTTATTACTGATACTGAATATAAACGGGTTGTGGTTGCAGTTTTAATAAATCTTCGGGTGTTAACATCACATGGGGCGCCTTTTTTAAATCATTTTTGTAAAATAATTTAAACCCGGTAAATTGTACAGGCTCCTTTCGAATGTAAAGTTTATAAGTGCTTCGTTTCAGTATCGGTTCGCCCCAACCGTCCATATTCATCACAATTTGAACTTCGGGACGTAATTTTATATTTTTATAATTTTTGACCATTCCCTGTGTAAACCGATGCACAACAAGTATTTTGGGCGTCAGCTTATTCTTTTTCACTAACTTAGCCAGGTAATCCGTACAAAAATTTATGTCATCTGCATCCATGCTGCCAATTTTCTTGCCCGGTATACTACCATCTTTCATCGAAAACTCCGGGTCAATTCCCAAATGAACCTGAGGCATTTTGAGGTATTTTTCCAACAATGGCACTTCATGTTGCAATTTACTTTTTGCAACCTGAATATCTAAAAAAAGTATGGCATTTCCCATTTTTGCAATGGCCAGCGCTGAATCAATCTGTTGCTCGGGCATTCGTTTACAATACGTTCCGTCGGGCATTGGAATTCCCTGAGCCACCACAGCTATATAATGAATGGCAGGAAGTACCGGTGTTGCTGAGTCGGCTTTATTCCAGGCAGCCATTTCTTCATTCAACCTGCGCCAAACTTCTTTGGGAGGAAATTCGCCCAAAATTCCCATTCGAACCGAATAAAGATTGCCATAATATGCTACAATTCTTTTGAAGGGTAAAATTGCTCCCGGTAATGGATAAGCTCTAAGATTGTTGGGCCACAAACCTGTGGTGTCCCCATTGGCCATAGCCACCATTTTTTGTTTATAAGCCAAAGTATCAAGAACCGGAATTTTATCTTTTTCGCTTTGTTCTGTCGATATTTTTTTGGTTTTGTTTTCAGTACATGCACCGAGCAGAAAAATAAATGCAAGCATACTAAAAACCACTTGAAAACTGATAGTTAGCCGTTTATATATCATAATTTTAATTTTTTACTTATAAATCTGTGTTTGAATAATTTTATTTATAATATATCTACAAAAAAATATATCCCATTATTAATTCTTAAAAATATTAATCAAAAGATTTGCGCATCGATCTGATTAAACCTTGTGGAGATCCTTCAGTAGCAATTATTCTGCGTACTGTTTGGAGTGGCATCAATGAATCGCGCTTGGTTGATAACGAAAACGAAAGTTTGAAATATTGGCTGAGTCCCATCACACTTTCGTGATTGAAAATGCCATAAGGATGCGCCCAGTAACTTACGTTTGTCCCTGTTATCGATTCTAATTTTTTGCGGGGTTCAATGACCTGTTTTTCCCAATCTGCGGGTTCCTTGTACTTGGTAATCATGGTGTGATCCCAACTATGCATTCCAATGGTATGTCCGGCTTGCGCAAGTTGAGCAATCTGTTCAGTTTTCATGTAGTTTTTCTTATTATACGTTATTGTCATAATAAAAAAAGCGCCTCTGAATCCATATTGCTCAAGTATCGGTGCTGCAATTTCGGCATGTTCCACCCGCGAATCGTCAAAAGTAATTACAAATGGTTTATCGGGCAGAGTTTTATTATACACTAAATAATCGTACAACTGGTCGGGCAGAATCGAATGGAAACCGCTGTCGGAAAGCGTTTTAATTTGCGAAGTAAATGTGGCCGGACTAACCGTATATTCATCGTTGCGACCATTGGCAATGCGATGAAAGCAAATGACCGGAACCTGGGGTTTTGCAAGTATCTGTTCGGTCGAATTCTTTTCTAAAGCTACACTGTCTTTAACTACAGCGTTGGTTTGCGATTTGGAATTACTTTGCTTCTGATTTCCGGAGTTGCAACTGAGAACCAAAAAACTACAAAGAATAATACTTGAAATGATAAATTTATTGTGACCAGAAACTCTTAAACGGCCATCTTTTTTATTATTTTTTTTCATAATTAAATGTTGGATTGTCCTGAAAATTTTCACACAATGCCTTCAAAATATTCTATTTCAATTTTAAATAATCAGGCTTTACTTTTTTATCGATTGATAAATCACTTCCTGAATTTTTGGACGTATACTCATGGCAGCCAGTTTATTTGGCCCATCAGCCGGATAAGTTCGGTTGCTTAAAAACACATATATCAATTTATTTACCGGATCGACCCAACAGCAAGTGCCGGTGTAACCTGTATGACCATAAACAGCCTGTGGTGCCGAATTACAACACGGATTATTGTTCGGTTTCGATGGAACCGGTTTGTCAAACCCAAGTCCGCGCCTTCCGCTTGCCGACACAGTGGTGGTAAAAAGCTCACAAGTTTCGGCACAAAGGTACGACATTCCTTCATATTCACCATTGTTAAGCAACATTTGATAAACAGCAGCAACATCTGCGGCCGTTGAAAATAAACCTGCATTGCCCGAAACTCCGCCTAAAAATGCCGCTGAAGGATCATGAACATAGCCCTGAATTACGCCTTTGCGCAAATAATCTTTTTTTAATGTAGGTGCAATCTCATCTATTTTGTGCTTACGCAATGGAAGATAAGCTATATTCCTCAGTTTCATTGTTAAAAAGAATTCTTTGTCTAAAAACAAATCCATGGGCATTCCGCTGATAGTTTCGGCAATTTCTTTTAAAATAATAAAGTTGATACAACTGTACAGATAGGTTTTGTTCCCAACCCGTGCATTGGCAATCATCTGCATTGCAGCTTCGTGAAACCTGTAATGCAAATAAAAACTATCAGAAACCTGAAGTGTAAATTCAGGCGAAGGCACGTTCGAAACCAGGTCTTCTTTGTATTTTGAAGTCGTACTGTTCAGGGTCACATAATGTGGATTTTCATTCGTAGTTGTCATGAATGAAGGTGTACTTTTAGCCTCAATAGCCAGATTTTGAAACGGAAGTCCTGCCGGCAAACCGGTTTCGTGAAACAGCAAATCGGTTATCGTGATGTTTTCCTTGTCGGTCCCTTTAAGAAATGCAAGATAAACCGAAGCCTTATCTGTTAGTTTCAGTTTGCCCTGATCATAAAGTTTCATGATGGCGAGCAAAGTACCGGTGGTTTTTGAAAGCGAAGCCAGATCGTACATCGTCGTTGGCTGTACTTTTTGCTTTGACTCATATGAATAATACCCGAAACTCTTGTTATAAACCGTTTTATTATCCTTCATTACCAACACTATACAACCCGGGAATGCACTGACATTCAGACCATCATATACAATTGAATCTATTCGCAACAAAGTCGATGAATTCATCCCAACACTTTCGGGCGAATACAAAACGGTAGAATCAGTGGAAAGTGAAATGCTATCTCCGGAAACAACATTTACGAAATCGTTGTTTGAGAAATTATTCCCTGCCCGATTACATACAAATATGAAAAATAATAAAACGAGTATGCTGATTTTTTGTATTCGCATAATTTGATGCTGTTTTTTTTTGAAAAATTGTAAATTTAACAACACTTCTGATTCCTGACCCGCAAAATAAATGAACTGATTTTATTTAACTATCACTGTATGAGGAATTCATAAAAGTCGGAACTACAATACAAACTTACGAATTGATTTTGATTATTCAGTCGAATACGTGCAGTTAATTTCAAAAAAATTGACTTTACGTTATAAAGAGATACATCAACACTTTGTTCAGAAAAAAACAGATTTCGAAATTTATATAAGGGTTTTTTAATAAATTTAAATAAACAATTATCTTTCGGGGGTGTTTAGGAGAGTAAACTCTTTTTTATGCAAAAATTTTCTTTGTCAATTAAACCATAGCCTTCAAAAGAAGTCAAATCTGCTCAATTAAAAAACCCAAAAGTATTTCCAATTATTTATTCAATGAAAAAAATAGTATTATCGCTCTTATTCGCAGCTTTCACCTTTCCATTATTTGCTTTGTATACCATAAAAGGTAAAATAGTTGATGCCACCACCCAATCGCCATTAGATTATGTAAATGTAGCATTATTTAAAGAAAACGAAGAAGCCCCCGCAGCCGGCGTTGTTTCGGATGCAAAAGGTGATTTTATATTACCCAGTGTACCCAACGGAAAATATTTTCTCAGGGTCAGTTTTGTTGGTTACAATTCCATAAATCTACCGTTGAATGTAACCGACAAGGAACTCAACATGGGTAAGATCAAATTGGTGGAAAACAGCAAAGCCCTTTCGGAGCTTGAAGTTATAGGACAGGGAACGCAAATGCGTTTCGATATCGACAAAAAAGTTTTCAGTGTCGATCAGAATATTGCATCTGCAGGTGGTTCGGCCACAGAAGTTTTACAGAATATTCCATCGGTTGATGTTGATAACGAAGGAAATATATCGCTTCGGAACAGTGCCAACGTTGAAGTTTGGATTAACGGTAAACCATCGGGACTGACTGCCGATAACCGCGCGCAGGTTTTGCAACAAATGCCTGCCGAAAGTATTGAGTCCATTGAAGTTATGACAAACCCTTCGGCCAAATTTAATCCCGAAGGAACTGCCGGAATTATTAACCTGGTGTTGAAGAAAAACCGCAAAGCAGGTTATTACGGAAGTGTTTCGACCGGAATAATGTATTCGGACGGAGGAAAACCGGGTGGCACATTGGGTGCAAATATTAACTACAGCAGCTCAAAAGTAGATGCTTATCTCAATTTGGGTTATCGGGCCATGAATTTCAGAGGTGGAAGTAAGGTTGATCGTTACAGCCTTTCGGGTACGGATACATTAAGCTTGTTAGAGCAAAATTCTGTTATGAATCGTTCGTACGGAGGATTGTTTATGCGTGCCGGCGCCGATTATCATCTCGATGATAAAAATACAATTAGTCTTGGTGGATTCGGCATGATGGGTTCGGGAACAGAATCCTCAGTTATTAATAATAAGCTTACCAATTTGCCGGAAAATGATTTGCTTCGCAATTATAAACGTGATAATTCAGGTGATGGAATTCGTCAGGCGATGAATGTTACATTGGATTACAAACATGATTTCGACACCAAAGGCTCAAATTTACTTGCGAGTATAGCTTATTCACAGCATAAACATGGTGGCGACAATTCCATTGTTCAAACAAACTTGCTTGATAATAATATTATTAATCAGAATATAACTCAAACAAATTTGGGGCAGAACCGCGAATTGCAGTTCAAAACAGATTACACGAGTAAATTTTCGGAAACCGGAAGATTGGAAGCCGGTTGGCAAAGTACAATTCAATCGAGGTTAAGTCCTGCTTCGGCGGTTGATAACCTTACGAATAAAGAGATTGAAGCCTATTTTAATGATTACAAATACAACGAACAAATTCATGCGGCGTATTTAACGTATGGCAACAGGTTTTTTGAAAAACTAAGCGTACAGGGCGGCTTACGTGCTGAATATCTGATTCGTTCTTCGGAAAACACCTACAAGGACAAAGACAATAACTGGAACGAAAAAATACTTCCTGTTGATTTTAATCCGATATTTAAATTATTTCCAAGCGTTTATCTTTCGTATTCATTGCCCAAAAACAATGAATTGCAGATAAATTATACCAACAGGGTCAATCGTCCGAGAGGAAGACAGATTAACCCGTTTCGTGATTTTTCCGATTCGACAAATATCTCGTACGGTAATCCTAATCTTGAACCCGAATATTCTTCATCGCTTGAATTTAATTACCTGAAAAGCTGGGATAATCATTCACTTTCAGCATCTGCATATTATCGTTATACCGATCAGGTAATTCAGGGAGTAAGTTTTATAAACAAAGGGACCATGGAAAGCACCTTTATGAACCTTACAAAGTCAACAAATTCCGGCGTTGAACTGGTGGCAAAGAACCGTATTTTTAAAATTGTGAATCTGACTTCGTCGTTGAATTTTTTCTACAATAAACTCGATTCATCATTGTATCAAAATCCTTACGATAATACGATTACAAGCATAATTCCTGTTCAACAGAATTTTTCATGGAGTGGTCGGGTTATGGCTAATATTATTCTCGGAAAAACAACTTTCGGGCAATTTACAGCCGATTATTCGGCTCCACGGTTGATAGCACAGGGAAAAGAAACTGCAAGTTACTCCATCGATTTGGGATTGCGTCAAACTTTCTTCGACCGCAATCTGAGCCTCAATTTCATGGTGCGCGATTTACTTAACACCCGCAAACGCAATACTGTAACCTGGGGCGAAGGTTTTTATCAAACCAACGAATCGTATTTTCACGGTCGTATGATTGGACTTACTGCTACTTATAACTTTGGTAATATGAAACCGAAAAAATCGGATAAAAAACCGGAAAGCAATTCTTCTGATATGAATATGGATGAAGGAATGGATTAAATTCAATGTTTCACGTCCGTGTTTCGGGTTAGTTTTCTTTATTTGCTACGACGGCGGAATTCGGCACAAACGATGGCCGTGGCAACACTTACATTAAGTGACTCAGATGTTACTTCACCCTTTGGAAAGTTAGGAATCAGCAAACGGCTGGTTACTAACTTTTCTATTTCGGGCGATATGCCGTTCCCTTCGTTACCCATTACAATGATCCCATTTTCTGTCAGCGTTTGGTCATAAACATCTTTTCCATCCATAAATGTACCGTAAACCGGAATTTCAGCAGGAATTTCATTTAAAAATATTCCGAGATTTACATAATGAACTTTTACGCGTGCAAGTGCTCCCATGCTTGCCTGAACAGTTTTCGGGTTGAAAGCATCGGCACAATTTTCGGAGCAAATTACATCTTTAATGCCAAACCAATCGGCTATTCGAATGATGGTTCCTAAATTTCCGGGATCCTGAACTTCGTCAAGCGCCAAACTTAATTTGGAACTCAAACTATTGGTATCTAATTTAATATCAGGCTTTTTGAAAACAGCTAAAACACCTTGTGGGTTTTTCAGGTTGGACACTTTTTTAAATTCATCCGAAGTAACCGTTTCTACTTTCATGTTTCCGAAAGGCTTATTTTCGAGCAACCATTTGTCGGTAACAACAAGCAACGTACATTCAAACGCTTCGTTCAGGTCGTACACCAATTTGGTCCCTTCAGCCGCAAAAAGCCCTGATTCATCCCTGAATTTTTTATGCGTTAATCCTGTTATGAGTTTGATTTGATTTTTTGAAACGGACATTTCTATAAGTAATTTTTGTGCTTGGTGATTTCAGTTGTAAAATTGCGACAAAACTAACAAAAGAAAATGAAAAACAATTAGTAATATTGCGTTTCAAATCAATTCAGCTAGAATTTTCTTGAATTATTGCCCCAATTTATCATTTACTTGAACTATATTTGCAAAAAATATACATTCAGTTTTATTTCAGGGTATGAAAGTTCGTTTTGGTTTGCTTTTAATTTACAGTATGTTACTTATCACGTCGTGTAATGTTGCCAAACATGTTCCCGAAGGTGAGTACCTGCTCGAAAAAGTAAAAATCACAACCGATGTAAATGACATTTCGAAAGATGAACTTCTGGAATATATCAGACAAGCGCCTAATACAAAAGTATTTGGATTGTTCAGGATGCAACTTGGCATTTATAATCTGGCCGGAAAAGATACAACCAAATGGATAAACCGAACGTTAAAAAAAATCGGAGATGAGCCTGTAATTTATAATCCACTGCAGACAGCATTTTCGATAAAGCAACTTCAACTTTTGTACAAAAACAAAGGATTTATACATGCACAAATTGATACCAATATTGTTTTTAAAGGTAAAAAATCGACAATAGAATATATTGTAAAGTCAAATAAACCATTTTTATTAGGAAATTACAATGTAAATTTAACTGATAATACACTTTTCCAGATTGCTACGGATACTTCACGCACATTAATCCGTCCGGAAATGCTTTTCGATACCGATGTTTTTAATGCTGAGCGTGAGAGAATTGCATCCCGCTACCGACAACTGGGACATTATAATTTTAATAAAGATTTTCTGATTTATAATGCCGATAGCTCACTTAATAAAAATAAGGTGGCAGTTACACTCGATTTAAGAACTGCATTAAAAGAGAAAAATAATCCGGCAAATATTAAGATTTTTAATAAATATAAAATTCGCAATATCATTTATTATAACATCAACGATTTCAATCCGGCCACTGATTTTCAAAACACTTCCAAACCCGACACCATCATTTTTAATCATTTCACTCTGATTGAGCAGAAAAAACAGTCCATCAATATAGATGCATTAATCCAAAATACATTTATAAATCCGGGAGCTGTTTACAGCGATGCGGCGGTTGAGAGAACTTATTCGGCGCTGAATTCGCTCGGACCTGTTAAATATGTAAATATCACTTTCAGAGAAGTTGACGAGGAAAATCTCGATTGCAGTATCGTTATTGTACCTTCGAAAAACGTATCACTTTCAACCGAGCTCGAAGCCACTTATACCGACCGGTTTTGGGGTGGCGCATTTAACCTGGGCATAATCGACCGGAACGTTTTTGGCGGAGCCGAAACTTTATCGCTCGAAGGCAGAGGAGCTTTGGAGTGGCAAAGTAATGTGCTGGCTCAGGAATGGGGAGCACAGGTTGGTTTGAAATTTCCGAGTTTTTTGATGCCTTTTATTAATTCCGAAACCCGAAGGAATTTACATGCCAATACCGAATACAATACATCGTACGTTTATCAATTCAGACCGGGTGAGTTTACAACCATAAATTTGGGAGGTGGTATCAAATATCAATGGCAGAGAAATAGATACAGGCATAGTTTCGATTTGGCGGACTTAAGCTATGTGTATTTTCCACCCGATAAATTTTCAGAGGAATTCAGACAGAATTATCTCAAGACCGGTCTTTACAATAAATACAATTACGAAGATCACTTCATACTGCGCATGGGTTATTCGGGTTCGTACAGCAATTTCAATGCAAACCGACCCATGCGCAATTACAGAACTTCGCGATATTCCTTCGAATCAGCAGGAAACCTGTTGTACGGAATAAATAATTTGCTTGGCAGTCAGAAAGAAGAAGGGTCGTACAGATTATTTAATATCCGCTACGCACAATATTTACGTGGCGAGTTCAATACAACTTATACCCAGATTATTGATAAAAATAATCGTTTTGTCTCGCATCTGGGAGTTGGAATCGGCGTGCCTTACGGCAATGCGGATGCAATACCTTACGAAAGAAGGTTTTACAGTGGTGGTGCCAACAGCGTCAGGGGTTGGAGCGAAAGTACGCTCGGTCCCGGTGTTTATTCCACTCCGGATTCGTTGAATACTCGTACTCGCGACTATAATCAGGTGGGTGACATTAAGTTGGATTTAAATATGGAATACCGTACTAAAATGTTCTGGGTTCTCGAAGGGGCTTTATTTCTGGATGCCGGAAATATCTGGACAATTAAAGAATATTTTCCCGAACAAAAAGGCGGAGTATTTAAACTCAATACTTTTATGAATCAGATTGCAATAGCTTATGGTGCCGGATTGCGACTGGATTTCTCATTCTTTATTTTCCGGCTCGATTTAGGCGCCCGTTTATTTGATCCGGTTCGCATAAGACGCGAGCAATGGAGAGTAAAGCCTGATTGGTCTGATTTTGCGTTTCATTTGGCCATTGGTTATCCTTTCTAAAGCGTATTTATTTCACAAACTTTCTCATTCTCATCTTTCCTTTTTTTGCTGAAAAATAATTTTTCTGCATTTGTTATAGCGCATATTTACAAACCAAAATTAGCTCATTCTCATACACTTGAGCAATATAATTCGAGTTATAATATTTTAGCTCGCATACATTTACCCTCGAATTTTGCAACTTGATTCACCCTCATTTAAATGAAACAAATGCGTGAAATATATAACATTTAATTTTCATTGTGTAACACCCCACTTGTAAGGTACATCTATCTTTGTTAAAAAGTGAAAAAGCATTCACTAAAGAAATATACCTGTATTTTTCCGCTTCAATTATCAAACAATAATTCTCATTTCTGATCAACATTTACAGTCATTTATTTTGAAATAAATTTCACATTGAATTGATAATATAATTGAAAATCAAAAAAAAACTCACGAACGAATAACTCTATTTAAATTATTTAAAAACTAAAAAAAAATGAAAAAACTATTCTTTGCTGTATTATTAATAGCCGGTACTATTATGTATACATTTTCGCAAACAACTACTGATGCAGCTCATTGGTCCTTCGCTCTTAAAGGAGGCGTGGATTATTTTAACATTGAACCTTCGGGAGACGATTTAACTGACAATGGAAGTTGGGGAGCCGGCGCTTCATTGGAATACACCATTAACCCTTTGGTTGGTGTAGGATTAAACCTTGATTGGTTAAACTTTAACCGTTCTAGTATTATGGGTAAAACCATTGATCCAAGCATTTTTACATCGATAAATTTGTCGAATCTATTGATACCAAGACGTGAAAATGCAAAACTTAATTTTTATGCTAATTTTGGTACGGGTGTAGGTTTTGGCAGTTATTCTGATTTGGTTCTTCCCACAACAACTTATCCCAGAGTAGTTGCCAGCTCGGGAAACGTAACCAGTGCGCTTGCTTATACTGGTTTGGCTATGGAATATAATGTCAGTAAACTTCTTGGAATCGGTCTGGAAAGCACCTACCGTGGTTACATTACACCCAAAACAAATTACCTTAATTACAACGATTGTTATACCATTGCGGCAACACTTCGTGTAAAATTGGGCACAGGAAGCAAAACTCACGTTCGTGATATGACCAGATATGATTATTATCCGGATCCTGTACCTGTTATCAAAGAAGTAGAAAACAATTATGATGACTCTGGTATAATCAAACGTTTGGACGGTATTGATAAATTTAATCAGGACATTCTGAATCGCTTAAACAAAATGGATGCAGATGTAAAATCACTTAAAGACAGACCGGCCGGATCAACTGTAAACGCCTCATTTCCTAATATCGAATTTGATTTTAATTCTTCAAAAATTACCAAAGATTCTTATTCAACTTTAGATCAAATTGCTTCAATTTTGAAAAAAAATCCAACCTGGGGCAAATTATTGATCAAAGGATATACCGATAACATTGGTTCTAATGCATACAACATGAAATTGTCGGAAGAACGTGCTACTTCTGTAAAAAATTATCTTGAAAGCAAAGGAGTTACAAGTTCAACTATGATAACAGATGGTTTAGGCGAGAGTCAACCAATAGCACCTAACGAAAAAGCGAACGATACCGATAATCCAAAAGGTCGTCAGGATAATCGTCGCGTAGAGTTTGAAATTTCAAAATAAAAAAGAATGTTTAGTTAACAAAATTGAGGGTGGCCGGTGCGGTCACCCTTTTTTTTGTTTGTATTTTACTTTGATTTTCCTAATAAATTATATGTCATTCTATGATAAGGAGTTGTTCCGAATAATTTTATAGCTTCGCGGTGTTTTTTGGTTGGGTATGCTTTGTTAATTCTCCAGCCATACCCGGGATATTTCAAATCCAAATCAATCATCAGTTCGTCACGATGTGTTTTGGCGAGCACCGAAGCTGCAGCAATTGAAAGGTATTTGCTATCGCCTTTTACAATGGTTTTATGCGGAATATCATTGTATGCTTTGAATCTGTTCCCGTCAACAATAATGAATTCAGGAAGTACATCAAGTTTATCCAAAGCCCGATGCATCGCCAGAATTGAGGCATTCAGGATATTAATTTCGTCTATTTCAATATTGCTTACTTCGGCAACAGCCCACGCAATGGCTTCACGTTCAATAATGGGGCGAAGCGCATTTCTTTGTTTTTCGGTGAGTTGTTTCGAATCATTCAGTTGCGGACACACAAAATCGACCGGTAATATTACTGCTGCAGCCACTACCGGTCCTGCCAAACAACCACGTCCGGCTTCGTCGCAACCGCACTCAAATTCAAAAGTTGAAAAATTGGGGAGTAAATTCATTGTTTTTAAGCATTTATGATTCAATACTTTTTTCAAATTATTACTTAAAAAAAACAATTTGGGAAACTAAATTGAAAAAATTACAAAAGGATCTATTTCTTTCATTTCGTTTTGTAAATATATTTCTGAAAACGATAAATTTACAGTTATTTCAATACAACAAATTCCCTTCGTTCCACCGTGTGCGCACTGAAATAGCCCAATAAAGATCCGGTAAGATTTGTGTACGGGTTAGCCGGACTCGACGAATTGCGTGGACCCATGGCACTGTTTCCCATGCTTTTAAAATACTCGTACACCGATTTATCTATGCATTGAAATTCAACCGAAATTTTATCGCCCGATTCCATTTCAGGGTAATATATTACCATAAAACTTTCCATTTGTTTTCCGTTTGTAAACCGGTCATCGTAAATGTTATTTCTATTTTGTGCAATTCCATTCAGGTATAAAACACATCTGTAGTAATTTTTTTCGTTTATCGGATCCGAAAATTTCACACTCACTTCGTAAAATGGTGCAGGTATTTCGGGTCTTAACGGTGCTCCGCCACCCGGATAAATTGTATTGGTTACTTTGAACGAATCAATCGGTACAGCATTTGGAATCGTTGAGTTGGAGATAACAATTTTATTATTTGCCTTGATTTCAAGATGGTATGTTTTATTTATTTCTCCTAAAATATTGTTTGAAACAAATTTACCTGCAGTTGTAGTTTTGGTAAGTAATTCAGATTTTCCATCGCTGTCAATCAGTTTTACGGTCGCATTTTCTATTCCCGGATATACGCCATTATCGTCAAGACTGATTGATTCGCTAATCCTGACTTCAGCAGGTTCCTTAAGTCCGATTGTAGCTTCCACAACAATTTGAGGATCGGACGAATTAATATCAATGTCTATGATTTCGTTGCACGAAAAGAAAAAGAATGGAACAAGTAAAAATAATTTTAAAAGTTTGATAGCCATTAATTTAAAATTTAAAATTGTAAGTTATTGAAGGCACATACGTAAACAAATAAGTCATTACGGCATTGGTTTTCGATGGGTCATTTTCATCCTGTTCGAAATCGATTGAAAATGGATTTTTATGACCATAAGCATTGTAAACGGAGAAATTCAGACTGCTTTCAAATTTTTTGGTTTTCTTCAAAGTCCGTGTTGCACCAATATCAAGTCGGTGATAATCGGGCATTCGATAACCGTTTCGCTCGGTGTAATAATACTGTACATTGCCATTAATCAGGTATTTACCACTTGGAAAAGTTACAGCATTACCGGTATTGTACACCCACGAAGCCGACACCGACCATTTTTTATTAAAATCATAAATTCCAACCACCGACAAATCGTGGGTAATATCTTGCTTTGCCTGATACCAGTTATAATTATTTATACCATCAATCAGGCGTTCGGTGCGCGAAAACGTATAACCAACCCAACCGGTAAGTTTGCCTTGTTTTTTCTTGAGAAGCAGCTCCAGACCATAAGCCCGACCTTTACCAAAAAGCAATTCACCTTCAATTTTGTCGTTGGCATTAATATCAGCGCCATTTTTCAAATCGAGTTGATTTTGCATCCAGCGGTAATAAACCTCGCCGCTCAACTGAAATTTATCTTTGGCAAAATTGGTGAAATAACCCAGCGAAACCTGATCGCCAATTTCGGGCTTCACATTGTTGCTCGACGAAAGCCAGATATCGGTGGGCATGGCCGAAGTAGAATTTGAAACTAAATGCAGGTTCTGAGTATTGCGTGTATAGCTTATTTTCAGCGAGTTGCGGTCATTTAAAATGTATGCAATATTGAGTCGGGGTTCTATATTGAAATGTGTTTTTACAATTTCACCTTTTTTGTACGATGTCGTATCCATTACTTCGCCATTTTGGTACGTATAAAAATCGCCCGGACCAAATTGATGATACACCGACATACGAATTCCATAATTAATGTTCAGATTGTACGAAGGTTTCCACACATTACTGAAATAAACTCCATTGTCAATGGCAAATTTTTCCTGAAGTTGCATGGGTATTATTTCCGACTCTTCCGATGTTTCCAATTGACCGGGAATGATGGTGTGATAAACAGAATTCAGTCCAAAAGTAAGCGTATTTTTGCTATTCATAAAGTACTGAAATTCATGCTTTAAATTCCAGTTTTTAATAATAGAAGTGAGGCTGAAACCGGCATCCTGAATACTGACTTTATAATCGTAATCAGAATAAATAAGCGAAGTATTACTAAAAAGCTTTTCGTTCCAGATATGATTCCAACGCAAAGTTCCGGTTTTATTTCCCCAGTTTATGCCAAACCTGTCCTGAAATTCGAACACATCGCGACCAAAATATCCCGAAAGATACAAGCGGTTTTTATCGTTGATAATGTAATTCATTTTGGCATTTAAATCGTAGAAATAGAGCTGGTTATTGTTTATCAAATCATCTGATGAAAGCTTCAAAAACAGATCGGCATACGTCCGACGACCCGTAATCAGAAACGAACTTTTATCTTTTACAATCGGCCCTTCAACATTTAATCGCGACGAAATAAGTCCGATTCCTCCACCCACGTGATAATCCTGATTATTTCCATCATTCATTTTAACATCTAAAACCGACGAAATTCGTCCACCGTATTCGGCAGGAGCAGTTCCTTTGAACATTTGTATGTCTTTGATGGCATCGCTGTTGAATGTTGAAAAGAAACCCAACAAATGGTCGGCATTATAAACTGTTGCTTCGTCGAGTAGAATCAGGTTTTGCGAATTATTCCCTCCACGCACAAACATACCACCACTTCCCTCGCCTGCCGATTTTATACCAGGTGTCAGTTTCAGTGTTTTCATAATATCGGCTTCGCCAAAAAGCACCGGAATTTTGGCCAGCTCTTTTACTTCGAGTTTTTCCATTCCAATTTCGTTCGAAGTGATGTTGTGATTTTTGCGCTGAGCAGTAATTTCCACATCATTCAGTTGCTGCGAATTGGGTTTAAGTTTAAAATTAATTACTTTATTTTCGTTTAAATTTACGGGTAAAGTAATAATTTCGTAGCCCAAATAGGATATTACAAAAGTATATTTAGCATCGGGCAAAGTGAGCGAAAAATATCCGTAAGCATTGGTAGTAACACCGGTACTTGGTAAATCTTTCACGGTAATACTTGTACCAATTAAACTTTCGCCGGTGGTAGCATCGGTGATAGTGCCACTAATGGTGTGTTTGGTGGATGCGAAAAGTGATATTGAAAGGATTAAAAAGAATGTAAGGAAAAGATTTTTCATTTATATAAATAATGCATTTTGAAATTAAAAGCAAAATTACGCTGAAAAGTTCTTTCGGGATGCAATATTTTGTATAATTATCGATAAATTAATATAATCTAAATAGTTTAGAGCTATAATACAGATGGTTTTTGTTTTCCCTCCACTACCGAAGCCACAAAAGTATCGCCGGTGACGTTAACTACTGTGCGGAGCATATCAAGCGGACGGTCGATGCCCAAAATAAGTGCTAATCCCTCTACCGGAATGCCAACCGATGCCATAACCATAACGGTCATTACCACACTTGCTCCGGGTACGCCTGCTGTTCCTATCGATGCCAATACGGTGAGAAACAGCACCGAAAGATATTGAGCTGTTGTAAGTTCTATGCCAAATATCTGAGCAATAAACAGCACCACGATAGCCTGATAGCAACTGGTTCCATCCATATTTACAGTAGCACCCAGTGGAAGTACAAACGAAGCTGTTTCCTCCGAAATGCCCAGTTTATTTTGTGCTTGTTCCATGGTAAAGGGCAATGTAGCCGAACTTGAACTGGTAGAAAAAGCTAAAAGTTGAATGGGGAAAACGGCTCTCAGGTAATCGCCAATATTTTTTTTAGTGATAATTCTTAGTAAAACCGGATAAAAAATATAAGCTAAAAACAACAAACAGCCAACTACAATTATTGCATACATTCCCAGAGCCGAAAACATAGCCGGATCGCCCGAAAAATCGACCACCAAAGCCGCCAAAAGGGCAAAAACTCCGATGGGCGCAAACTCCATTATAAAGTCTATAATTTTAAGCACAATGGCCTCGGTAGCATTAATTACCGACACGAAAGCGCTGGTTTTTTCGCTACCAAGCATTACAATTGCCACACCGGTAAGCAAAGCCACAAGTATTATTTAAAGCATATTCCGGTTATCGCCGGCTGCAGCAAACAGGTTTTCGGGAACCATTTCAACGATATAGTCCATGGGTTTGCGCTCTTCCACTTGCAAGGTTTGCGGAGCATCAGCACTGAATTTTTGCTTGTAAAATTCCGATTCGGTTTTACTAAAAACTTTTCCGGGTTTTACTAAACTCACTACACCCATACCCAACGAAACAGCAAAAAAAGTGGTGGCAAGGTATAGAGAAA
>ERZ795055.707-NODE-707-length-30160-cov-11.862249_pt1 | contig 30160 bp, 23 predicted proteins | sample MGYA00375139_ERZ795055 | MGnify/ENA primary metagenome ERZ795055 (study PRJEB30184, sample SAMN05720283) | anaerobic digester metagenome | isolation source: active sludge of municipal wastewater-treating anaerobic digesters | place: USA | collected 2015-01-23 ... | reverse complement strand
GATAAAAAAACCGCCCTGAAAATCCAGGGCGGTCAGTGTATAAAAAAAGAACGTGCCGGTTATTCCTTTATGAATCTTTTCATTATAGTGGCCCGGGGAGAGATGAACCTGATAAAGTAAATCCCCTTCCTGAGCTGTGATACCTCGAGGGTCACCTGCGCATGAGCCTCGCATACCTCATTCAGACATTTGTTGCCGGTGACATCAAAAATCTCGAGCATTGTAACTCCTTCTATATTGTCGACAATCAGTTCGCTTTTTGCCGGGACCGGGTAAATTTTAATCTTTTCAGCAAGGTTGTGTGCTATTGAATCGGAGACTGATGTCTTCGCGTATGCCGGCCGGCCTGTGCTACCCTGCCCGGAAACACTGCCCACGGAGATGAGCAAAAGGCAGCAAGTAATTGATGATAAAATAATTCCGGGTAAATGTTTTTTCATAGGCCGCTGATCATTTGCTTTGCGAGGTTAACTTATGATCGCATCAAATTTATAAGATGCAACTGCACTTTATACTCCGTGATTGGTCAAAATGTTTCAAACTTTTACAAGTTATCAACAATAAATTTTTGAAAGCACGGTTGTGGGGCAGCGAGCAGACCTTCCCCGATATTTGTCATTGAGTGAATTGCAATAAAAAATTAACTTTGGAGCCTTGAAAATCCAAACAATACAAAAACCAATAAAGTGAAAAGAGTAATCATTATCATGATGGCAGCAACAATTGCAGCAGTGTCATGCAACACAGAGAAGAAGGAGCCGGGAAATCCCTTCTTTACAGAATGGAACACCCCGTTCGGTGTCCCTCCGTTTGAAAAGATAAAAAATGAACATTACATGCCCGCCATAGATTCGGGCATTACGCTTGCCAGGCTACAGATAGCTGAGATCACCGGCAGTGAAGAGGCTCCCACCTTCGCCAATTCGGTCGCAAAATATGACCGCTCGGATGAGATGCTTTCCAGGGCTGCCTATGTCTTTTATTCCCAGACAAGTGCCAGCACTAACGATACCCTTGAGCAGCTCCAGATGGAGATAGCTCCGAAAGTGGCGGCTTTCAGCGACGAGGTGCTGCTAAATGCAGCTCTTTTCGGCAGGATAAAGACTGTATGGGAAACCAGGGACTCATCTCAGCTCAGCGAGGAGGAGCTATTTCTGCTTGATAACCTCTACAAGAGCTTTGTCCGCAACGGGGCCCTGCTGAACACTGAAGACCAGGAGAAGCTTAAGATGCTGAATCAGAAACTCTCAGTGCTGACAGTTGAATTCAGCCAGAACGTACTGGCCGAGACAAACAAATTCAAGCTTGTCATTGACAGTGAGGCTGACCTGAAAGGATTGCCCGAGAGCGTCGTAACTACTGCTGCCGCGATGGCAAAGGATGAAGGAATGGAAGGGAAATGGCTGTTCACCACGCAGAAGCCAAGCATGCTCCCCTTCCTGCAGTATGCCGAGAACCGCGACCTCCGCAAAAAGCTCTATGACGCTTACCTGAACCGCGGTAACAACGGCGATGAGAATGATAATAACAAGATACTGGCAGATATTGTCAGACTGAGGGCAGAGAGGGCCAAACTTCTGGGCTACAGAACCCATGCCGACATAGTACTTGAGACACGCATGGCTAAGACGCCTGAAAACGTACTGAACCTCCTTAATAACCTGCTTGGCAGGGCACTGCCGGTTGCCGGCAGGGAGCGCGATGAGATGCAGAAAATAATCGATGCCGAGGGTGGCACTTTCAAGCTCGAGCCCCATGACTGGTGGTATTATGCCGAGAAGCTTCGCAAGAGTAAGTATGACCTTGACGAAAATGAACTGAGGCCCTACTTCAGCCTCGACAACGTACGTGACGGTGCATTTGCCGTAGCGAACAAACTTTATGGCATAACATTCACCCCCATAAATGAGATTCCGCTTCCTCATCCTGATGCTCAGGCCTTTGAGGTGAAGGAAGCTGACGGCAGCCATGTGGGTGTACTCTATATGGATTTCTTCCCGCGTGAGAGCAAGCGCCAGGGAGCATGGTGCGGCGGTTACCGTGACCACCAGGTTGTTGACGGCAAGGAGATCACTCCGGTTGTAACAATAGTCGGCAACTTCACCCCGCCGGCAGGGGATAAGCCTGCATTGCTCAGCATGGATGACGTCATGACCCTTTTCCATGAGTTTGGTCACGGACTGCAGGGGCTCTTCTCGGAGAACACCTATTCGTCAACAACGGTGGCGTGGGACATTGTGGAGCTGCCATCTCAGATAATGGAACACTGGGTTACAGAGCCCGAGGTGCTTGCCATGTATGCAAAGCACTATGAGACTGGTGAGGTAATCCCGCAGGAGCTTGTCGAGAAGATCAGGAACAGCAGCTACTTCAATACAGGTTTTGATAATGTGGAGATTATGGCCGCTTCGCTCCTTGATATGGCCTACTATTCAATTGAAGAGCCAGCAGTGGTTGATCCGCAGCAGTTCGAACGGGAGACAATGAATAAGATAGGCATGATCCCCGAGATAGAACCAAGATACCGCAGCACCTATTTCCTTCACATGATTGACGGCTATGATGCAGGCTATTATGTCTATACATGGGCGGCAGTACTGGATAATGATGCCTTTGAGGCATTCAGGGAGAAGGGAATCTTTGACCAGGAAACTGCAACTTCATTCAGGAAGAATGTTCTGAACAGGATGGGAACAATGGAGGCGGAACAGATGTACCTGAACTTCCGCGGCCGCGAGCCGGAGATCGAGCCGTTGCTCAGGAACAGGGGACTGAACTGATATCCGGTCAGATACAGAATACAGGAAAGGGCTGCCCTCTGCAAGGGGGCAGCTTTTTTTTTCATGGCTTGCCGGTGTGGCGTTGTGAAATATTTTGATAAATCTTTTCTCAGGCAGATGCTTTCCCAAACGGTAGAACTGCTCCCATCAATCATGCTGGCAGTATTACCGGTCAGGAGCTTGCTCTCTATAAGATCTCTTTCTGATATTGTGAGTTAACGAACAGGACGGTACCCACCTCGCCGTAACCGCCGAGGATAGTTCCGCCGTCATGCTTCAGCGTCTCAGGCCTGAATCCGGTCATGACCAGCGCAGCTGAGGCTGACCTGTCATTGATGAAGCTCCTGACAGAACTGCCGTTAGTCGCCTCAATTATCTCAATGTTTTTCCCGGTGATTGGCAGACGGCCTGAACTCATCAGCTCTGCCATCTCTCTTCGTGTATCCTCCATCTGGCCTGGTTTGCAGGTGCTGAAAACCTTTATAAATGATTTTTTCCAGTCGGGGTGACCTGAAATTATAAAGCTCAGCAGGATCAACAGGCTTGCATTTTCAGGCTCATTGAAATCGATCCACACGTGTATCCCCTTGCTGTAAATCATCTCCTTTGCTGCGGAAGCGAGCAGGCAGATGTCGAAATTACCAGCCTTTATCAATCTCATGTTTTCAATTATCTCACCAAGGTTCTCGGGGTTTTCCTTGTCATATTCAAATACAACCATATTATTATCCATTCCGGAGATCCCGGGGACCTGTATGGCCTGGACTATGGCCGAGGTATAGGAGGGAGATATTATTGTATCCACATAGACGTGGTTATGGGAAGTCTCATAGAGATCAATCAGTTTTGCAAGTTCCTCCGATGCCTGCTGGCTGGTGGCGCGTGAGTAATAACCGTCAATTCTGTGCAGGTAGGTGCCGAACCCGTAGCTGTATGACAGCCAGTTCAGAAGCCTGAAAGCCCTCTCTCTGATGAAGGAGTCTTTTGAGATGCAAATCACCCCCGGTCGCCATTCCTTCTCCTTGCGCCTGCTTTCCGTCTTCTGAAGATAAACCTGGAGGTTGCGGTTGATCTGGAAGAGTGTGTTTGCAAAGAGAGATTCGAGTCCCTTCCTGTTTTTGTGGTAATGATTTATATATGAGTATATCAGAATAACAACAATCGATGCGGTCAGGGCATAGAGGGTGTTGATCCTGAACATCACGATAACTGATACCATAAATCCGGCAAGCGACAGGTACCATTTCGATCTGAACGATGGTCTGTATGAGGGTGATGAGCCGAAGTGGTTCAGGAATGAGATGAGGCATAGGGAGCCGTAGGTGACGAGGAAGAACATCGAGATGATCTCTGCAACTGCGTTCACGTTTCCAAGGGCCACGAAGATGACAGCAATCATCAGTGTAACCAGGGTTGCATTTACCGGTTCTCCGTCGTTGCTTCTGGATGCGGCCAGCCACCTGTTGAGCCTCATCGAGGGGAAGGAGGCATCGTTTGCCAGGGCCTGGAGGGTACGCGGTGCGACAAGCACCGAGCCAAGGGCAGATGAGAGGGTGGAAGCAGCAAGGCCGAGAGGCACAATCACTGCTCCTCCGATTGCAATCTTCCCCATAATGAGCTGGTTATCGAGCAGCTCTTCAGGTGAGGCGGAGATTGCCAGCTTATATATGACAAGTGAGTAAATGATCATTCCGGTCACCGTGGCCAGGATAGTGCCAAGGGGAATGGCCTTTGCCGGGTTACGCAGGTCGCCTGAGAGGCCCACGCCGGCTGTCATACCGGTGAAAGCCGGAAAGCAGATCGCAAATACTATGAAGAAATCGCTCATGTTACGTATATCGCGGACCGGTATTTCTCCGGGAGCCAGGCTGCCGGCGGCAGGCTTGCCGAGAAAGAACAGCAGCAGGGTGATAAAGAGTACGGCAACTACGGCGTAGAGTGCCTTCACCCCGGTGCCGGATCCCTTCCGGAGTATCAGGATGCCGAGCACAAGTGTCACCGGAAGACTGATCACCTGCCTTGGAATTATGATGGAAAACCGTTGTACCACGAAGTTAAAGAAGAACTCAAAAGCCTCTGTGAATGCGATAATGTAAAATGCCACGCTTATTGCCTGGGAAAGGAAGAGAGCTATCCCGATTGTAGCCCCGATGTTAAGCCCGAAAGACCTGGAGATTATGAAATACTCGCCTCCTCCTTCAACTCTTTTATTCGTTGCCAGTTCGGAGATGGCCAGGGCTGTCGGGATTGTCACTGCATGACCCATGACAATCAGCAGAAAGGCGCCCCAGAATCCGAGTGTGCCCACAGCAAATCCGAAGCGCAGAAAGAGGATAGCTCCAAGAATGGTTGACACTGCCGTGAAATATACCGGTGCAACTCCAAACTTTCTTTTTCCTGCAGATACTTCCATTACAATAAGTATAACGAGCCGAGGCCGTCGGTATTCTGATATAAAGATGTAAAAAAATGTGCAAGAGAGGTAATTTAATATCTTTGCGCCGGTGATGAAACCTGATAACCCGATAACGCTGGCAGGGTCCGAACTGTCAGATATTGAGGCGCTCCTGTACAGTCTTGGCGTGGATGCCGCCTATTCCCGAAGGCTGCTCTACTGGGTTTACAGGAGAGCCATAAGGTCATTTGCGGAGATCAATGATATCCCCTCCCGGGTTCTCCGTCTTTTGTCGGAAAATACATCAATCGGCCTGAATTCTCCGGTAGCATCAGAGCTGTCAGCGGACGGCTCTGTCAAGTACCTGTTCTCCGGTTCGGGAGGCCATAATCATGAGACTGTCTGGCTTCCTGACGGAAAACGAAGCACTGTTTGTGTCTCGGTGCAGTCTGGCTGCAGAATGGGATGCCGGTTCTGTGCAACCGGGAGAAACGGATGGGGAGGTAATCTCACTGCAGGTGAGATCGTAAGCCAGGTTGTCAGTATTCCCCATGAGATAACGCACATTGTGCTGATGGGTATGGGTGAGCCGGGTGACAATATTGATGAGGTTTTGAAGGCCTGCCGGATCTTCACTGCGGAGTGGGGACTGGCGGCAGGGAGAAGCAAGATTACGGTCTCCACAGTAGGAGTGACGCCGTCCGTAATGAGACTGCTTGAGGAGACAGAGTGCAACATCACCCTCAGTCTCCATTCACCCTTCCCTGAAGAGCGGAAGGATGTCATCCCTGCTGAAACCCGATGGCCATTTGAAGAGACCCTCTCCCTGTTGAAAAGCTACGATAACCGTCGTAAAAGGCGCTTTACGGTAGCCTATGTGATGATAGATGGCAGGAATGACACCATCAGGCACCTGGAGGAAATGAAAAGGTTGCTTACAGGTACAGCGATAAGGGTGAACCTTCTTCCTTACCACCCGCTTGCCGGTGATGATGCAAGGAGTTCGGGCAGTGAGGTCATGATGAAGTTCAAACATGAACTTGTGACATCTGGCATCAGCGCATCGGTGAGAAAGTCAAGGGGTGCGGATGTTGATGCTGCCTGCGGAATGCTGGCTGCAAAAAAGGGATCAGGACCAGGGGGCAAATAAACTGAAATACACAGATCGGATAAACTAAACTCAAGGTAACAAGAACATGGCCGGACAGTTAAACAGCAATGACAAATCCCCGGGTGCAGAATCATGGGAGAGACTTTTTTCGGAGACACTTGGGAAATCATCAAGAGAACCGTACAGAGGTACATACAAGGTACATGACCAGGTTCTGGAACTTTTTGACCATTCTAACCAGTTCTTTTTTGTTGCCGACTACTCGAGCCTTAGAATGCTCTTTGTCAGCCCTAACGTGCAGAATGTTCTTGGTTATGAACCGGCGGAATTTGATTTCAGCACGCTGTTCGGGATAATCCATCCTGACGACAGAAAGGCTGTATTTGAAATTGGAAAGATGGTGCTGAACCGTGAGATGAATTACATTTCAGGCAACTCTCACAGGCACGTTGCGCTTTACATGTCTTACCGTGCCTCCAGGAAGAACGGCAGGTATACAAGGATCTCCCTGACAATATCAAGGCATATTGATCCGGAAGGCGGTATTTATGACATGGTGGAGGTTCGCGACATTACCCATGTCCGCTGTGGAACGAGTGTTATATTTGCACTTCTTGGTGGGAAACCGCTTAAGGATCTCCCGGTCTCAAGGGAGGAGCTCTCAATCTCACGCAGGGAACAGGAGATTATCTATTATATTTCCCAGGGATATACAAGCAAGAAGATTGCATGGGAACTGAATCTGAGCGAATTCACTGTCAGTACCCATCGCAGGAACATCCTGCGAAAGACAGGTACTTGCAATATGGTTGATCTTCTGCTGTTTGCAGCTTCAAACGGGATCATATGAAAAATACCCAAATATAGGTATTGCATGAAAAAAAGGGTCTCACTAGTTTTGTCAGGCAAGCGGAACAACAGAGGATTTTAAAGGATTAGTGTTTTTTAGATTCCCCGTTTCCTCTCTCCGGCAAATAATGGTACTTCTTTCTTAAGGCCGGAAGAGAAAAATAATACTGCCCAACCCCCTGGGCAGTATTTATTTTTTTGGATTGATCAACTGAAGAGTGTATTCGGTTTGCCAGGAATCGCCTGCCCTTGTCCACTCTTTCCTGACGGCGCATTGTCTGAATCCGTGACTTTCAAAAAGGTGCAGGCTTTCAGTATTGTTTTCCAGTATGTTGCACCAGAGCTGATGAAGTCCGACCGTTTCAAAGGCATAGCTTACAACGCAGGTAAGGGCAGTTGAGGCGTATCCTTTCTTCCTGTCTGCCGGATCTGCAATCAGAATGCCAACGCCAGCCCTTTTGTTGAAATGATCAAAGTCGAAGAGATCGATTGTCCCGACGGTTCTTCCATCCGGAAGGACATCTATCATCAGCCTTAGCTGTCCCGTCTCGTAGATGCTCTTGCCTGAGCCAGCGATGTATTTTTTCAGGATGTACCTAGAGTAGGGAACAAAGTTGTTACTCTGTTTCCAGTTGGCTTCGTCATTTTCCCATTGGTAAAGCAACTCAAGGTCCTCAGGTTCAACGGCGCGCAGCCTGACCCCGTCATTTTCCAGAATCATTCCTGTAAACTTTCTTCACGAAGATGTCATCCGGATAACCAAGGCGGAGCAATCTTGCCTGCTCCCCGTAGGCCTCAGCCTTTGTGTCAAACCTGCCGGTTGTGTAACGGTAGAAGCGGTCCTGGCTGTTATAAAATACTGAAATCTCCGCAAATTCAAAATAGGCCGGATCAACCGGGTTGTAGAGAGCCATGACCTGAACTGTGTAATAGAGGACTTCAGGGTCAATCTCGGCATCACTGTCCCTGACATCGCGGACAACAAGGTCGGTTATGAGCAGGGAGGAGTCCACCACTGTAAGGTAAGGCAGGTCTGCAGGATCGAAGCTGATTGTGACAGTATCCCTCTTCTCTTTGGTTGGCGGATTGAAAGAGACAAGAGCGATCTCCTTCTTCTTGTATCCTGTCATGATGGAGTAGAATCCGAAGTTACCGTTACTGAACGGCTGAAAAGCTATATTGTCATCAGTGGTGCTGAGCGGGTATCCGATGTTCACAGGGCTGGTCCACAGTCCGGAGGATAATTTCGAAAGGAAGATATCGTATCCGCCCATGGAACCATGGCCTTCAGAACTGAATGTCAGTGTATTGCCGTCGCCGGAAATAAACGGTGTCTCTTCGTTGTAGGGAGTATTGACAACGTTCCCAAGGTTAGAGGGTATTCCCCAGTCACCTGTCACATCTTTTTCTGATACCCAGAGGTCAAGCTCCCCCAGTCCACCTTCACGGTTGGATGTGAAGTAAAGCTTTTTCCCGTCTGAGGAGATGGCGGCATGTGATTCATAAAACCTTGTGTTGATGTTTTTGTTGAGCCTTTCAACCTGTGACCATTGTCCGTTCACAAACCTTGTCACATAAATATTGCCGTCGTAGTTATCGTTCTTGAACAGGTAGAGCTCACTGCCGTCACTATTGAGGGAGGTTGTATGGCAGTCAGTGCCCATTCCGGCTTCCAGTGTGATGTCAACAGGGGTTGCCCATGAATCGCCCTCCCTGCGTGTGACATAGACCACACTCTCCAGTCCGCGTTTTTCGGTATAAGCCATTGTGCTGCCGTCATAGCTGAGTACCGGCCTGTCATTGACAGAGCCCTGGTTGATATACTCCTTCAGCGGCTGGATGAGCACATTAACAGGGTTTTTCATCTGGACGGATGCAACGTTGCAGGCCTGCATCTGCTGATTGACGAACTCCTGGTTCTGCATCTCCGAAGATTCGGTGATGAGTTGCTGGAAGAACCGGTAAGTGTTCAGTGCGCTGTCAAGCCTGTTTGTGATTCGGTAGGCATTACCCAGTGAGAAATAGGCATCAAGAGGTGCTCTCATTTCCTTTATCTTCCCGGGTTTGGAGTTATAACTGGTGCTTCTTACAGCCTCCTCCAGAAATGGAATTGCTTTGGGTTTCTCATCAAATATATTAAGGTAGCAGTTACCTATCTTGTATTTGATGTTGTAGTTACCTGGTCTTAGATCATTGAGCATGAGGTAGAGCGGGTTGGCAAGTTCGTACTCACCATACAGATAGTGAGACTCGGCTTCCTTCCATATCTCTTTCAGCTCACTGTTCTTCTGACCGATTACGGGCAGTATCACGACAAGCATTATCAAAAAAACTATTCCCCTTTTTCCCATGTCTCAGTTTGACTGTAAAATTATAGCTTCTGCATCACAGCGTACCTCAAAAATGACCATTATTTGAACCTTATGAGATAAATATCAGCCCCGCCTGATCCGCCATCTCTTCCCGAGAGGGACAGATACCCTGCCTTCCCGTTGTCTGACGGGCAGAAGAAAACATTGTCGTCAGGGTTGTTGAGGGGGTATCCCAGGTTTTCCGGAGTGCTCCACAGGCCGTTGTACTGCATTGCTGAGCGGAAGATGTCGTAGCCGCCCATATTGTGATGTCCCTGCGAGGCGAAGAAGAGCGTTTTGCCGTCATTTATCAGGAAAGGCCGGTCTTCATTGAACGGGGTATTTACTTCGGGACCAAGGTTGACTGGTGTGCCCCACTCACCGTCAGGCCCGGGCTTTGAGATATAAAGGTCAAGTCCTCCGAATCCTCCCGGTCTGTCGCTGGCAAAGATTAATGTTGACCCGTCTTCAGTGATGAATCCGTGGGCTTCCCAGTATTTGGTATTTATCTCTTTTTTGAGCTTGCGGGCGGGTTCCCAACGGGTGCCGTCAAATTTGCTTGACCATATGTCGCTGTTGATGTTGTCATCCTTTGAAAGAAGCATCAGTGTGTTGCCTGATGTGATGCACGAGATGTAATGGTCTCCGTCCGACTGTAGTTCCGGCGTAATATTCACCGGCGGGGTCCATTCGTTCCTTACAAAGCGTGAGAACATTATTGCGTCATAGAATTTCATTGAAGTCATATAGGCTATGACCCTGGCGTCAGCTGAAACAACCGGGAAGAAGTTATCGTTGACGTCATTGATTATGTCATCAACCTCTTCCACGGTGAATTTTACAGGCTTTGACATCAGCTCAGGCGCATTATTGCAGGCGGCAATCTGCTGGTCAATGAACATCAGGTTCCCGATATCTGTTGGCAACAGTGTCTGACGGTAGCGGGAGTATGCCTCCTTTGCTTTCTCGAACATATAGTTGATCCTGTATGCATCGCCCAGGAAGAAAAGGGCTTCGTAAGGCGCTTCTGTCTGCCGGAGGGATCCTTCGCGGTATTTGCCGCTTACTTTCTGTACTGCATTCTCAAGGTACTCGATAGCCAGGTTCTTGCTTCCTTCGATATTCAGGTAACAGAGGCCGAGGCGGAATGCTATACTGGCGTTTTCAGGCATAGCGGCGTAGATTCCCTGGTAATATGGAAGCGCATCGGAATAGTCGCCCCGCATCAGGAAATATTCGGCATCATAAAAAGCCTCCTGCAGCCTGATATTGTCCTGGGATCTGCAGACGGTTCCTGCAGAGATGATTATCAGCAATAGGGCAAGTTTCTTCATATTCGTTGACTTATTGTTTTTCTTCATTTTTTCTTTTCTTCTTTCTGCTCCAGAACAGAAATATTATAAGGAGAGCAGCCAGAGCCATCAGCCACCAGTAACGGCAGCTCCCTCTTCCTTCTCCTTCTGCTGCCGGAAGCGCGTCTGCGGTAGTTTCTCCTTCCGCACCGGTCACCGGGATGGTGTTTGCATTTTTGCCTGCACTTGCATCAGCCTCTGCACCTGCACCAGGGTCTGCCACGACGCCGGCACCAGCCGAAACGGCGGCGGCACCAGCAGCCGAAACGGCGGCTTCGGCAACTTCAGAAGCCCTTTCACCAGCCGGCCTGACAGGAATCTTGTTATAGAGGGGTTTCAAAGCCCTGGAAGGAGCATCGGTGCGCCGAACTGTCACAACTGCTCCGGTATCATTGCCGAAACGGTCTGTCAGACTGAGAGAAACCTTGCTGAGGCCGGCTTCCGGACTGAAAGTGAAAGTGAAGGTAGTATCAGTAATGCGATACTCCAGCGTGGTGATCACCGAATCAGGGGAGAGCACCTCCACGTCAAGCATGGAACTCGCTTCGGCTATCAGGTCTATACTGACCGGATCAGGCGTGCCAATTTTTATAAGGGTGTCAGAGAGCAGCCTCATGTAAGCTGAAAAGTCAGTTTCGGCAAGCGTTACCGGTTGTATCCTGATTGTGTCATCGGAGCGGTCGGGGTGCAACTCAATCCTGCGGGTCAGAGAAAGGGCGTCGTCAGAGTCAAAGCTTATGTTGTATCCTCCCTGCGGAAGCCGGAAGGAGTAGAGCCCGGTCACCGGATTGGTAAGTGCACTGATCATTTTCCCGGCATCGGTATTGTTCACGGCGGTAATCTTCACCGGCTGCGGAAACTCACTTAACAGGCCGTTGACGGATGCTTTACCGGTCACAATGAAGTTTCTCGGGTTGAGCTCAGAATAGATATCACAACTGAGGAGATCCATCCTGCCGTTACCGTCATCATCGAATCTCCCGTAATATCCCCTGTCTCCCTTACCCACAGGGTTGAAGAAGAGATCATCATCCGTTGTATTCAGGGGATAGCCGACGTTGACAGGTGTGCTCCACATACCGTTCTCATCGATGTCAGACCTGAAAATATCATAGCCGCCCAGGTTGAAATGTCCGCGTGAGCTGAAAAAGAGAGTGCGGTCATTATTGGCCAGGAAGGGAGTCTCTTCGTTATAAACTGTATTGATCTCCGGTCCCAGGTTCACAGCCGGACCCCAGTTCCCTGAGCTGTCGCGGGCCGACATGAAGATATCCAGGCCTCCGATGCTCTCCCTCCTGTTGCTTGTGAAGTAAAGCTTCTTCCCGTCGCTGCTCATCGTAGCATGCGACTCCCAGTATTTTGTATTTATATTGCTGTTGAGCTTCTCCACATTGCTCCATGTCTCACCCTCCAGGCGGCTCATATAAATATTGCCATCCCAGGTGTCAACCCGGTACATCAGCAGGGTCTTGCCGTCAGGAGCAAGTGACGAGGTATAATAGTCCTGATCCACTCCCAGCTGAGGTGTAAGGTTCACTGGCTCTGTCCATTTTCCATCTTCCTTCCTGGACCAGAAGATGGCGTCATAGAACTGCAGCTCACGGGTAAAGAGAAGTGTTTTTTCGTCAGCCGAGATTACCGGATTGTATTCCGAGAAGCGATCATTGACCGGGCTGCCCAGGTTTTTATCGACGACGAAAACCGGTTTGCGCATCATAATCCGGGCATTATCACAGCTTTGCATCTGGAATCGTACAAGGGCGGTGTCATACTTCTCGGTATCAACATCCTTCAGGAAGAGCTCATATGTCTCCAGTGCCCTGTCGAAGTTGTTTGCAATGCGGTAGGCATTTGCAAGGAAATAGAGAGCGTCGTATGGTGCACCTTTCTCGCGGAGCTTTCCGGGTTGATGCCCGGGATTGATGTTCCTGGCTGCAGCCTCAAGATAAGGTATGGCCTCATCCTTCTCTCCCGGGGTGTTGAGGTAACACTGGCCTATGCGAAAATAGAGATTATAGTTCTCCGGGAAGATCTGTAACAGGCTGAGATACTTGGGAAGAGCTTCAGGGTAATCTTCATAAAGCAGGTCTCCCTCGGCTGAGACAAACATCTCCCGGAGATCGCTATGAGACTGACCCGAAAGGGATATGGCATGAACCATAAGGATCATACACAAGATGTATTTAGCCCTTCTCATCAGGTGATCAGTTTATCATAATGTCACTAATATAACTCAAAAAACACAATAAGATTATAAGAGGTATGGCCCTTTTTATCAAGAATTGTCACTTTTTGACCATCTTACGGAGGCGGAGACGGACAAGAGCCATGGCAGTGAAGAGAGTGACAGCCGCTTTTACCGGCAAGTGCCACCCCTTTCCAAGGTGCTTCACAGCGAAGATGTGCATGGCATTGTAAAAGTGTCTGAGTGATCTTTCACTTTCCTGGCCGGCACTTTTCCCCTTGAAGTGGGTTATCCGGACATCGTGAAGGTAATAATTGCTGTAACCCGCCTTTCTGATCCGCCAGCTGAGGTCAATATCCTCTCCATACATAAAAAAGGCGGTATCGAAGAGACCGGTCCTGTCGAGTGCCTCCCTCCGGATGAGCATGAATGCACCGGTGAGTATATCGGCACGGCAGGTTTCGTTCTCAGGCTTGTCTCCGAGGTAGTAGGCGTTGAAGAACGGTGAGCGGGGAAAGAGCCTTCCGAGTCCCGTAAACCTGAACAATGACGTGAGGGGGGAGGGAAATCCTCTTTTTGACTCAGGAAGGAATCTTCCGTCCCCGTCTGTCATATGTGCTCCGGCCGCACCGGTATCAGGATGCGTTCGCATAAAACTCAGGGCAAGGACCAGAGCGTCAGGACTGACAACCGTATCGGGGTTGAGCACCAGTATGAATTCTCCGGTGCTGGCCATGATTCCGCGGTTACATCCCGCCGAAAAACCTTCATTGCTTCCGGAAACGATTAGTCTGACTCCGGGGAATTCCTTCCCGACCATTCCTGCTGAACCGTCTGTAGAATTATTGTCCACGACTATTATTTCGTGGCTTAGGCCGCGGGTTGCCTCAAAGAGTGACTGCAGCGCCTGGCGCAGCAGTACGCTGACATTGTATGAAACGATTATTACAGAGAGTTCCATCCGTTTCAGGAGACGGCCATCTCCTCCCTGATAGCCTCCGCCAGCCTGCGTACCCCCTCGCATGTATCCTTCTCACCGGAGTATGAAAAGTTGATCCGCATTGTATTGTGGCCTTCGTTGTTGCAGAAAAACACAGCACCACATACGAAGGCAACATTTTTACGGATTGCCCTCTCGAGCAGTCTTGCCGCGTCCATCGACGGGGGCAGGGTGACGAAGAGAAACAGCCCGCCGTCAGGTTCCGTCCACTTCACGCCCTCAGGCATCTGCTCGCGGAAACATTTCAGCATATAATCACGGCGCTGACTGTAGAGCGCAACAGTCTTTTTCAGGTTTACATCAAGCAGGCCCTGATCAATATACCTGGCAGTTATCTTCTGCACGAAAGGAGGAGTGCAGAGGTCTGCCGACTGTTTGGAGGTCACAAGCTTGTCAATTATCTCCCTGTGCCCTGTGACCCATGCCAGTCTGAAGCCAGGTGCCAGTATCTTGGAGAATGTATTCAGTGTCAGCACTCTGCCATTTGTGTCAAGGGATGACATCAGCGGTTCGGGAGTGCCCGCGAAGCGAACGTCACGGTAGGGGCTGTCTTCAACAATAATCAGGTCATGCCTTTCGGCGATACGTATGATCTCAAGTCGTCTCGAACGGGGTACAGTCACCCCCGTCGGATTCTGAAAGTCAGGTATGATGTAGATGAACTTCAGGATTTTGCCTTCCTTCTTCAATGCGACGATTGTCTTTTCAAGCTGGTCGGGAATCATTCCGTTGTCATCAAGAGGAATGCCCTTCAGCACGGCGCCGTAGTTTGCGAAGGCATTCAGCCCGCCAAGATAGGATGGCAGTCCGCACAGCACCACATCGCCCCTGTTGATGAATATCTTGCCGCAAAGGTCCAGTGCCTGCTGAGATCCGGTGGTTATCATTATGTTCTCAAGGGTCAGATTCAGACCGTCTTTTTTGTGCCGTTCGGCAAGGAGTGCACGAAGCTTGTTGTCTCCCTCGGTGGTGCCATACTGGAGGGCAGTCCGGCCCTCCTCCTCAAGCACCTCGGCAGTGACTCTCTTTATGTCATCTATCGGGAAGGAGTCGGGAGAGGGGAGTCCGCCTGCGAAGGAAATCATATCCGGTCTCTGGGTCAGCTTCAGTATCTCCCTGATCGCTGATTTCTTCATCAACTGCGATGCGTCTGAAAAGAACCTGTCAAATGTATCTGGCATTGAAATTTGATTTGTATCAAATTAAGCAAGATTTTCAGAATAAAAAAATGACAGCGGGTATTATAGGGAAATAAGCAGCCCGGATGACGTTGTTTCAGGGCCGGTTAGCAGAGGATTAGCTCCGGTGAAGGATTTGCCGGCTGCTGTACGATACTGCGCTGTTACAGAGGCCGGTCCGGTCAGCCCTGTGAAGGGAGTGAGAAAACCCGGCGGTTGACTATTGACTGACCCAGGGTGATCTCATCGGTATACTCCAGTACATCACCGATAGCCACTCCGCGGGCCAGGGTTGTGACGCGCACCTCATATCCGAACAGACGCTTGAAGATATAGTAGTTGGTGGTGTCACCCTCCATCGTAGTGCTCAGTGCGAGGATTATCTCCTTCACCCCGCCGCCGCGCACTCTCTCTTCAAGGCTGGCTATGGTCAGGTCAGAGGGACCGATGCCGTCAACCGGGGAGATGATGCCGCCGAGCACATGGTAGAGGCCCCTGAACTGCCTTGTGTTTTCAACTGCCATCACATCCTGTACGTTTTCAACCACGCAGATTAATGAGAGGTCTCTCGATTGATCGCTGCAGATGTCACAAACGGGTGTGTCACTGATGCCATGACAGACGCTGCAATAACAGACATCCTCCCTCAGCCTGGTGACAGTCTCTCCGAAACGGCGGACCTCGGCACTGTTACGCCTGAGGAGATGCATCACCAGCCTGAAGGCTGTCTTGCGGCCTATCCCGGGAAGAGATGCAAATTCATTCACTGCTTCTTCGAGTAGTCTTGATGGGAAACGTGCTGACATTTGAGGAGTTTGAGGCAAAAATAATTCAATATTTCCCGCAAACCTGACAGGATCATAAATTTTATCTGCGATCTTTTTGCTATCCTTGCAATCATGTTATCAGAACTATGACACCAGCCCTCATCCTTACGATTTTCATTGCCTACACGCTGATGCTTTTCGTGGTCACATTCATCACGTCACGGAAGGCCAACCATCAGTCGTTCTATATCGGAAACAAAGTATCACCATGGTACGTGGTTGCATACGGCATGATAGGAGCCTCATTGTCAGGCGTTACTTTCATGTCTGTACCCGGTTGGGTTGGCGAGACCCAGTTCTCATACATGATCGTCGCATTCGGCTATTTCTTCGGGTACGTGGTTATCGCACTCATACTGCTTCCGCTGTACTACAGGCTCAAACTTACATCAATATACGGATACCTGGAACAACGGTTCGGTTTCTGGTCCTACAAGACCGGTGCCGGATTCTTCATCATCTCCAGGGTGCTCGGTGCTTCATTGCGCATGTTCCTTGTCATTAATGTACTGCAGATCTTCGTTTTTGACGCCTGGAATATCCCCTTCTGGGTCAACGTACTGATATTCATTTTACTTATTATTATTTATACACTGAAGGGAGGGATCCGGACGATTATCTGGACTGATACACTCCAGACTACCTTTATGCTGCTTGCAGTTGTGCTGTCAGTTTATTACATAAGCAGGGAGCTTGGAGCACCTTTCGGCAAGCTGATCGGCGACCTTTTTGACAGCGACATGTCAAAGATGGTTATAACCGACTGGGATCATCCCCGTCACTTTGTCAAGCAGTTCTTCAGCGGCATGTTCATCACAATCACAATGACAGGTCTTGACCAGGAGATGATGCAGAAGAATCTTAGCATCAGGAGACTGAAGGATGCCCAGAAGAATATGTTCACTTTCAGCACCATTAACCTCATTGTTGTGTTCATGTTCCTGGTGCTTGGCGCTTTCCTGGTCTATTTTGCAACTGCTCAGAATGTAACTGTGGCAATGACTGACGATCTATTCCCGACAATTGCATTCAGGTACCTGGGTCCTGCCGCAGGTGTTGTATTCCTCGTTGGTCTGATCTCAGCAGCATTCCCAAGCGCTGACGGGGCGCTGACATCGCTGACAACATCATTCAGTATCGATTTCCTGGGGCTGGAGAAGAAGACGGAGATGGACAACACAAAAAAGACCAGGATAAGATATACTGTTCATTTCACCTTCGCCCTGATCTTCTTTATCTGCATCCTCGCATTCAGAGAGATGAATGACAGGGCCATAATTGACAAGCTCTTCACAATAGCCGGCTATACATACGGTCCGTTGCTCGGACTTTTCACATTCGGACTATTTACAAGAAGAACAGTAAAGGACCGTTACACGCCATGGATAGCCATCCTTTCCCCGGTGATCTGCTACTTCCTGAGTCACTTTTCAGAAGAGCTCTTCAATGGCTACAGGTTTGGTTTTGAGATGCTTCTTGTAAACGGTTTTCTGACCTTCATGGGTTTGCTTGCATTCAGCAGCAAAAAGCGCTGGGAGCCGGCCAGTGAAGCCTGACAGCCGATTGTTCCTACAGCCTTCCTGAGGAGGATGTTCTGCCGGGAACGCTACCGGTCCCGGACTGACCGGTTCCTTCCGGATTTTCTTCTCCCTCTTCATCTTCATCAGATTGCCGTGTCTTCGGCTTAATGTAAACCTTTATCTTTTTGTAGGGAATCGAGACCGACAAATAATATTCCGCGCCGGTTGTCATCCCTGATGTGCCTGCTCCGTAACCGGGCATCCATACGGGTTTAAGATCCTTTCCTGCCCCTGTACTGATCAGAAGTCGCATGTAAAGATTCCATCCGATTGTCACTCCGGGAAAAAGTTCTGTCCGCACGCCGGGAGTTAGTTCGAGGAAGTGTCCCGTGTGCCTCCCTGATGGAACGGAGGCTTCACCAGCACCCCATTCGTTTGTATACCTTATCATCGAGGCCTCTTCGCTGTAAAAGCTGAGACCGTATCTGAGGCCGATGCCTGCACGGTACTTTCCCTGAGAAACGTCGGCCTTGATGAAGTTGTAGTCGGCACCGGCCGTGAAGCTGAGGCCACGGCTTTCAAAATCATAGATGACTTCAGATGCGCTGAACGACGAATACCTGACACCTGCCGTAAATGCAATTGATGAGTTCATATCTACAGAAGCAAGCACCCCGTAGCTGATCAGGTCCCTGCCCGTCAGTTTCATGACAGGGCCCGACAGATCGAATCCTGCCCTCACGTGAAGCGGGAAAGTAACCGTATCCTGTGACAGAAGGGCCGGGCTGCCGAGCAAAAGGAGGCTAATAAAAAAGATGCAGGTTCTTTTCGCCATTAAGGTTCACGCTTTTATTCTCTATGAAAAGTGTGTCTATTATGTTATGCGTTGTCTTCAGTCCGGTTATGTCACTCAAAAGGGTGTATCCGCACTCAGGCGAGACCAGGTGAGGTTTACGGGTGTACCGGATGAAGGCAGTGTCTGTAACGCCGTTAAGGGTGATTATGAATACCGACTCGTCAACGGCCGGATCCAGCGGTACCGAAAAAAAGGAAGTTCCCCTTTCGTCAATGAATTTCAGCGTATCAGCAGCCCTGTAAGTATATACCCTGAGCGAGTCTGCCCTGGCTGTCTCACCCGTACCGCTGACGAGCAGCAGGGTGTTCATGACAGGATCGGTCTCCTCATAACAGGGCTGCACCGAGCAGGACGAAAGGCCTGAAATCAATGCTGCAAGAGCGGCAAACAGCGGTATGGCAAGGTACCTGATCATAACGGATGACAAAGGTATAAAAATTATCAGGAGGTTACGCACTGTCTGCCGTATCCTCCGTATTGCAGAATGCTGGCAGTTCAGAACTTCGGCAGGTTTTTCAGGATACCGCTGACACCGTTGCGGATTACTCCAACGACCTTGTCCACAACGGTTCCTTTATCCTTCACGGAGTAGATCTCATTGATGACATGCTGGTACCTCTGAATCAGAATATTCCTTCTGAGCTTGAGTGTAGGGGAGAGCTCTCCGGTCTGAGGAGTCCACTCCTCGGTCACAAGCCTGAAACGCTTTATCTGCTCGAACTCGCCAAGGCTCCTGTTCACCTCCCTGACCTCCCTGGCAATGCGTTCAATTACCTCCGGAATCTCAATGAGGTCGGCATTGTCGCGATACTGAATCCTGTGGAGCGAACACCAGTCATGAAGGAAGGTGAAGTTTGGCGAGAGAAGGGCACTGGCAAACTTCTCGTTTTCGCCGATGACCATTGCCTGCTCGATGAAGAACGACTCCTTGAGCTTGTTTTCAATCACCTGCGGGGAGATATATTTGCCGGCTGAGAGCTTGAACATCTCTTTCTTGCGGTCAGTGATTCTGAGGAACCGTCCATCCTCCAGCCTTCCGATATCTCCCGTATGGAACCAGCCGTCGGCATCAATCACCTGTGCGGTCAGTTCGGGTTCCATGTAATAGCCCAGCATCACATTGGGACCCTTGCAAAGAATCTCGCCGTCTTCATCTATCTTCACCCGGACTCCTTCGAGGATCGGCCCTACCGTTTCGAATTTTATATCCGGGATACGGAACGGATTGACGGCTATCACCGGTGAGGTTTCCGTAAGGCCGTACCCCTGGAGAACTGGCATCCCGGCAGCCCAGAAGATACGTTCGAGGCGCGACTGGAGGGCGGCACCGCCGGAGACGAGCACGCGGAGCTCCCCGCCAAGAGCTTCTTTCCATTTGTTGAAAATGAGCTGGCGGGCGATGCCAAGCCTGAACCGGTAGAACTTAGTGTTTCCAGTGAGCCTGAACCGGAGACCCAGGTTCACCGCCCAGAAAAAGATCTGTTTTTTAAGCCAGGGCAGGTTCTTCCCTTTGTTAATTATATTGTCATAGATTTTTTCCAGCAGCCGGGGCACTGTGTTGGCGATATGAGGCCTGATCTCCTTCATTGTATCTGCAATCACGCCCATATTCTCAAGGTAGTAGATGCTTGTACCCTTGTACTGGAAATGGTAGTTCATCATCCGCTCATAGACATGACAGAGGGGAAGGAAGCTGAGAGCCCTGTATCCCAGTCCGAATTCATGAGCGGTGCTGGTGGCTATTGCGTTGGTGACCAAATTATTATGTGACAGCATTACCCCTTTGGGGTTGCCTGTGGTACCCGAAGTATAGATTATTGTGACGAGGTCGGTTGGCTTAATTGAATCCCTTATCGCAATGAGTTCAGGCATATAACGTTCACTGTTCTTCCTCCCTTCCTCAATGATCTCCTCAACTGTTTTCAGACCATTCACCGGATCGAATGAATAAAGTTCTTTGATTGCCGGGATGGCAGAGGCTATGGGGAGGATTTTGTTGCAGATTTGTTTGTTGCCAACGAAAACCGCCTTCACTTGCGAGTGGTTGAGAATAAAGGAGTACTCTTCATGTCCGATTGTGGGATATACCGGAACGTGGATCATGCCGGCCTGTGCCAGGCCGTGGTCAACAATATTCCATTCGGATTTGTTGGGGGTGATTGTGGCGATGTGATCACCCCTCGTGTAACCTAGTGACATCATACCGCAGGAGAATAGGTCGGTTAGCTCCCTGACAGCTTCGGTCGAATAGGTCACCCAACCGTTTCCGAACTTGCCGCCAAACATCACCTCCCGTGGATAGACCTTACACCCAAAGTCTATCAGGTCAAAGGTTCTGGTAACTTCCATAACAAAAGTCTAAGGATTAGCGTTACAAGAATATGAATTTCGAACGGCCGGCAGGCGATGTTTTACAACACCTTTTTTGCCAATGCTACTGCTTTCGCAACTGCCGCAGAAAGGCCTTCCGGCTTTTTTCCTCCGGCGGTTGCCAGGAAGGGCTGCCCGCCGCCTCCACCGTTTATTTCAGCTGCCGTGGCTCTGATCATCTCAACGGCATTGAGGCCGGCAGACCCGGCTGCCTTATCCCCCAGACCGATCACAAGTGATGCCTTGCCGTCGTATTCAGATCCGATAATTATAATACTGCTGTCGTCAGACTGTCTGATCTGGTGCGCGATATTCTTCAGGGTTTCAGCCTGGGTTTTCTCCAGGACTCCCGAATAGATGCGGCAGCTTCCGGATGTCTCAGCCCTGGCAGCCAGTTCGTTACGGGCTGTTGATGCTGCAGCCAGCTGCATCTTCTCCAGAGTGCTTTTCAGGGTGGTGTTTTCAGCCATCAGCTTAGTTATGTTGACCACCGGGTTGCCTGTGCTTTTGAGCATGACTGTTATCTCATCGAGGATCTTCAGCTTTTCATTCAGGTAGCTTAAGGCACGCCTTCCCGTCACAGCCTCTATTCTCCTGACGCCGGCTGCCACAGCACCCTCGGAGACTATTTTGAACAGTCCGATCCTTGAGGTGTGGTCAACATGGGTTCCGCCGCAGAGCTCCACTGATTCGCCGAAGGCAACGACTCGCACTTTTTCCCCGTACTTCTCGCCGAATAGTGCCATAGCTCCCATACCGAGTGCTTCCTCAATAGGTGTGTCATCATGAACTTCAGATGCAATATTGCTCATTATCATATCATTGACCTGCTCCTCAACAGCGGTGAGTTCTTCTGCCGTAACCTGGCGGAAGTGACTGAAGTCAAACCTCAGTCTTTCCGGGGTGACAAGTGAACCCTTCTGCTCAACGTGCCTCCCAAGGACGTTGCGCAGGGCATGGTGCATGAGATGGGTGGCTGTGTGGTTGTTGGCCGTATCCTGCCGGGCTGCTCCGTCCACAACGGCTCTGAACAGCAAGGAGGGTTCCGGCGGGACAGCAGAGGCAATGTGTATGATAAGGTTATTCTCCCTGATTGTATCTGTAATGAGAATTTTACCGCCGCCGCCTTCAATGAATCCCTTGTCTCCTGTCTGGCCTCCCGACTCAGCGTAGAACGGCGTTTTGTCAAAAACGAGATGAACGACTTCGCGGCCGCGAGAGGTAACGCGCCTGTATCGTGAAATCCTCACAGTCTCCTCCGTATTGTCATAGCCTGTGAAGATTGTGCTGTCAGTATCATGGATTACAACCCAGTCACCTGCAGACACGGCAGCATCATCCCTTGAGCGCTCTTTCTGAGCATTGAGTTCCTTCCTGAATTCCTCTTCATTCAGCGTCATGCTGTTCTCCCTGAGGATAAGCTGCGTCAGGTCAACAGGGAAGCCGTATGTGTCAAACAGTATAAAGGCATCGCTGCCGGGAAAGTTGCTTTTTCCTTCCTGACGGAGCGTTTCTACTTTACGTTCAATCATCCTGAGTCCTTTGCCGAGTGTCTTAAGGAATGCCTGCTCCTCCTCATGGATCACTTTTGTAATTAGTTCCTGCTGCGCCCGGAGTTCGGGATAGTGGGTCCCCATTGACTCCACAAGTGCAGGAATTAGCCTGTAAATAAATGGTTCGGTCATACCAAGCGAGGTGTAGCCATATCTTACTGCCCGGCGAAGTATTCTCCTGATTACATAACCTGCCCTGTTGTTCGAGGGCAGCTGTCCGTCGGCGACTGAGAATGCCACGGTGCGGAGGTGATCGGCAATCACCCTGTGCGCAATGTTCCACTCATTCTTTTCCCCGTACGGTTTGCCCGTTACTTCGGCTGACGCTGCCAGCAGTGGCCTGAAGACATCAGTATCGTAATTCGACTGTTTGTTCTGAATGACCATGCAAAGGCGTTCGAACCCCATGCCTGTATCAACGTGCCTGTCGGGAAGCAGCTCCAGTTCGCCTCCTGCCTTGCGGTTGTACTGAATGAATACAAGGTTCCATATTTCAATCACAAGCGGGTGCCCCTTGTTAACAAGCAGATGGCCCGGGGTGGCAGCTCTTTCGTTTTCCGATCGTATATCAACGTGTATCTCCGAGCAGGGGCCGCAGGGACCCGTTTCACCCATCTCCCAGAAGTTGTCCTTCTTGGATCCGTTGATTATATGATTATCAGGGCTGGCAAAGCATTTCATCCAGTATGAAGCAGCCTCATCGTCGCGCGGAACATCCTCCACCGGGTCACCTTCAAAGACAGTCGCATAGATTCGCTCTGCGGGAACACCGAGCCGGCCTGTAAGAAACTCCCATGCCCATTCTATCGCCTCCTTTTTGAAATAGTCGCCGAATGACCAGTTGCCGAGCATCTCGAACATAGTGTGGTGGTAGGTATCGAGTCCCACCTCCTCGAGGTCATTGTGCTTACCTGACACACGCAGGCACTTCTGTGAGTTGGCGATCCTTTTGTACTTTGCAGGCTGGTTTCCAAGGAAAATATCCTTGAACTGGTTCATCCCCGCATTGGTGAACATAAGGGTTGGATCATTCTTGATGACCATTGGTGCCGATGGCACTATTTTGTGTTCTTTCGAACTGAAAAATCTGAGGAATTCCTCCCTGATCTCGTTAGCCTTCATTTTAAGCTCTTTGCGCCCGTTTTGAAACTATTTCTCTTTGGGTGCGTAAAATTAAATCAAATATTTCACGTTTGAAGAATTGTCGTCTTAAAATGGTGGGGGTTCCACATGTCTGCTAATGCTGAGAAAAAGAAATTACGTCTTCGACACTGATAATCTGCAGTTCATGCAGCACCGGCGAAACAGGAGCGAGAAGCTTCTGAGGTTTTCACTGATGTTTGCGCTTTCAATTGTAGCAACGCTTTTTTACAGTGTAGTTTTTCACCGTTTCTTCGGATCACCGAAGGAGGAGCTGCTGCAGCAGAGGGTTGATGAGATCAAGCTCAGCTATTCATTGCTGGAGAGGCAGATAGACCGTTCGTCACTTGCAGTGGCCGAACTTCGCTCTTCTGACAACATATCATACCGTGCAGTCCTTGACATGCCGCTCATCCCGGCTGACATCTCCGAAGGTGGATCAGGCGGTACCAACCGGCTTGCCGACCTGTCAGGCTACATGAACTCAGACCTGATGATGGAAGTGAGATCGAAGTTTGAAGTTCTCAGGACCCAGACAAACATACAGTACAACTCCCTCACCGAGCTCACCGGGAGGGCGGCCGAGTGGAAGGAGATGTGGGAGCACCTGCCTTTTATCAGACCTGTCAATGTCAATATGAGTCTTGGCGACGGGATGAAGTTCCGGCAGAGGCATCCTGTCCTCGGCTCTCCGAGATGGCATTTCGGTCAGGACTTCCGTTGCCCGGAAGGAACCGAGGTGCATGCCACCGGGGCCGGCATCGTGGCTTACGCCGGGAACCAGCGTGACGGTTTCGGAATAAAGGTGGTGATAGACCACGGCTACGGTTACAGGACTATCTACGGTCACCTGAGCGATTTCAATGTCAGGAGGGGACAGAAAGTGACGCGGGGCGACTTTATCGGATTGTCAGGCAACACGGGAATATCAACGGGTCCACACCTGCATTACCAGATAGATCTTTTTGGCGAGCATGTGAATCCACTGTGGTACTTTGAGGACGGTCTTACCGAGGATGAATATTTCAGGATGCTCGACTTCCTGACCAAACCCTGATTTTATTTAAGTAATATTTAACATCTTCTGCAGAAAGGTCTCTTTTTGTATTTAATTTAATATTTCTTATGTTTGCATGGCATAGAGTATGCCATCATAGAAGATGCCAAAGACAAAGTACAAGTTCAATCACGAAACACTCAGCTTTGACAGGATAAAGCTGGGTCTCAGACAAACCTTCCTTCGCCTTTTCGGCTATTTCGTCGCCTCAGTTTTCCTTGCCGGTATCTATGGCTTCATCTTCATGTTCATATTTGACTCCCCCCAGGAGAAGGCTCTCAAGAGGGAGATAGCGCAGCTCACGCTCCAGTATGATCTGATGAACAGGGAGATGGAAAATGTGGAAAAGGTGCTTGTGCATCTCCAGGAGACAGATGACAATCTTTACAGGACTATCTTCGAAACTGAACCTCTTCCCTCTTCCTACCGTGAAGGCGGGATCGGAGGGGTCAACAGGTATCAGGAGCTCGAGGGTTTCTCCAATTCGGAGCTTGTAATTGAGACAGCCAGGAAGCTTGACGGGATCAGAAAGAAAGTATATGCCCAGTCACAGTCATTTGACGAGCTGATAGCATATGCCAGGGAGAAGGAGGAGATGCTGGGGAGCATCCCGGCAATACAGCCACTCTCAAACAAGGATCTGAAGCGCACCGCTTCAGGCTTCGGTTACAGGATTCATCCAATTTACAAAATATCCAAGTTCCATTCGGGAATGGACTTTACAGCACCCACAGGCACGGATGTGTATGCAACAGGCAACGGTGTTATTAAGGAGGTCAAGTCGGCCCGCCGCGAGCTCGGGAATCATATAATAGTTGATCACGGCTTTGGCTATCAGACTGTATACGGGCATCTGAACGGCTTCAATGTCCGGGTGGGGCAAAAGGTCAAAAGGGGTGATGTTATCGGGTTTGTTGGAAGTACCGGTCTCTCCACGGCGCCTCATCTTCACTACGAGGTTCTCGTAAACGGCGCTCAGGTTGACCCGGCCCTTTATTACTTCAATGATCTCACTCCGGAGGAATATGAAAGGATGCTCGAGATCTCGACAAAGAGCGGTCAGACCTTTGATTGATTGAAATAATTCAGCATGCCTTACAGGGAAAAGAAAGTGGAGAAGCTCTACTACCAGATCGGAGAGGTCTCCGAAATGTTTTCCGAGCCTGTATCCACTATACGCTTCTGGGAAAAGGAGTTTGACATTCTCAGACCCAAAAAGAACAACAAGGGTAACCGGCTTTTCATGCAGGAGGACATAAAGAACCTGAGGCTCATACACCACCTCCTGAGGGAGCGCGGCATGACCCTTGACGGGGCAAAAAAATACCTGAAGAACAATCGCGACGAGACCGATTACCGGCTTGAGATAGCGGATACCCTTCGTAACATAAGGGCTATGCTCGTCGAGATCAGGGACGAAATCAATTGATTTGACTGTGGTCACCCTTGGTGAATTTGTAAGATGGCTCGAAGAGCAGATTCCTTTATCTTATCAGGAGGATTATGATAACAGTGGCCTGCAGGTTGGAGACCCGTCAGCCGTGATTAGCTCCGTGCTGCTTACAGTTGATGTCACCCCGGAGGTCATTGAGGAGGCGGTCAGCAGCGGATGTAACCTGGTACTTTCTCATCACCCTCTCATCTTCAGACCCCTTAAGCATATTGTTTACGGAAGCAACAGTGAGGTTTGCGTTGCTGCGGCCCTGAAGAACGGTGTTGCTGTATACTCGGCGCATACAAGTTTTGACAACAGTGCCGGCGGGGTAAGTCACATACTTGCTGAGAAGCTAGGATTGCAAAAGATCCGGGTCCTTGAGCCGCTGAGGGGCAGGCTTTTCAAGCTTGTCACGTTTGTTCCGGAGTCTCATGCAGTCAAGGTGAGGGATGCTCTCTTTTCCGCCGGGGCGGGGCATATTGGCAATTACGACCGATGCAGCTTCAATGTTCACGGTGATGGCACATTCCGTGCCGGTGATGGTGCTGAGCCGTTTGCAGGCAGTGTGGGAGCAGAGCACACAGAGCCTGAGGTTCGCATTGAAGTCATTGTGCCTCTGCATCTGAGGGGTGGGTGTGTAAGGGCGATGCTTGCGGCGCATCCCTATGAGGAGGTTGCATGGGATCTGATTCCGCTTGATAATGAGTACCACGGCGCCGGCGCGGGCGCCATCGGCGCCCTGCCGCAGCCGCTGGCAGGCGCGGCGCTGCTGAAGGTGCTGAAGGAACTGACGGGCCTCCCGGTCATCCGCTACAGCGGTGACCCCGCCCGCACCGTCTCATCGGTAGCCGTCTGCGGAGGGGCAGGCTCCGCCCTCATCAACGCCGCCGCGCGCGCCGGCGCCGACGCATTCATCACCGGAGACATAAAATACCACGCCTTCACCGAAGCACCCGCCGGACTGCTTGTGGCTGACATAGGCCATTATGAAAGCGAAAAATTCTCTTTGGAAATTCTCTTCAACCTGATTCAGAAAAAATTTCCTAACTTTGCACTCCGGTTTTCCGGGATAACAACCAATCCCATTAATTACTACGGGTATGACAAAACAGACTAAAACAGTTGAGACTGAACTTACGATAGAGGAAAAGCTGAGAGCACTCTATTCTCTCCAGCTTGTTGATTCAGAGATAGATAAAATACGTACACTCAGAGGTGAGCTGCCTCTTGAGGTACAGGACCTGGAAGATGACGTGGCAGGATTGGAGACCAGGATCGGCAACCTGAAAAGTGAGCTCGCAGAGCTTGAAAAGTCGATCGTTGGCAAGACAAATGAGATTACCGCATCACAGGCGCTGATAAAGAAATACGAGGAGCAGCAGAACAACGTCCGCAATAACCGCGAATACGACTCTCTCTCCAAGGAGGTCGAGTTCCAGACTCTTGAGATCGAGCTCTGCAACAAGAAGATCCGCGAGTTCACCGCCCAGGTAGCCGAAAAGAAGGAGGTGATGGCAGAAGCGCAGACAGCTCTCGATGAGAGGAAGCGCGATCTGGATGGCAAGAAATCCGAGCTTGATGACATCACCCGTGACACCCAGAAGGAGGAGGAGAATCTTGTCGGCAAATCAGATGAACTGCAGACCAAGATCGAAGACAGGCTGCTTACAGCATACAAGCGTATCCGCCTGAATGCCCGCAACGGTCTCGCCGTTGTACCTGTAAAAAGAGATGCATGCGGCGGCTGCTTCAACCAGATCCCCCCGCAGCGTCAGCTTGACATCCGCTCAAGGAAGAAGATTATCGTCTGTGAATACTGCGGACGGATACTTGTTGACGATGAGATCGTTGGCGAGACAACTGTCTGAACCTGAAAGTTACCGATATAGAGAGAGACGTCGCAACCGGCGTCTCTTTTCGTTTTAGTATATTTGTCATCATGATATAAATGGCCAGCAAAATGAACGATTTTAAATCGCAGGTCCGCGAGGGTATTCCGGTTAGCCTGCCTGAGCATAAGCCTTATGACACTTCTGTAAATCATGCGCCACGGCGCCGCGACATACTGACAGACGAAGAGAAGAAACTCGCCCTGCGCAATGCGCTGCGATATTTCCCGCCATCACTGCACGGAGTGCTAGCGCCTGAATTCGCGTCGGAGCTGCGTGACCGTGGCCGTATTTACATGTACCGTTACAGGCCGTCATATGAGATGAAAGCCAGGCCGCTTGACGATTATCCTCACCGTTCGGTACAGGCCGCGGCTATTATGCTGATGATAACAAACAACCTCGATCCGGCTGTGGCGCAGCACCCGCATGAGCTGATAACATACGGAGGGAACGGGGCCGTCTTTCAGAACTGGGCCCAGTACAGGCTTACAATGAAATATCTTTCTGAGATGACTGACGAACAGACACTCGTAATGTATTCGGGTCATCCGCTGGGGCTCTTTCCCTCGCACAGGGAGGCGCCACGCGTGGTTGTCACAAACGGCATGGTCATCCCCAACTATTCATCACAGGATGACTGGGAGAGGTTCAATGCGCTCGGTGTCTCACAGTACGGGCAGATGACTGCCGGATCATACATGTATATCGGTCCCCAGGGGATAGTCCACGGTACCACAATCACCCTTCTCAATGCTTCCCGCCGCCTGAAACCGGTGGATGACAGCTCAAGGAAGAGCAGGCTCTTTATCTCCTCCGGACTTGGTGGCATGTCCGGAGCACAACCCAAAGCAGGCAATATAGCAGGTGTGGTCTCGGTAATAGCCGAAGTCAATCCCAGGGCAATAACGACCCGTTATTCGCAGGGTTGGGTTGATGAGGTTCATGAGGATCTCTCCGTTCTGGCTGACCGGGTAAGAAGGGCCTGCGGCAATGGCGAGGCGGTATCGCTTGCCTATCACGGTAATATAGTCGACCTGTGGGAGAGTTTCGCCGAAGAGGGTCTCTGGGCTGACCTCGGATCTGACCAGACATCGCTGCATAATCCATGGGCCGGGGGCTACTACCCGGCCGGGATCAGCTTTGACGAGGCCAATGCCCTTATGGCCGATGATCCGGAAACCTTCCGCAAGCTTGTACAGGCATCACTGCGCCGCCAGGTGGAGGCCATCAACCTGCATACTGCCCACGGCACATATTTTTTTGATTACGGAAACGCTTTCCTGCTTGAGTCATCACGTGCCGGAGCCGACATTGGTGACGGCAGGGGAGGATTCAGATACCCCTCATATGTACAGGATATAATGGGTCCCGGTTTCTTTGACTACGGGTTCGGACCCTTCCGCTGGGTATGCTGTTCAGGTGACCCGGCCGACCTGGAGAAGAGTGATGCAATAGCTGCTGCCACGCTTGAGAGACTGATGAAGGAATCACCTGACGATATCAGGCAGCAGATGTCCGATAATATTCACTGGATACGTGAGGCGGGCCGGAACAGGCTGGTTGTCGGGTCCCAGGCACGCATTCTTTATGCCGATGCCCTGGGCAGGACGAAGATAGCAGCTGCTTTCAACGAGGCCATTGCAGCAGGAATCATCAGCGGTCCGGTTGTTATCGGCCGTGATCATCACGATGTCTCTGGCACTGACTCGCCCTACAGGGAGACGTCGAATATCTATGACGGCTCGCGTTTCACAGCCGACATGGCAGTGCAGAACGTTATCGGCGATGCGTTCAGAGGCGCCACATGGGTCTCCATCCATAACGGAGGAGGCGTTGGCTGGGGTGAGGTTATCAATGGTGGGTTCGGCATGGTGCTCGACGGCACTCCTGAGGCCGATCGCCGTTTGCGGTCGATGCTCCTGTGGGATGTCAACAACGGTATCGCGCGCCGGAGCTGGGCCAGGAACAGCGGCGCTGTAGCAGCAATTACAAGGGAGATGGAGCGCACGCCGGGACTGGTTGTCACAATGCCGGAGGAGGCGGATGACAGGTTGATTGAGGAGGCGTTAGGGTAAGTCGGCAGTCGGCAATCGGCAGTCGGCAGTCGGCAGTCGGCAGTCGTGGTTTTGCCCGTAGGCCATAAATCATTGCAGACAGGTAGGGGGTTACAATTCTTAATCCTCTACGAGGAATTGCAATAATTCCATTTCGTTGTTCTACAATGCTTTATGCGCTACGCGCAATTATAATGGATTGCATTGCTGTCCCAAAATGCTTTATGTGGTACTTGCAACTATTGCTTGTAGGCC
>ERZ795055.706-NODE-706-length-30188-cov-5.447118_pt1 | contig 30188 bp, 23 predicted proteins | sample MGYA00375139_ERZ795055 | MGnify/ENA primary metagenome ERZ795055 (study PRJEB30184, sample SAMN05720283) | anaerobic digester metagenome | isolation source: active sludge of municipal wastewater-treating anaerobic digesters | place: USA | collected 2015-01-23 ... | reverse complement strand
CGCCACCTTTTCCGCATGGCGGGCGAGGAGAAGGTATACACGGCCGGGGAACGGTTGCTGACCGTCGAGCTTAAGGGCTGGAAGCTGAGGCCCTTCATCTGCTACGACCTCCGCTTTCCGGTGTGGACGCGGAACATCGGGCTCGAATACGACGCAGCGGTGTATGTCGCGAACTGGCCGGCTAAAAGATCAAATCACTGGAAGTCCCTTCTCACGGCGCGCGCGATAGAAAACCAGTGCTATGTGCTGGCCGCAAACCGCATCGGCACTGACGGAAATGGAAACTACTACAGCGGGGATTCATCGGCGATCGATTACTCGGGAAAGATTCTCTTCACCAGCGCCGACGAGCCGTGCGTGCATACGGTCGAACTGTCGCACGCGGAAATGGCCGAGTACCGCGCATCTTTCCCGGCATGGAAGGACGCGGACGATTTCAGCGTGAAATAATCAGGGCATTCAGAGGTTTATCGGAAGCGGTTCCTGCTTCTTGCTGTCCCAGTACGGCGATATTTCGAGGAGCCTCTGGACGATGCCGGGCATGACCGAGAGCACGTAATCCACGTCAGCGTCGGTCACGTACCTGCTCAGGCTGAACCTGATCGAACCGTGCGCAGAGGTGAAGGGCACGCCCATGGCGCGCAGCACGTGCGAGGGCTCGAGCGAGCCGGACGAGCAGGCCGAACCCGACGAGGCCGCGATGCCCTTCTCGTCGAGGTACAGCAGAATGGCCTCGCCCTCGATGAATTCGAATCCGACATTGGTCGTGTTCGGAACCCTGTTCGTTCTGCCGCCGTTGAGCACGGCGTTCTTGTGGCCGCGCAGGAGCCCCTCTTCGAGACGGTCGCGGAGCTTTCTCACCCTCGAATCATACTCGGGAAGATGTTCGAGCGCGAGTTCGGCGGCGGCTCCCATGCCGACGATTCCGGGCACGTTCTCGGTCCCGGGCCGCCTTCCCCTCTCCTGGTGCCCGCCGTAAAGTATCGGGCGCATGCGCGTTCCCCTGCGGACATACAGGGCGCCGATGCCCTTGGGCGCGTGGAACTTGTGGCCCGATATGCTCAGCAGGTCGCAGTTTATTTTATCGACATCGATCGGTATCTTGCCAGCGGCCTGCACCGCGTCGACGTGAAAGGGAACGCCCTTCTGTTTCAGGAACGCGCCTATCTCTTCGACCGGGAAAACCACGCCTGTCTCGTTGTTGGCGTACATGATGGACACGATCGCCGTGTCGTCGTCAACCGATGATTTGAGCATTTCGACGTCGAGGTTTCCGTCCCGGTCGACAGGAATATAGGTTATGCGGTAGCCGTCCCGCTCGAGCTTCTTGCACAGCGACAGTATGGCCGGGTGCTCGACCCTGGAAGTTATGACGTGTTTCCTGTCGCGGTAGTATCCCAGGACCCCCATTACGGCCATATTGTCACTCTCGGTGCCGCTGCCGGTGAAAACGATCTCGTAGTCATGCTCGGCGCCCACAAGCCGGGCCACCTGCATGCGCGCCTTTTCGACCTCCCTGCCGACCAGCCCTCCGAAGGAATGCATGCTCGAGGGGTTTCCATATCTGTCCTTGAAAAACGGAAGCATGGACTCAAGGACCTTCGGGTCGACCATGGTGGTGGCGTTGTTGTCGAGATAGATGTATTTTTCCATTGCGCGCTCCTGTCATTTGCCTTCGATCACGGTGATGTCGTCCTCGACGAATTCCCTCAGCCTTTCCTGCACCAGGTTTTTCAGGGTGACCTCGGAGAGGACGCAGTGCGAACAGCTTCCCCTGAGAGCGACCATGACTTTCTTGCCGTCGATGTCGAGAAGCTCGATATCTCCGCCGTCCTTCTGAAGCTCGGGCCTGACGATGGTGGCGATGGTCTCCTCGACGAGCTGCATGCGCCTGATGTTGGTCAGCTCCCTCTTTTCGGCCGGCTTTGCCGGCGCCTTCATTATTTCTGCGAAATGCAGCTCCTCGTTCAGGATATCCTCGATCTTGTGGATGCAGGAGCCGCACGCGCCGCCGGCCTTGGTGTAGTTGGTCACGTCCTCAACGGTCTTGAGACTGTTTTCCCTGATGGTTTTCCTGATCAGGGTGTCCTCGACGCCGAAGCATTTGCAGATGATCTCCCCGTCATGATCGTTGTAGCCCTGGATCTCGACCTCGCCGCGAAATTCGGCGATCGCCTTTTCGAGCGCCTCGCGGCCCATGACCGAGCAGTGCATTTTTTCTTCCGGCAGTCCCCCGAGGTAATCGGCTATGTCGCGGTTCGTGATTTTTTCGGCATCTTCGATCGTCTTTCCCTTGATCATCTCGGTAAGCGCGGATGACGAGGCGATCGCGCTGCCGCATCCGAACGTTTCGAACTTGGCGTCGGTGATCACATTTTTGTCGTCGACCTTCAGGTACAGCTTGAGTGCGTCACCGCAGGCTATGCTGCCCACCTCGGCCACGACATCCGCGTTGTCGATTTTACCGACATTTTTCGGATTTTTATACAGTTCTTTGACTTTATCGGTGTAATCCCACATATATGCCCCCCGGACCAGACTGCTGATTGATCTTTCCGGGCCGCCATCGCGACCAGAGAGACCCTCATACATTCAGCCATATTAAAAATCAATCAATAATAGTAAATCTGGTCCTATTCTTCAAATATTTAAGAATATTATAAAATACTGATTTTTTGACCGTCCTGTCAATTACATTACAAATAAAATCCGCGGTTTTTACGAATTTACTTTTAGAATAACCGGGTTATTACGATAAACAAGTATGTAATTCACGACCCGGAATAACGCGGGCTTTAACAGGGAAGGTTTGACCAATACAGGAAGGTATGGGATGTTTTCAGTCAATCGGGCCGCGGCATCGGCGTTAAACATCATAAACACATCCGCAGAAAGCTCCAGTGTTGAAAACCGGCAGAAAACGTCGGGATTTGACGAGATTTTCGGCAGGACGCTCGCCGATGCAGCTGCCAATAATACAACTCCCGCCGCACCGATCGAAGAGGCGAGAATCGAAAAGAAAGCACAGCCCCGGGACGAGTTTCAATCCATCGAGTCCAAAGAACCGCTCAGGCAACCACAGGAAATCAATGAAAAGCAGACCCGGAACGTCCGCGATGACAGAGCAGAATCCCGGAGCGACAAGGTGTATGTCATAAAGGACTTTACCGAAAAAAACGAATCCGTAAAGAAACAATCAGGCAATGAGGCCCCGATCAGGATCGACACCAGAAAGACAAAATTGTCGGTTCAGGAAAAAATCCCGAGCAAAGAAAAAGAAAAGCCGGGCCAGGATATTGAGAAGATGCTCAGAGAGATCGACTCGTTGATTGAAAAATTCGGCGGCCAGGCCAGAACCTCATCCATCCTGAAGGATGTTGCCACAATCAAGGATGAGATCAGGGACGCCCTGTCATCGGATAAGAAAAATCCGCGCTTGCAGATCCTCCTCGATGCGCTGAAGGATAAATTGACGGCGATAGAGTCGCGAATGAACACGGCCCCGGACGAAAAGGCCCTGATCGCCACGCTGAAAACCACGCTCCAGGACATGAATAAGAAAATCCAGCACGAAAAGGAGAACCGCCAGGCCCCGGCGCCGGCCGAAATCTCTCCTGAAAAAAACGCCGTGCTGCATAAAAATGCCGAGACGAAAGGCAACGCATCCGGCGAGCAGAACAGGGGCGACGCAAGGCAGGGCCAGCAATGGAACGTGACCGCGCTCAAATCGAACTTCGAGCGCGCGCCCGAAAGGGCCGCTGCCGACAAGCCGGCCGAAACTCCGCGGTTCAGCGCGCAGCTCGACGCCGTAATCGACAGGGCGCGCGTGGTCGTGCGGGACAGCAGGAACGCAAGCTTCAGCCTGAGGCTCAACCCAAAAGAGCTCGGGGCGCTGCATGTCAATCTCGGGCTCGAACAGGGCGTGCTCCACGGAAAGTTCCTGGTCGAGACTCCCGAGGCCAGGACTATGCTCATGCAGAACATCGAGCTGATACGCCAGGAGCTCGCGCAGTCCGGACTGTCCCTGGGAGAGTTCCAGGTGAACGTCAGGGACCAGCGCGAGGAGTTCCAGCGCGAGATATCGAAGAAGCAGAAAAGAGCTGACATGCAGCTCAGGGAGATCGGCGCCGAATACGCGACAAACACGGTCATGGGCCACGACGGGTCCATCAATCTGGTCATATAGGTGAAGCCATGGACAGCTATCAGATGTCAACCCAGGAAGTCTCTCGGGCCACGATACAGGCCCAGGAAACGAACAAGAGACTCAACGGCGGCAAGGCGGCCGGCGAGAAAGGCTCGATGGACAAGGACGCGTTCCTGAAGCTGCTGGTCACCCAGCTCAAGCACCAGGACCCGACACGGCCGATGGAGGACCGGGAGTTCATCGCGCAGATGGCGCAGTTCTCGTCGCTGGAGCAGATTACCAACATGAACAGGGAATTCAAGTCCCTGATCAAGAGCAGCCAGACTTCGGAGGCGTACAAACTCCTCGGCATGCGCATCGAGTCATATGACCCGATCAAGCAAAAAGTCGTCAGCGGAGTCGTTTCATCGATCGTTTTCAATAACGGCGAAGTGCGGGTCAAGGTCGGCGGGGAGGAAGTTTCGCTTGAGAACATACACTCGGTCAGTGAAATGGGAAAAGCGCCCCTGACCAAAGAATAGCTAATACTTATGAACAGAAAGAACGATATTAATACCAAACCATCTCGATAGAACAGGAGTTGTCCCACTATGATGCGATCACTGTATTCCGGTGTATCCGGCCTTAAAAACCACCAGACGAGGATGGATGTTATCGGCAACAACATATCCAATGTCAACACCTACGGTTTTAAGACGAGCAGGGTCACCTTCCAGGACATGCTGTCCCAGACCATTTCAGGCGCAGCCAAGCCCGAGGAGGACAAAGGCGGGGTCAACCCGAAACAGGTCGGCCTCGGCATGACCATAGCCTCGATCGATCGTATTTTCACCCAGGGCAGCCTGCAGACCACGGGCAACCAGACCGACCTGGCCATTTCGGGCGACGGGTTCTTCGTTGTTGCCGAGGGCGACAAACAGTATTTCACCCGCGCGGGCACGTTCGGGCTCGACAAGTCAGGCAACATGGTCAACCCGGCGAACGGCCTCAAGGTCCAGGGATGGATGGCCGAGAGAAACGAGGCCGGCGAGATGGTCATTAACTCGAGCGGATCCACCGAGGACATCGTGATACCGATATACGGAAAAGTCGAGGCCCGCGAGACCACCAACATAAGGTACAAGTGCAATCTCGACACGCGCTCCTCGATCGTCCCGCCCAACGCGAACGGCAGGATGAGGGCCTCTGCGGGCGTGACCACGAACATAGACGTCTACGACAACCAGGGAAACAACCACCGGCTCACCATGATCATCTGGAAGACCGCGCCCAACCAGTGGACGGCTTCGGCCGCGATTTCCGACGCGACAACTCCGGTAACCCTTGACGTCCCGGCGGGAGCGGGCCTGGCCAACCAGGCGAACCCGACGAGCCGCATCACTCTCGGATTCTCTCCCGACGGCAGGATCATATCCGTGGCGGATGAAGGAACCGCCGACCAGCAGAACCAGGGACAGCTCATCGTGAACGCCAATTACCGGATCGCGGGAGACCCCAACGTCCGTACGATCAAGCTCGACCTCGGCAAGGCGGGACTCATGGAGGGCGTTACCCAGTTCGCATCGCAATCCACGACAAAGGCGGTTGAACAGGACGGGTTCGCCATGGGATACATGGAATCCTTCAACATAGACAACTCCGGAGTGATTACCGGAATATATTCGAACGGGACCAAGCAGTCAGTCGGCCAGGTCGCCATGGCGGTGTTCACCAACCCGCAGGGCCTCACCGCAAACGGCGAGAACCTCTTTGAAGTCTCGAACAACTCTGGCCTGGCGAACATCGGCGCCGCATCGTCCGCCGGGCGCGGCAAGATCGTGGCCGGCACCCTGGAGATGTCGAACGTCGACCTCTCGGACCAGTTCACCGACATGATCGTGACGCAAAGGGGATTTCAGGCGAACTCCAAGAGCATCACCACGTCGGACCAGATGCTCCAGGAGCTGTTGACGCTCAAGCGTTAGCAATAACGCGCCGGGGCCAGCCCCGGGCTGCTGATATATAAAAAAAGGGACTGAACGATTTCAGCCCCTTTTTTCGTTTTACGATAATGATTACTATCAGTGCGCGCCGTGTCCGCTTCCTTCCGCGGGCGGAACCCCGTATCCGGATTTGGGAACAGTGGTGATTTTAAGAGCCGTGTACAGCGGGCAATACCGCTCGACCGAGGACTTGATCAGCAGAAAGCCGAGAACGATAAATATGAGCGAGCCGAAGATTCCGGTTTCAAGTATAATAATATTAACGAACATTGCAACGCCAAGCTGAAACCGAATGAAAGAATCCGCCATTCCTACGTTTTTTTCCATAAAAATCCCCTTTTGCATAAGATTCGTCATAAATTATTCCACCGGCACTTTTCAAGGCAAGTATTATTTTGTATTTCCCCCTAAAAACATGAAGAAATTTTTATTGACTATTTGGGTCTTTTCACTGAAGTAACTGTAGCGCATTCCGGAATAACGGGTGAACTACCCCCCGGCCCCCGGAGGGGACGAGTGGTAGACGATTTTAGAGACCCGTGCCCCCGGTGGGGGACAGGGGGCAATTACTAGATTGTTGATCTCAGTGTATTGAATTAGTATTTCAGTATTCCGGAGAAAGACTAAAAATAACCGTCAATTATAAGGATGCAGAATATGTCACGGGTACTTTCGGGAATACAGCCTTCGGGCACGCTTCATATCGGAAACTACTTCGCGATGATGAAGCCGATGATCAGCATGCAGACAGACAACGAGCTGTTCTGCTTCATCGTGAACTACCACGCCATGACCACGCTCACCGACGGCAAAGTTCTTCGCCAGAACACGGTGGACGCGGCCATGGACTTTCTCGCGCTCGGCCTGGACCCCGACAGGGCCCATTTCTGGGTGCAGTCCGACGTGCCCGAGGTTGCCGAGCTGACCTGGATACTGTCGTGCCATACCTCGCTCGGGCTGCTTGAACGCAGCCACAGCTACAAGGACAAGCTGGCCAGGGGCATCACGCCCAATACGGGCCTGTTCACCTACCCGGTGCTCATGGCCGCCGACATTCTCCTGTACAACGCCCAGATAATCCCTGTGGGCAAGGACCAGAAGCAGCACGTGGAGATAACGCGCGACATCGCGATCAGGTTCAACAACACCTACGGCGACATCTTCACCATCCCCGAGCCCAGCATACAGGAGGACATCGCGGTCATACCGGGAACCGACGGACAGAAGATGTCGAAGAGCTATGACAACACCATCAACATCTTCGAGGACGAAAAATCGCTCAAGAAGAAAGTGATGAAAATAGTAACTGATTCCACGCCGGTCGAAGACCCGAAAAATCCCGATACCTGCACCATATTCGCCCTGTACCGGCTCTTCGCCGACAAGGACAGGATCGAAAACCTCAGGGACCGTTACGCCAGCGGCGGCACCGGCTACGGCGAGGTCAAGAAGGAGCTCCTGGGGCTGATCTGGGAACACTTCAGGCCCTTCAGGGAAAAAAGGGAGATGTACGAAAAAGACCGCGGCGAGGTGATCAATATTTTAAAGAAGGGCGCAGACAAGACCAGGGCGGTGGCGCTGCCCACGCTCGAAAAAGTCAAGGGCGCGGTGGGCCTCAACTACTGCTGAACGAATCCAGCTTCCTGATAAAATCCGTCATGTGCTCGGGAAGGCCGACCTCGAACGAGACCTCCTCGCCCGTTCCCGGATGGATGAACGAAAGCGATACCGAAGCGAGCAGCAGGTACGGGACGCGGTGTTTCTCCCACTTTTTTGAATAGACCGGATCTCCCACGATCGGCAGCCCGGATGCGGACAGGTGCACCCTGATCTGGTGGGTCCTGCCCGTGTGGAGCGCGACGTCGAGCAGCGAGAACAGCCCCATCTGGTTGTTCCATATCTTCACGAGCCGGTACTCGGTGACAGCATCCCTCCCCGACTCGTCGATGGTCATTTTATGGCGGTACACGCGATGGCGTGCGATCGGCCGATCGATCACGCAGTGGTCCCGGTCGGGCCTGCCGGTCACCAGGGCCATGTAGCGCTTCTTCACCCTTCGGGCCGAGAATTCCTCCACCAGGCGCTGGTGCGCACGGTCGTTCTTGGCAACGACCATGAGGCCCGAGGTGTCCTTGTCGAGCCGGTGAACGATGCCCGGCCTGGCGACGCCGCCGATCGAGGAAAGCCCTTCGAGATGAAAAAGAAGGGCGTTGACCATGGTGCGGTCGGGATTTCCTGGCCCTGGATGAACGGTGAGGCCCGGAGACTTGTTGATCACGGCTATGTCTTCGTCCTGGTACAAGATGTCCAGGGGGATGTCCTGGGGCTCGAGCTCCAGGGGCACGGGCTCGGGCACCACGATCTCGATGCGGTCTTCGGCCTTGACCTTGTAGTTCTGCTTTACCGGTCCGCCGTTGACGAGGATATTGCCGTCCCTGATGAGCTTCTGGATATAGCTGCGTGAAAAATCCGCCTCGATCGAATGCGCGAGAAACCTGTCGACCCTTTCCAGGTGATATTCTTCGGGCACGGTTGTCTCGAATCTTTCATTCATATTACAGTGTTGCGAAATTTGTCGCTTTCTTTGGGGTCCAGGGGGCGAAGCCCCTTTGTAATTATCATTGACAGATGATCGCTATTGTCCATACTAAATCAAGTTATATTTCGCCATCGAGGCTTCATGAAAATAAAAAAAACATCCGCGTTTATCAGGGAGAACATTTTCGCAGTTACCGCATACTGCGCAACCCTGTATTACATGGAGATCATCAGCCTGATGTTCACCATGGCCCTTCTTTTCGGAAAGACCCCGGCCGTCGCCCTGGGCCTGATATTTTCAGCCGTGCTTTCCCTGCACATCATTCTCCTGAACTCGGGCAGAAACGCGAGCAGGATCATGCACCTGTTCCTCATGGACCTGCATGCCGCGCTGTCGGTCTCGTCCCTGGCCTCGTTCTGGCTGCTCGGCTCCCAGGTCAACGCGTTCAACATCGTCCAGATAACGGTGCGCTCGGTTATTTTCGTCATTGAATTACCGCTGATCTTCGCGCTGACCGACGCCCTCATCATTTCCCGCTACAAAAAGGAAAACGCCGCATAGTTTACCGAACCGCGCCCCGACTTCGTTTTGATCGAAGCCTTCCAGTACTTTTTTTGCAACCATTGAAACCGTGCCGCTGTCTATTGTAGAAACAAAAAGAAGCGTTTCTTGCCCGTTGAGCAAATTTCCCTGAACAAAGCTCGTTGCCTCCCCGCGATGCGGAATATTTTGCGCATAAATTTAGCGTTATGCGATATATATAATGCCGCAGGCAGCGCAGGGCGCAACCGGTTGCATAGAACCATACATGTCGAGGTCAGATCATGAAGAAAAGATTATTGCTCGCCGCCGTGTTCGGGCCATACGGAGTAAAAAACAGGTACGCCGAGGCCCTGGGCATGCAGATGGAGCTCCTGAACAACCAGATAACGCGCGCCCAGGGCGTGCATTCACCGCGCCAGTCATACTGGACATTTCCCCTGTATTTTCTCGCAGAGAACATAAAGGTCGAGACGACCGTGCTGGACTTTCCCTCATGGGGGGATTTCAAGAGGGAGCTCGCAAAAGGCTACACCCATGTCGGCATAAATTTCATCATACCGAACGTGCTCAAGGCGCAGAGAATGGCCCGATATATCCGGAAGCACCATCCCGAAACAGTGATCATACTCGGAGGCTACGGGTCCGCAATCCCTGATCTGCAGTCGATCGTTCCCCACGACGAGCTGTGCAGGGGAGAGGGGATCCGCTGGCTGAGGAAATATTTCGGTGAAGACCCGGACGCTCCGCTGCGTCACCCGGTGATCCACGGCCCGGCGTACGAATACCTGTACGGCGCGAAAGGCAGGCCCCGGGGCGCGATACTCATGCCCGGAGTCGGCTGCGAAAACGCCTGCAAGTTCTGCGCCACATCCCACCAGTTCGGCAAGAGCTACATTCCGCTGCTCCCGAAGGGCGAAGACATCTTCAGGGCATGCTGCGACATCCAGGCGAAAATCGGCTCAAAGGGGTTCACCATCCTCGACGAGAATTTTTTGAAGCAGCCCGGACGCGCCGTCGAGCTGCTGAAGCTGATGAATAAGCAGGGGAAACCGTTCGTGTTCGACATCTTCTCATCCGCTGAAGTGATAAAGAAGATGGGGGTCGATTTTCTCGTGCGCCTCGGCGTGCGGATGATATGGGTTGGCGTTGAATCCAGGCACAGCGAATTCGACAAGACCAGGGGGATCGACCTGAAGGAGCTTTTCGCCGACCTTAAAAGACACGGCATCGTGGTGCAGGCATCGACCATGCTGTTCCAGGACCACCATGACGACGAATCGATCAGGGCCGACATCGATTACGTCATCGGGCTCGGGACCGATTTCATTCAGTTCATGAACTACACGCCGCTTCCGGGGACAACGCTCTGGAAGGAGATGGAATCCGCCGGAAGGTTGAAACACCTGCCCTACCGATACGTTCACGGCGCGGGAGAGCTCTTCCAGGTTCACCCGCACATCAATGACCGAAAAAAACACGCGCGTTATCTGCGGAACGCGTTCATAAAAAAATACCGTGTCGGCGGCCCGGGCGTACTCAGCATGGCCGAAACGATCATTCAGGGATACAGCAAAGCCAAAGAGGATTACAGGTTCCGCAGGCTGAACGGGCTTGCATGGGACCCCGGCCTAAACCGATACGTCGAATCCGACAAGCCGACCGAGGATGAATTCATGAAAGCCCGCATACGCATGATGAGGCGCCTGGCGGACAACATTCGGATGATCCTCCTGCCGGCGCTGGTGTTCGCGCCGAACATGAACGCCCGCAGAAAAGCCGCGCGGACCATGGAGCTGGCCGACCGCATCCTGGGCAGGCCGACGATGAAGCAGCGGCTGATATCGTGCGTGCTGGTCGCAACCGGAACGGTCGAATGGATTCGGATACTGTTCAGCAAACTCCGGGGACGCGAAGGCGTGGTGCACCAGCCGCGCTGCCGGATTACGACCTACAATCTGCTGGAAAAACATGTCTTCGATGTCGAGAAGGAAACGCTACGCCTCCCATACAGGGACAGCATGGAAACAACGGCCTGGTAGCTGCGTAGCGCGCTACACAGCTACCAGGCCGAAATTATATCAAATATTGTCCGCCACGGCCTTGCCGAACTCTGAACACTTCAGCAACGTCGCCCCCTGCATCTGCCTCTCGAGGTCGTAGGTCACCCTTTTCTGGCTGATGGTCTTCTCGAGCGCCGAGATAATGCCGTCGGCAGCCTCCTTCCATCCCATGAACCTGAGCATCATCTCGCCCGAAAGGATGAGCGAGCCGGGATTGACCTTGTCCTGGTTCGCGTACTTGGGAGCGGTCCCGTGAGTGGCCTCGAACACCGCCTCGTTGTCGCCGATATTCGCGCCCGGCGCCATACCGAGGCCCCCGACCTGCGCCGCAAGCGCGTCGGAGAGGTAGTCTCCGTTAAGGTTCGGAGTCGCGATAACGTCGTACTCGTCGGGCCGCAGTATCACCTGCTGGAACATGGCGTCCGCTATTCGGTCCTTGATCACGATCTTTCCGGCCGGGACCCTGCCGCCATATTTGTCCCAGAGCTCGTCCTCGGTGACGGTCACCTCGCCGAATTCCCGGCGGGCGATCTCGTATCCCCAGTCCTTGAACGCGCCCTCGGTGAACTTCATGATGTTTCCCTTGTGGACGAGAGTGACCGATTTCCTGTTGTCATCGATGGCGAACCGGATGGCCCTGCGCACCAGGTTCTTGCTGTTGACCTCGCTGATGGGCTTGATGCCGATGCCCGCGTCGTCGGGTATGTCGGATTTCATCTCGTTCCTGAGAAATGAAATGACCCTGAGGGCCTCGTCGCTGCCCTTTTTCCACTCGATGCCGGCGTACACGTCCTCCATGTTCTCCCTGTAGATGACCATGTCGACTTTTTCGGGGGATTTGACCGGGCTCGGCACTCCCGAGAAATAGCGCACAGGCCTCACGCACGCGTACAGCTTCATCTTCTGCCTCAGCGCCACATTGATGCTCCGGATGCCGCCGCCGACCGGAGTGGTCAGAGGGCCCTTGATCGCGATCTTGTATTCCGATAAATCGTCGAGAGTCTTTTGGGGCAGCCAGTCGCCGGTCTGGTTGAAGGCCTTCTCGCCGGCGAGCACCTCCTTCCAGTGGATCTTCCTGCGTCCGCCGTAGCATTTCTCGACCGCGGCGTCCAGGACGATCTGCGTGGCGCGCCATATGTCGGGACCCGTTCCGTCGCCCTCTATGTACAGCAGTACCGGCTCGTCCGGCACCGAAATTTTTCCCTGAGAATACTGAATTTTCTGTCCGCTCATAAGTCCCTCTCAATATGTGTATGGCCCGGGCCGTAAGGCCGGAGGCATGTGCGGGCATTTTCTGCAAAAAAGACGTTTTTTGTCAAACGACAATTGCGGGCGCGGGCAAAAACGCGCCATCAGGGCCCGCTTTTACCCGGCCCGTACGGCGCGCTCGTAAATTCTGGCCGAGATGAACAGCGCGACGAGGTCCGGGTCGAGCTTTCCTTCATCCGCATCCTTCTTCAAAATCTCCAGCGTTTCATGAAGCGGTACGGCTTTCTTATAGGGCCGGTCAGTGGCCGACAGGGCGTCGTAGATGTCGACGATCGCCATTATCCGCGACTGGAGCATGGTGCTTTCCCTGCCGGCAAGGCCGTCCGGGTAGCCCGAGCCGTCGAGCTTCTCGTGGTGCCGCAGGGCGATCTCCGGGATATTCCTGAACTCGGGGGGCCAGGGAATCCGGCTCACGAAGTTGTAGGTGTGCACGACATGGCTCTCGATTTCCCGGCGCTCGTCCTCGTTGAGGCTCCCCTTCCTGATCGACAGGTTGGTCCGGTCGCGGTCCGACACCACTTCGAGCGCGTTGCCCTCGATGTCACGGCAGCCGAGCGCCTCAATGTCGGCGAGCATGGCCGAGAGCAGTTCTTCGGGATCATCGTCGGTGACCGCGGGCTCGTTCATGTTCACTATTTTCTCTTTTATAGCCCTGATGCCGTTCAGGAGCGCATCTCGCTCGGAAAGCATTTCGGCGAAAGATTCCGTTTTGACGTTCCCTCCCGGCCCGGGCCTGAGCCTTTCGATTTCCCGGTTGAGGCCGTCGATTTCGAGGCAACGGTAAAGAAAGTCGAAGCGGAGCTTCAGGTTCTCGAAATCCTTGGGGAACAGCTTCTTGGATTTCCGGAATATCGCCAGGTCTATGTAGACCTTCCCGAAATCGTGCAGCAGCGCCGCGAGCTCCAGCTCGCGCACCGCGCTTTCGGTGAAATTGTAGCCGCCTAAATACCCGTCCTTCACCTCGTTGACGGCGAGCGCCATCTCCCTGCACAGCCTCGCGACCCTGAATGAATGGCCCGACGTGGCCGGATCGCGGGACTCAATGGCCGTGACTGAAGCCTTCACAAACTCCTCGAACTGCCTCCTTATCTGCTCTATAAGCCGGTTGTTTTCGATCGCAACGGCCGCCTGGCCCGCGACCGCCTGCATCAGCGAATCGTACTTGGCGTCGAAGGCCACCACATAACGCCTGAAATCGTCGGGCGACTTCAGCGCGATCTCGAACGCCTCGTTTCCCGAAATGGTTTTCGATGAAGGGTTCTTTTTGCTGTTGATGAGCTGTATCACGCCGATTATCTCGTCAACATGGTTCCTCATGGGCACCACGAGCATGGACCTGCTTTCATAATCGTTCTGCCTGTCGAAGCTCGAATTGAACGAATACGGGGTCCCGACTGGCAGCGAATAGGCGTCAGGGATATTGAGGACCTGGCCGGTGACTGCAACATAACCCGCGATCGATCCGCGGTCGATGTCGATCACGAACTCCTCCAGCGGTATATCGCGCGCAAACGTGTCGGAGAACTTGAACCGGAGCCTCTTTGTCCCGCGTTCATCCTCCTCGACGAGGTAGATGCTTCCGGCGTCGGCGCCGGTTATTTTCTTGCTCAGGAACAGTATCAGCCACAGGAGGCTGTCAGGGTCTTTTTCGCTCGAAAGGGCCTTTCCTATGTTGATCAGGGATTCCTGGTCGCGCCTCACGTCCATGAGCATCGCAAGATGCTCGTTTCTGATCGTCACGGCCTTGAAGTATTCGCGAAGCACCGACATCGTCTTGGCGACGATGAACCTGAAGTCGGCCCGTTCTATGCGGCCGGTCCTGAATTCGGAAATGTTCTGCAGGCCGTCAGAAGAGAAGCCGGAAAGGTCCGAGGCCGTGCCGATCAGCACAAATTGGTAGATGAGCGGCGTCTCCCTCGGCGATGACAGGCAATTCCGCACCAGACTGAATTCGTCCGCATGCGTAAATGCGACGACAAAATGCGGTCCGCTGTCCGCGCCGGCCGGGAGGGCTTTTATTTTAGCTTCGATTTCTTCGGCGGGGAGCACCATGCAGGCGCCCGGCTCGGGGATGTCTATCAGGCCAGCAGCCTTTTCTGTGATTAGTACGATGTCCATGAGACACGACGCCCTGCTTCAGGCATTATTGCTTAACTATATCCGTGCAGGGGCTTGAGTCAATGAAATTTTAGTATCGGCTCAACTCCGCGGCCAGGCGGGCCGATAGTATATATGGCGGGACCACGGCGGAGACGGAGTTGAACGGCGTCCGCGCCGTAGTCCGATTAATACTTGACGGAACGGGAAGAATCCACCTAATAGGTCAACAGTATTACACCGGTTAAACGGGCCGTTTCCACGACAGATAACGCACGAGATGAACAACGGAGCTGACGAATGCCCATCGATGAAAAAATCAACATCAATGCAACGCTGGAGGAGATCGGCAAGGCGCTGATCAAGGCCCTCACGTACACCGTTTATCCGACCGAACGCCTCACCTATCTCCTGTCGGCGATAGACCAGATAACGGCCTCTCCCACCTATCTCATCGACTGCGAAATATATTTCCGGACCGCCGATCAGCGCGACCTGCTCTATTACATATCCAACATCCTTTACAACCTCAAGACCCAGAGCGAGCTGCAGATGACCCCTGAGGAGATGAAATGGCTTGGAAGCGTATGGAAAAATTTCCTCGAAAGAAACATCACCTACCAGGGAATATTCAAACCCCTCGATGAAAGCCGCATCAAGTTCAGGTCGTATTACCAGATATCGGGGACCTTCATCAACCAGCTCGAGAACGTAAACCTCATCAAGGAGGAATTCATCGACAGCGCCACTCCGGAGAATACGCCGCTGACGAACATCGAGACCCTTTTCCAGTCGGTATCCGAGATCCTTTCCTGGATGAAGCCGACCTATTTCTTCATGCTCGATTATTATTTCGAGGGAGGCAAGGACCCCTCACCGGTCTCGTCCGACGCGAAGAGCGCGGTGAGGAGCCTGGCGAGTTTCGGCGCGCCGAAGTACACGTACTACGATATGACCATCGCCGCCTGCCAGTGCCTGGGCGTGCTCGAGGCCGCGTACCTCATCATGAAAAAGAAAAAGAGCTCGAAGCGCATCGTAAACATTGAAGGCAAGCAGAAGTTCCTTTCCACGTCAGAAATCTACACATACTACCTCAACCGTTTCGGCGAGATGAAGAAGGAGCTCGCGAAGCTCAAGCAGGGGTGAAGCCGCCCGCTAAGGGTTGCTTCATTGCCCATCATCGTCACTCGCAGGATCCTCTCATGTTTTCACTTTAAAACCGATCTTTTTCTTCGGAATCTCTTCTCTGAGCAATTGTTTGATCGCTTCAAAGACAATCCTGAATTGATCATCATATTTACGTTCCATTGATTCAATCTTTCTGCGCAAATCTTCATGAGAAGACATCAACTGCCGCAGTCGTGCAAAAGCACGCAATATCTGAATATTGACCTGAATCGCCCGTTTACTGTTTAATACCGATGAAAGCATGGCCACACCCTGTTCGGTAAAAGCCATGGGCGGATATTTCGCATATTTCCCCTGTTCTAAGGTGCCAATCTGGCATCTTAGAATTTCGCTGTATTCATCCCTTGTGAGTTAAAACATAAAATCATCAGGGAAACGATCGATATTCCTGCGAGCCTGGAGCTTTAATTGACTGGTTTCAACCTCATAGAGTTCGGCAAGTTCGGAATCAAGCATTACCTTCATAGCATAATTATTATCCGCTGCTATTTACTCAGAGCAAAATCTTGGCCACTATCTTTTTACAACCCATAACGCGAACACGCTGACGATAAATCGTCCTGATTTCGCGCTCTCGTTCCGCTCGGCATCCTGCCTCGCTAATCTTTTTTGTGTGTTTGAGTACGACGTCTTCGGTTTACTGCGTCCGCTCCGCACGGCTCGCGGCGTGCCCTATCCGGTGGAATTATCTGGTTAGAGACTGCGGATATCCGTCCGCGGCTGCCGCAGTCAATCGGCTACGTCCCTGTAGCCTCCACCTCTGCTTCCGGCATTCTCTGTGTGCATCACGCCCTCGGCCGCGCTGGGAGCGGACTCCGGCACGTTGCAGCACTTTCGACGTCGGTGCTTGCTCAGCGCAAGATTTTGGCCATGATCTTCTGCAACCCATAACGCGGCCAGGATCGCGGTGCTCAGAGTAAAAATGATGTAAAAAAAGCGGCAAATGCATATCGGTATTGATATAAACAAATCCCACCTGAATAAAAGTAATTGCTTTTTTACCGTAAATTTATTAGCTTGACAATGTAAAGTTATTAATATGGAAAAACGGAAAGCCCACTACTACCTATCCTTAATACGAGCCCTCATTACCCAGGGACGATATCATATAACCGCAACAGCCGTAAAAAGCGCTTATGAAGATTTCTCCCTGACAACCGGAGAGATACTTGATCATATACTGATACTGGTCCCGTCAGACCTGTAAAAATCAATGACAAGCCGATACGACCCGACCCTGTGGCAGGACGTTTACCATAAAAAAGGTCGGAGTTCTTACCGCTTATATAAAATTACAAATACTCGATGATGAGACCGTGATAATCTCATTCAAGGAGAAATGATATGAAAGAAAAAAAATGGGTTGATTGCCCCTCCTGCGGGTCAAAAGGTTCGATGCTATACAGAAAAAACATCTCTGAAACATACTGCAATCCGGGCTATCATCCGATAACGGTTACCGGACTTGACGGTCATTTCTGCCGTGTATGCGATGAAGGCATATTTACGATAAAATCCAACAAGAAGATAGCATCATCCATCGCAGAAGGGAAGGCCCTTCAGGATTCAGACAAAATCGTAGCCTCATCGATCACCGACGTCGATTCAGTGGCAAAGACCCTTTCGGTAACCCGCCAGCGCGTTCACCAGATGATGGACGAAGGCAAACTGTCGTACGTCTACGTGGGCAAAAACAGATTTCCAATCAAGGGTGACGAAAAATCCATTAAGCTGTTAAAGATGAGAATTAAAAAACGGTCCCATGGTTGAAGGTATAATACTTCCCTTCCCTGGGAGTTGTAAGAGTGAATAACGCCTCGGGTTTACTGCGTCCGCTCCGCGCGGCTCTGGGCGTGCCTTATTGAAAGGAAATATCTTTTTAAGGCTGCGCAATAGCCCTCCGGGGCTGATGCTTGCCTTGTCGGCTACGTCCCTGTAGCCTCCGATTCTGCTTCCGGCATTCTCTGTGTGCAATCACGCCCGTGGCTGCGCTGGGAGCGGACTCCGGCACGCGGGTGCGGCTTTCGACGCTGGTGCTTGCCGAAATTTTGTTATTGACATTTGTTAGCATATTTGCGAACATGATTACATGAGAGAAATCATCTATTATACCACATCAGACGGTAAATGTCCGGTAGAAGAGTTCTTTGATTCTCTCTCCGATAAAGTATTTCAAAAAATTTCATGGGTTTTGCGATTAATATCAGAGATTGAGGCCGTTCCAAAGACATACCTGAAAAAGCTGGCCGACTCCGAGAATATATGGGAATGCAGGATCCAGTATGGCTCAAACATCTACCGGCTATTCTGTTTTTTCGATAAAGGATCGCTGATAGTTCTGACGCATGGTATAATCAAAAAGTCACAAAAGACCCCATCCATTGAAATTAAAAATGCTGAAGCATACAAGAAAGATTATTTCCGGAGAAAAAAATGAAACATTCAGATTATCTTAAAAAACGACTCAAGGCGAAACAAATTCCTGAAAATAAATTCTGGGACGGGTACGATGATTTCAAGATCGGAGTCATACTGAAAGAAGCACGTTTAAAATCGGGCATGACACAGGAAGAAGTGGCAAAAAAAATCAAAACGACGAAAAGCGTTGTATCGAGAATAGAAAATCATGCCGAGAACATCACGCTATCAACAATCCAAAAATTCGCAGCAGCAGTTGGGAAGAATATCAGGGTAAGTATTATTTAATGGTTTTTTTGTCTTGCAGGGCTTGCAGCCCTGCACCCGCTCAGAGTAAATCTGTTATCTGTTGCTCAGAGCAACTTTCGGCGACAATATTTGCTCAGAGTAAAACCTTGTAAAACTGTTGCTTAAAACAAAAATGACTTATAACCGGATGATTAAAGTTGTTACGTCTTCGGTTTGCTGCGTTCGCTCCGCGCGGCCTTGGGGCGTGCTTTATTCTATGGAAATATCTTTTTAAGGCTGCGCAATAGCCCTCCGGGGCTGATGCTTGCCTTGTCGGCTACGTCCCTGTAGCCTCCGATTCTGCTTCCGGCATTCACCGTGTGCAATCACCCCCGCGGCCGCGCTGGGAGCGGACTCCGGCACGCTTGCAGCGCTTTTGACGCTGGTGCTCAGAGCAAGATAGCGGCTTACAATCTTTTGCTCAAAACAATTTTTGCCACAATCTTCTGCAATAGATAACGCGAACAGGATGTTCGCGTAGGGCGTGTCAATCAGGAGGATTATACACGCCCTAAACTGTTGATCCATTGATGCTGACGTGACGGAAGATTGCGGATGTATACTATTCCTGGATGTATGAAATTTCGGATGCTTTAAAGAAGGCTCCCCGCCGTATGAGGGGCAGGCCTCGCGCCACCTGAGCGATGGCTTTTTTGGCTACTTTTTTCGCCAGTGAAAAAAGTAGCAGAACACCGGCCCTGTTCAGGGCCACCCTCTGCCGAAGGTTTCGGCATCAATCCTGACCCGGTTCCGGGTCATATCGAGCACAACCTTTACGGAGTCGACCTGGTCGGTCAGGTAAAAATAAAAAGGCCCGCGTTTGCGGGCCCTTCTTGTCATATTGCAATCAACTTTTTTACAGCATGAACGTCATTCCGAAAAGTATCGTATGGGCGGTGCCGCCGTACGAATAGCCCGGATTCAGGGTCGGGTCATAATTTTCATAGCTGTAATCGGCCAGGCTCGCCTCGATCTTTGTCTGGTTCTTGTCGACCGTTCTCGGAACCAGGTACTGGAACTGGTACGCAATCGTGAGCTTAATCGGGCCCTGCATGCCGAAATACTTGCCGACGGTAAACGAAGCGCCCACGGACGCGATGTGCTTGTCGTTGTCCATCATGTTGAAAACGGTGTCATTGACCGCCTCGTCGGGAACGAAAGTGGGCTGGTACATGTAGCCGACCATGACAGAAAGCCAGCTAAGCGCGTCGTAGCTTATACCGATCTTGTAAATTAAAATATCGTCGTAATCGGGAAGACCGACCTTGACCTGGTTTTCAAACACGTCCTCGACTTTTGACGAGACTTTGTACATCGACCACATCTGGTATTCCATGTCGAACTCGAGCGTCACGCCCCATCTGCTGTAGGATATTCCGGCCGAAACGTTATGCGGCGAGTAGTAGTCGAAAATGGCCAGCTGGAGAAGCATCATGATGTTGCCGTGCTGTATGCTCGTGATTGTGGGGAACGGGTCGATTTCGAGATACGATTCCTGCCGGTAGCATGCGCCCAGGGAAAGCCCTTCGAGCACCGAAACCGCCTTGCCGAAATCGAAGTAAAACCCGCACACCGCATACGGGCTGAGGTCGAGGTTCATCTTGGCCTGGCCCTCGGGAACCTGCGGGGAGCCCTGCACCTTCACGTTGTCGAGGTTGACCTTGCCCTCGCCGGAAAACGAGGCGTTCAGGCCCAATCCGAGGCCGAACATGTCTTTCATGAAGCCGAGGCCGGCACCGACGAAGGCGCTCAGCTTTCTTGCTTCATGGCCGTAGCGGAGAAAATTGTGCGACCTGAGGTCCACGTCGTTGATCTCGGCCACCGAAAAGTCGGCGTTGAGCGCTGCCGCGACTCCGAGCCGGGCGGACGAAAATATTTTTTCGGGAAGCTTGTACAGAAGGTTCAGGTCTATCGCGAGGCCGACCATGAGCACCGGAGACTCAAGATCTTCGGTAGGGTCCATATTGACATTGCTCCCGCTCGCGAAATCCACCTCGAACAAGGGATGGGTGTACATGACGCCGAGCGATATCTCGTTGGGATAGTAGTCTTTCTCCTCTTTTGCCGCTGAGCCGCCCTCTTCGGTCTTCTTGATGAGCGCCATGGTCTTGGTGCCCTCTGCCGCGCCTTTTTTCCCGTAGTGGGCCCTTCCGAGGCCGGCCGTGTTATAGAAAGCCGACGACCAGTCATGCACGGTCGAGACCACCGCATTGCCCTTGGCCACGGCCTCGGCCGAAATGCCGATCGTCTCGGCAGTGCTGCTCGCGAAAGCGGCTACGGAAAACGCAAGAACAAGACACATTGGACGGATAATGAACAGTACTCGTGACATTATTTTTCTCCTCACCTTTTTCAGTTTTTAATTCTATTTCCCATATATCGATATCTGTTTATTGAACCTTTGGGATTACCCCTGACGGGGTAATCCCTGCTACACAGAACTGATCAATATTTATAACTCTCGAAGCCGTACCTGTCTATGAGGGCCCTTAGCTTTTCATCAGTGGTGTAATTCATCGACTTCGACATATCCCAGACAAGGTCCACCATGGCGGGCCACATATCGGAGTCCTCGTCCTGGACCTTGAAGCTGACCATGAAATCGGTCAGGTCCACGATAACCTGCTCCCACCCGTATGAGCCGGTATTTGCCGTGTCCATCAGGTACTGCATCAGCCCGTACTCGTCCGAATCATCGCCGCTCTGCAGGGAATGGGCGAGTATCTTGAGCAGGCAGTAGTAGGTGAACCCGGTGTCGTCAGCAAGATACGGATGCATTACCGGCAGATGGTACGCCAGTATCCGGTAAATCTTGTTGAAGTCCTCGGCATCTGCGGCGTCATAACCGGTCTCGCCTTCGAAATCCCAATCCGTGCCGTTGTACTTCGCAAGGAGCTTGCCGAGCGTGTACAGCATGCCTTTAATCTGGTCGTCTGTATACCTGCCGGTGGTGTCCTTGGCGAAGACGGCGTCCAGAGTGTCCATCAGCGGTTCGAATATGCTGTAATCGCCGATCTCATTGCCCTCGATGTTGTCGTCGCGTTCGATGAACTTGGTGAAGAGTTCATCCAGGTCGTCGATCGTTTCTTCGAATCCGTCCCAGTTGTCCGCACGGTCGAAGTAGTAGTCGCACTTGACGGTGAAATCTTCAAGACCGTCTGCGAGGGTGAACTCTATCCTCGTGTCGTCGAGATCGGTATCCTCGTCGTCACCGTCTCCGAGCGTGAGAGAGATTGTTCCGCTGAAGGCCTCGCTGCCGGAAAAGCCCGAAATATCACCCGATATATCGGCTGGAGTCAGAGAACCGGCAGCAGAGTTGATCTGCACCGGCGCCGCGGTGGCGCCCCGTTTGTAAATGTATACCACCAGGCCCCCGTTGGTGTAGCCCGAGGTATCCGGATGAAGCTTCAGGTAATCGTCAACTTCTGCGCCGACGTGAGCAAGGTACTCGTCTTCCTTGAGCTGGTTCGCGTCGGTATACGCGGCCAGGCCGACATTCTGCGGCTCGGTCGGTTCAAGAGGCTGGTCCGGGCCGATAATCTTGTCAAGGGCCTTGTCAAGGTCGATATCGTCGTCGCGTTTCTGGAACAGGAAGTTCGGGAAATACGCGTCCCTCTCGTCCTTGTGGTCGGCATCGATCTGCTGGTTGATGGCGGTATAGATTCCCTTGGTTCCCTTTGCCGCGGTCAGCGCCTGCTCGATGCCGTAGAATATCTTTCTTCTCGCGCCCCACTTGGCGAACGTCTGATCGTCGAAATCGGTCGACGAAAGGGCCAGTTCCGCCGTAGTGAAAGCGTCGTCGTCGTACTTGGAGTCCGAGGCGTCCGCCAGCGACGATATGCCGTCCCTGAGCAGGCGGGTCTGAGGCTCGGTCGTTTCGGTATACTGGCACAGCAGCGGAAGCAGTCCGTCGCAGCGTTTGGCTTCATCGGAGCGGTTTGAGCTTGAATCGCTGTCGATGAGGAAGCTCATCACCGTCGGCAGCGGCGCGGGCTGGTAGAAATCCCTGGACGCCCAGCCGCCGAAATATCCGGTGGAGTTGCTCGTGCTGCTGACGAAATCGTCGATATAGACTTCAGACGAGATGAACTTGGAGTGCTCGACCACGTAATCGGTGTCGCTCAGCGACCCCGCCACCCTGGGTATCCAGCCGTTGAAGCATACCGAATGCCCGTTGTTTCCGAGAGACTTGTTGTACACGAACAGCGGCTTCAGAAGCGGGGTCAGCCCGTCAAGCGCGCGGCTCAATGCGTGATTGTCGATCGTATCCCCTTCATGGATGGCGCCGAAGAAAGCGATGATAGCGGGAAGGAGGGCGTTCCTGTGCTGCCAGTTGGTATCGGCATCGCTCACGTTGAAGCCCAGATGCACCGCGTCGGTTGACTTCCTTGAGGACAGGCAGTCCTGGGTGAAGTTGACCGTTCCGTAGGTGACGCCGCTGCCGTCGGTCACCGAATTGTTCGTGATCGCCGTGGTGGCGTTCGACCTGGGGAACGCCAGGCGGTACAGGGCCGGCAGGTTCGCGCCGATGACGAACGGGTTGGCGGCGCCTCTTCCGATCGTGCTGTCGTATATCTTCGAGGCGTTGATCGCCACGATCCCGTCGACCGCCTGCGCGAGCACGCTGATCCGGTAGTCGCCCGGAATCAGCGACTGGTCTTCCTCTATGGTGTCGCCGTCGCATCCGCCGGTATTTGCCTTGGCCCAGACGCCGTTGTCGCGATATTTTCTCGCGTTCGCGAGTCCCGCCCATCCGTTGGTCTCGATGATCTGGAACGCGACCGACTCTTCATAGCTCATTCCCATTGCGGTTCCCGAAAGGAAAAGAGGTATCACAAGGACCAGTTTCTTCTCGTTCACCACGAAGTTATAGTTTCTGAACAGGGCCTCCTCCTGGCTCACGCACGCCCTGTCCGGGTCGTCCTCGCTGACGAGCTCGGTATAGGTCAGTGCTCCGGCGGTCACCGCATTCCCGCTCATGTCAATCGGGGTGTACGACGCGCCGTTGCCGTCGGTCAGCATGTAGTAATCGGTCTTCCAGGTGTCGTGGTAGCGATTGGCCCGGCCGTTCGCCTTGACGACATCGCCTCCCTCGACCCCGAACAGCTTCTCGGCCCCGGAGCCGCTGATGCGCATGAGACCGAGCTCGTCAGAGCTGTCGCCGGTCACCTTGATGCTGTTGAAGTACTGTGTCACGTGCGTCCCGCCGATTATCGCATTGGCCTGGCTTATGATGTCGGCCAGCCTCCATTCCTTCGCGGAAGCCCCGTCCAGCCTGGGATAATCGATGTTGTACGGCGTGCCGTTGATCTCGATGTCGACTTCAAGGTCGGTGTCGAGCTCCATCCACGCGTCCGCGCAGTAGTACTGGTCCGCTATGCCGTTGAACATAAACATCTCGAGCCCGCCCGGCGAAACGATTTCTTCATAAACCGGCGCATCGCCTGGATCATAGTCTTCGTCGGCGATGGTGAAATCGCCGTAATCGTAAACGGTGATGGCGCCCTTGCTGCTGGATATGTAAATGGCGTTTGTTCCGGATGCGGATACCGTTATCTCGTCGTCCGATGAGTCGCTTAAGTTTGTCTGAATCTTGGCAAGGACATCATTGCGGGTCCACGAGCTGTCGACGCTGCCGTCGAAAACGATCGGCTCATAGAACGTGCTTCCGATCTTGATCAGTATGCCGTAGCGCTCGGGCTCGCTGGTTCCGCCGCATCCGCTGCTTCCGCCGGAGGAAAGCGCAATGGGCCACGATGTCATGGTTGTTGTCAGTTCGGAGTTGTCAAACTCGGGGCTGCCGGTGTACTGCGCGGTCTCCTGCGCGTCCCGCTTGCCGTCCGCCGGGAAGATATATTCCCAGGTCGATGGATCGTCGGCGGTCGCGGCCGGTTTATAGATATATGCGTATATTTTGCCATTGAGCCTGCGGTACACGTTGTACGCGCGTGAGCCTATGGTGACCACTTCGCCTTCGAGGCCGGCCTTCTCGGGATCGTAATAATACGGGCCCTCGCCCTCCCAGGTGCAGCGCATGACCTGGCCCAGGGTCCAGCCCGAAGGTATGGCGTTGCCCACGCCGTTTGCCGAATAGGGCACATAGGCGTTCAGGGCTTCACCGTCCCCGCCGTCAGGATTTCCGCCGGTGGGCAGACCCATATCGCCAACGCACGGGCCGCTCATGAAATGGAGAGCGGGGAAATTATAGTCATATCTGAACTTGTAATCGTCCTTGTTGCTCTGGTCGAACTTGTTCCTGCTCCTGAATATGTTGTTCCAGCGCTCGGTTGACCCTTCGAACGCAAGCTCATAGGTTCCGATGGATCCGAGGCTGTCCCGCACGCCGGTCAGGGACTGAAGAGAGTCGTTCAGTGAGACCGTTCCCATGAATTCGCCGTGGCCGTGGCGCCGCAACTCGGCCTGCGCGGTATTGGCCGTCCCGGAATTGCTCACCTCGAGTGAATATTGATCGTACGGGTCAATATGCTTGTATCCGAGATTGCTGGTGACTCCGCCGAGGAACAGGAAGCTTTCGATGAAGCTTGCGGGATACGCCGAGGGGTTGGTGACCCTGTCCCTTCCGAACAGGTCGTATCTGAGAAGATCATACAGTGATTCTTCGATTTTTGCGTTGTCCCAGTCTATGCCGGTGTCGGCCTCGGCCATACGCTGGAACAGGTAATCGCGCGAGTCCGAATCCGGACACACCGCCCCATCCCTGTCTTCGCGCATGAATACTCCGAGCTGGCCGTCAACGACCTCCTTCAGGGTGTTCCTGAGCTCGGCGTCGGAGTAAAAGGCCCCTCCCGCGCTCACGCCGTTCTGATAGTTGTTGCGGCTGTTGTATATATTGCTCGTAATGGTGGCATTGGCGTCGTTCGGAGTTCCGTAAACGCCTCCGCCTTCAGTGAAATAATCTTCGAGATTTGTCAGAAGCGCTTTCAAGACCTCGGTGTTCAGGTCCGTGGTCCCGGAAATCCTGAGAACATTGTCCCTGACATCAAGAAGGTGGTTGTACATCTTCTCCCTGTCAATGGGTTCATATTCCTCACTGGCGGGATTATATTCTTCCATTTGAAGCATCCCCGAAACGATGGCGTGCACGCCCTTTACCAGATTGCCGAGCCCCGTATTGGTGTTTCCACCCATCGAGTCGTATGAAGTGAAAGCATCGCCGTCGCCGTCGACCCATATGGGATAGTCGCAGCGGATCAGTGCCTTGCTCAGCAGTTCCATTATGTCGACATAATCATCGTTGAAGTCCTCGCCCGTGGTCAGGCTTATCATGTCGTCCATTGCATCGTGGAGGTCGGAATAGTCTTCAGCATCGACATCGACTTTTTCATCGAGTATATAGTTGACGACGCTTTCCAGGACCGGGATCAGGCTCGGGCCCACGCCGGGAAGGTTGCCCGGGGTTTCTTCGGAAAGTGCATCCAGAAAATCGTAGAACCCTGTGCGGTAATGGGCGGTATTCGCCACACCGTCATCATAAAAGGATTCAATATCGCCCGTGGTATTATACCACCTCGGGTCGGACTGAGCATCGGTCTGCAGATTATAGCCGTTGAGGTCTTTGAGAAGATAGTGCAGGTCCTGAAACATGCCCGGCAGCGGTCTGTCGGCCGGATCCGGTAAAGCTTCTCTTGACCCGATTCCGCCCTGGAGCAGGGCAAGAAGGCCGGAATTTTCTACCAGGAGATCTTCCAGCGCTTCATCATTGTCCATGTTATAAAATTGAGTCAGATCGGTTGTGTCCGGGTCATAGTTTTTGCCCAGGACCAGGCGTATGAATTCAATTTCATTTTCGCGGAGCGAGTCGCCCAGATGGCCGTTGACCACGTCTCCATCGATGGAATCCCACATCGTTTCCAGCGAATCATACCCGTCGAAAATAGCGAAAAGATTGAAATTCGACAGTCCCTGAATCCGCTCGAACTCCATCTGGGAATTTGAGCAAGCTGTGCACAAAAGCATGCCAGCTATAGCAAGTAGAGCAATTCTTCTCAACATATTCTCCTCCTGGAAAAACTCAGACAATCTTCTATGTAGATAAATTTCATTAAATATTTACCGTCTAGACGGTAAATAAATTAACATTTAAAAAAATAATGACCACAACCTCATTATGGACGCTTTCATGCTTTTTATATTTGTATATACTGGAACTCATATCGAAGAGGGTAAAATTTTTTAACGCTCTTTTATAGCATAATATCTGACACTTCAGTTTAACTATTCATTAAGACAGGGCAATTTATTCTGTCAATAACATTTAGCATTATTTTGGCAAGGTATATAATTAATTATGTCAATTCTTCATCAGGCAATCCATATAAATTCATTTTCAAGGTATTCCATAAAATTGAAGAAAAGACTGCCCGATGGCGCTTAAATCAACGATAAAGTGAACAATGACACAGGGTGTGATGCTGTTTTCCCTGTACCTGACAATCCCGAGAAGCAGACCGAAAAAGAAGGCCAGAACCGCTACCTCGCTGTTTCCCAGAGGAATGTGAATCAAGCCATATAATACCGCCTGGAAAAAAACGACTGCCGGTTTTCTCTTCACTGTTCTTTCAAGCAGCCCGTAAAGGGCTCCCCTGTAGAACACCTCCTCGCCGAATGAATTGAAAAGCGATAAGAGCGCCAGCGGCGGCCAGTATGCGGGCCCCTTGAGCCTGTATCGCACCTGAACAAATGTCACGATAACGTAAGTCACGCCGGCCGCCAGGCCTATGTAAAAAAACGGGCCCGGCTTCTTCCATTTGAACAGGCCTGATACGGGAATTTCGGACAGAACCATCCAGGCCGGGGACAGAAAATAGAACAGCAGAACCGGCAGGTACGCCGCGGATTTGAAATAAGCGTCGCCGATCGAAGCCGTACGGAAAAAGGAAAAAGAAAAGTTGAAAACGCCGGAAGCATGAAAAATGACGCATGAAGCTGACGCATAAACAAGAAGAAATCCGGTCAGGCAGAGCCAAGCGCGCACGACATGCCGGTCACATTTTTTGCTTATACCTGAAACCATTGTTCCTCGCAAATATCAAAGTCATAATAAAGATTCCGGCCGCGATAAAAATGATCATGGCCATCTGCGCCTGAGTCTGGCCGCCGAATATCCTTTTTTCAGTCCTGATGAATTCTATCAGATACCTGAAAATCCCATAGAGCACCAGATACAATGAGACTATTGTCCCCCTGAAGGACTCCTGGAGGTCTTTTTTCTCCATGATGGCATATGATTTGTTTAAAACAACATGCAGCGCCGACAGAAAAATGATCTCATACAGCGGAACCGGATTGTTAAAGTAATAATAGTCGCCGAAGAACCGGCACCTCAGGTGACCGCCCCAGCAGCATCCGGCCATCAGGCAGCCTATTCTTCCCACGGCATGGCCAACCGGGAGATAAATGAATACGATATCCCATGTCCTTCCAAATGGAAGCCGAAGCAGAAATATCACGACAGAAAAAAACAATATCAAAAGCGCGAACCCCCCATGGTAGGTGATCATATTTTCGTGAAGGAATTTCTCGATGAAAAAGCCGATTGACCATTGCGAGGGCGGATAATAGAAAATCGTGACCGCCCTGCCCCCCATGATGCTCACCGGGAGAACGAAGACCAGAGCGAGCACCGCGAACCATCGTACCCTGCTTTTCTCCATTCCGCCGTCGATAAGGCGCCGGTATACGAGAAACGAACAGATAATGACCGCTGCGACGATGAAAAAATAGTATAGAATATCCGATATAATCAATCGCGCAGATTGCTCGACATGGGATCTTAGAAGGTAATGCACCATTGTATACACTCATAAAAATGGAACATCCGAGGCGTGATCTATAGATGCTCCCTATTTCGCGGTTAGAAACCTTACCCTGAGTTTCACCCTGATTTCATGCCAAAGCCTTCCGTTTAATTTCAGTTTTGGCAACAAAAAAATATTTCCTTCTATTGATCCGTTTTTTATTTGATATTTGGTTATTACTGTATTAATGATGTAAGCCATCTTGAACGCGATGGTCGGCCAGTAAACATCCTATGAAAAAAATCGCTACAGCCGCGGCAATAATCCTCTTGCTGGGCAGTTCCCTGTCCGTGTTCGTATATTTCAGGTATCTCCAGAAACCGAGCGTGAAATTCCTTTTGCACATGACGGGAATCACGAAACCCCGGTTTGTAAAAAAAGAAAGCATTACGATAACATGGGCCAACCGTGATATATCGGTTATCAGGTATTTCAACACGCGCCTGAGCTCAAATATCAACTACATGATGATCCACGGCGTGACGCCGCAGGGGAACAATCATCCCCAGATGCACCTGATAAGCCAGGCGATCACCGATGTGACCGGAATGAACATGCTGGTGCCGTCAATCACCGGGCTGGAAGGCGAGAAAGAAATGTCCGAAGCGATACGCGACATTTCTCTGGTGTATGAGGGCCTGCACGCGAGGATTCCCGGGGATTACCGCGCGTTCGGCGTCTGTCTGGCCGCAAGCGGACTGATGGTCGCACTCAACAGCGTACCCCCTGAAATTTATCCGAAAAAAGTTTTTCTTATCGGCCCGTTTCTCGAAGGAAAACAGCTCGTCGACTTCTATAACAGCAATAAAATGGAGGTCGACTTTTTCGTGAAAATGGCCATATCGATGAAAAGCGATCATTTCAGCGAAAAGGAAAAAATCCTGATAAGCAGGGCCATACGGGCCTCTGAACCAGGGCCCACCGATACGGCAGCCATGAAGAAAATTCTCGGTCAGAAACTGTTCAACGACATGGTCATAATGGACCTTCACAATAAGGGCCTGGAGAACATCGACGGCAACATGATGTTCAAATCCGGCAAAAAAATACCGGACTGCAAGTATTTCATCCTGCACGCAAGCAACGACAGAATAATCCCCCAGGTGCAGGGCCGCAGGTTCAATGAATTCCTGAAGCTCAGCGGAGCCCGCACCAGTTTTCTGGGGACCGAACTGTTTGAACACACCCAGAACACGGTGACAGTAACCGGATTCATAAAGGAAGTGAAGTACCTGATCAATTTTTTCGATGAACTCTTCGAAGGCGACGTGGCTAAATAAATAAAGCGAGGTCATCATGGAAAACCCACGAACCTGTCTTGAAACGACCGGACACGCCGAGCAGGACGCTCCGCGCTGTTACATCTGCGGCAGGGAGCTTGATCTCCTCACGGCGCAGGCGTCGGAGGACCCGGCCGATTCGATCTATATATGCTTCGAGTACCTGAAGCAGAAAGCCTTCGTGTACGGCAAATACACCGGCGGCCGGTACGGCGCCATGAGGCTGTCGAAATATTTCACCAGGCAGGAATGCGAAAGCAAAACCTGCGACGATTATATCAGAACGGCGCTCGACCGGAACAATGATAGCGAGTATTCAAGGCTCATCACCTGCGAAAGAGGACAGATGGAGGCCGTCGTGCTCACGAAGAACACCATACAACGGCGCAAAAACGACATGCATACCGATGAAAAACTGGCCGGGTTTTTCAAACGTGCCGATGAAAAGAAGAAATACTTCTGCCACAACCATGCCGCCGGAAGGAACTACATCTGTATTTGCGGCGAGGAGCTGATCGGCGTGGGATCCGAACGCCACCGGGACCTTACCGGCATGAAC
>ERZ795055.704-NODE-704-length-30226-cov-5.472474_pt1 | contig 30226 bp, 38 predicted proteins | sample MGYA00375139_ERZ795055 | MGnify/ENA primary metagenome ERZ795055 (study PRJEB30184, sample SAMN05720283) | anaerobic digester metagenome | isolation source: active sludge of municipal wastewater-treating anaerobic digesters | place: USA | collected 2015-01-23 ... | reverse complement strand
CGCCGCGCTGTTCGTCTCCAAATGCTCCGGCACATGCGGGTCAACGTCCGTGCCGATGCCGCTGGTTTTGAGATACTTATCCGCCGCCGCCCCGTCTTTAACTGCCAGATTCGCCATCTACCGCCTCCTGTGTCCCTGCCTGCTCCTGCATCACTTCGCGCAGCGCCAGGATTGCGCCTTCCGTGCGCCGCACCGCCACCTCGATCTGCGCCTGCTGCTCGCGCAGCTCCCGCAACTGCATCTCGTACTGTTTGATGCGCTCCTCGACCGTCATCCTGTCTCCTATGCTGCGTCCACGCTAAATGTGATATTTTCCAGGCTAATTCCGCTCTGCGTGCCGGATTGATACGCAATATGGCCCGTTGTCTCAATGTACAGCAGCGTGTCATACACACGCACCGCCACCCGTTTCGCCGGTCTAAACCCTGTCGGCAGAGCCGTGCCCGTAATGTTGGATGCGCCGCTGCCACTGGAACGTGTCACATTGCCCCGCAGAATCACCAGATCGCCAAACCGTTTGTACCCCGCTGCGTGATACGTGCTCGTGTTGGTGTTGCCCCAGTTCGCCCCCGTATCCAGTGACAGGCTCGCCCATGCCGCGCCCAACGTGCCGGTGTATGCCATGCGCGTCGCATTCACGGCCCACGCCGCATTGCTGTCCGGCGTCGTGGTCCCGGCATCGTCCGCCGGGTTCGCGTTGTTGAACAGCGCCAGCCAGCCGCTCGCCGCCGTGCGGAACGCCATCGTGTACGTCGCAATGCCCAGCGCGTAGGACGCGCCATACATCGTCGCCTTCCACCCCCCGCTGCTGGACGTGCTAGGCGGCGCGCTCGTGATCGTGCTGCTGCCCTTGAGCAGCATGGGCAGTTCCGCCGCAATCGCCGTGTCACTCACCGACAGCCGCACGCTGCCCCCCGGCCCAATCGACACCTGCTTTCCCGCCTGCACGCCGTAGCCGATGGCCAGGTTATCGCCCGTGCTCATGTACATGACCGACCGCGCCGTGCCGCCGCTGTCTTTCATCTGGATCGCAGAGTTGTTCGGCATGGTGAATGCAGGGGTAGCTACCGTCGCCCCTACCAGCGAAAACCCATCCGCTTGCAATGAGGCTACAGCATTGTCGGCTAGTTGGAGTGACGTAATAACAGAACCAGTATTGATCGTCAGTCCAATGTTCTGATGCGTAATATAGATACCGCCAAATTTAGTGCCCGTGGTATCCTGCACGAAATTATGGACGGCTCCAGCATAGGATGAGTTACCGCTGTTTTGCATTAGGTAAGCGATACCACCAGAGACATAACCGTAGGTTTTGCTGTATGTCGTGCTACCGGTTTGCCATTCCATGCTGGCAGCGCCCAGATATGCGCCGGAACTGTTAACCAGTCGCAATCCGGAACTGCTCAGCGTCACCGCCCCCGCGCCCGCCTTAATCGAACCGTCGGTATCCACATACGCCTGCACCGTCGTGCCGCCGCGAAACTGCAACTGCCCCGCGCTCATGTTCCACAGCGCATTCGCTGCCGTAGAGTCGCCCAGCCGGAAGTTGCCGCTGTTGGGGAAATAGGCCACGCTGTTTCCCGACCCCACGCCCGGCGTCGTGCCGGTGTCTGTGCCCCGATACAGATAACCCGTCGAAGTCCATACGCCGGTGCGTTTGCCCGTGCCGCTGTCCCACATCTCCAGGTTGAGGTTATACATCCTCAGCCCGTTGGTCGCATCCAGCACCAGCCCCTCGAAGCCGCTGCCGATAGCGGTCCCCAGGCTCTTCGCGGCGGCGAAGCCCCACGTGTCGCTGCTGATGCCGCCCACGCCGTTGAGATTGCCCATTCGGACATAATTGGTCCAGGCGTCGGCATGATATGGCCGCGCATTGGGCGAATTCGTGCCGCGGTTGGTCGCCCAATCGCCCATCTGGATAAACGGCCCCTTGTCCTGCGCCAGCGCGCTCAGATGTACCCAACCCTGCCCGCTGGCCCCCACGTCCAGGGCGACGTTGCCCGCCTTGATGGTCTGCCCAGACGTGCCCCCGCTGCGCAGGAACAATTGCCATCTCTGTGTCTTGGCGGTATTGTCGCGGTCCGCAAACGCCTCTACCCACCACCACGTTTTGGAGATGACAATGCCGGTTGACCAATCCACCGTGCGAATCAGCAGATAATCGTTGGCGGAAAACAGGTTCGCCGTCCCCAGGCCGGGCGCATCCTCAAATGTGACGTAGACGCGTGTCGCCGTGTCTGCCGGGACGGTAAAATCGGCGGCGACGATGCCGTAGGATTTCGACCAGTATTCCTCGCCCCGGTCGATGCGCGTCTCGTCGGCGACAAATACCCTGGCGTACAGCTCGTCCATCTTCATCGCGCCGATGGTCAGTTGCCGGTAGTTGCTGCCCCGGTCGAACAGGCGAAACCCGGAGATGCCCGTCACCAGGTCGTTGAAATCGACCGTTCGCATCTCCTGTGCGTTGGGCAGGATGATGTTGCCCGTCGGGTCCAGTATCAAGTTGCCGCCCGCACCCAGCGTCAGGTTGTTCGTGCTGTCGCTACTGATGGTTCGGGCCGCGCCCGTGAAGGTCACGTTGCCCGCGTGCGTGTGGTTGGCCGTCCACGCAAACGCATAGCCCTGGTCCACGCGCAGATTGTTGTCGCCGCCTACCTCCGTGATGCCCGCCCCCAGCAGGTCCGTCACGTCCACGCTCACCTGCTGGCCCGCCACCACAATGCCGTCGCCCGCCGTCACCGGGTCATGGTGCGCCGCTGGGTTCGCCGCATGTGCGCTGATGTCAATGCCGTCAATCGTCACGCCCGCCGACACGCTCAGATTGCCCGTCAGCGCCCGGCTGCCGTCCGTCTTGAGAAACTGCGGCGCCTGGCTGTCGCCTAGCGTGCCCGTGTGGTATGCCCCATCCAGCGCGTGCGCTTCCAGGCCGCCGCCTGTGCTGCCCGTGGTTCCGATCTGTGTCTCAATCGCCGTTACCGCCGCCTGTATCCACGGCGTGATGAACGGTTTGAGGTCCTTCGCCAACGTTGACAGTTTCATGCGCTACCCTTGCCCGATCTCGGCAATCTCCCACGGCGACGGCCTGCCCTGCGGCTCCAGCGTGTACGCGCCCCGCTCCGTGTCAAATTGCGCCCGGCTCACATAGAACGGCGACACGTCCGCCATGTTGCCGATGATGGCCGGCACGTCCACCAGCGTCACCCAGTGGCCCACCGGCAACTTGCCGTGTGCATACTGCATCCCATACGCATCGCGCAGCGCCCCGTCCGACCGCAGCATCAGCTCCGGCACGTTCGTAGGCCGCGCCGTCTGCGCGCTCACCAGCAACCGCCGCGCCGTGTTCACCGTCGCAATCAGCCGCTTGTCCGCCGACGTGCCCGACTCCAGCAGACCCAGTACCTCATCCAGCGCCGTGTTGTCGCCCTCCCGATACTGGTTGCTGTATACGCCGCTGGCGTCCAGTATCTCCACGTCCGCAATCTCGCCCCGATTGCTGGCGATGGTGTCGATCTGCAGCGTCGTCTCCTCCGCCCCCAGCACCCGAAACGCCATATCTGCGTCCGTCCATCGGCTCTGCCAGCCCGACCCATCCCACAGCTTCAGCGTGCCCAGCGTGTAGCCGGCCTCCTCGTCCACGTCCACGGTGTAATAGTCCACCAGGCTATTGCTGCCCGACCGGCTTACCACGATCCAGTATGTCGTGCCGTAGCTAATCGTGTCCGTGTTATTGAGTTGGAATTCCACCCAGCCCATCGTCGTGGGGATGTCGTCTGCGTCCACCATGCCGAAGTCCATCACCGTGCCGGGATACCCGCTGTTGTTGCTGTACAGCGATACGACCACGCTATCGGTCGGATCGCCCACCTTGCAGATGCGGATGGCGATGCGGTCTACCGTCCAGTTAGCGTTGATCTCCTGCGTGAACGATTGCGCCACGTACACGCCCCAGGCGTTGATCGTCACGCTCGCCCCGGCGTCCTCCTCCACCACGGATTCCACCACATTCACATAATTGCGCCGGCGCAGCGTCACACTCGCCCCCGCCGCCTCGTAGGTCAACACGTTTTCGACTACCTCTATCGCCGCCGCCCCGTCATCGGCGACGGTATAGATGCCATCGTTGCTTGTGCTGCCCTCGATCTGGAACACATCATCTACCGCCAGATTGCCCAACCCGCTGGCGCTATCGTAGATGTCGTCATCATTCGTCATCCCTAGTTCGGCAAACGCAATGGTGCTAGCCGTATAGGTTTCGTCCTCCTGCTCAATCAGGTTCGCTACCGTGAATGTGCCGTTGTTGCTGGCGGAGCCGCTCACTACGAATTTTGACCCGCCCGTCAACGCCGTGCCCACGTTGAAAATGATTTTGTTGTCGGCGTTGAACCCGATCACCGTGCTTGGCCCGGCCCCCGCGCCCATCGCCTGCGCCGTGCCGCCCGCATCGTATTCCTCCCAGCCGTCCGCCCGGCTGTAATACGTCCAGCCCAACGTGCTCATGTAGCCCGCACAGCGCAGCGTCGCCTCCACCGGCTGCCCCATCTCCATCGCAATCGTCGCCACGGGTTTGCGCAGCGTCTCTAGCGCCACGTCGCGCTTGCTCTCTGCCGCCGCCGCCGAGGTGTCGCTCAGCGTCAGCAGAATCTCTTTCGTCCCATAGCGGCTGATGCTCAGGCTGTCCGTCGCCGCCGTCGTCGTCTTGCGCTCGCTACTCCCGTCCGCCGCAATCTGCGTATAGGCGACCGTCACGCTGTTGGACATATCCGTCAGCGACAACCCTACCTGCACGTTGCCGCTGCTCACCGTGGCCTCCTCGATGATGCCCCACCACACCGGGTCCCCGTCCCGGTTGCGGATGGTCACGCGGTAGCCCAGCCACAGCAACGTATGCCACAGCGCGTCAATGTCGCCGTCCGCCCGAATCTGCGCCTGGTACGGCCCGCCCTGGTCCGTGGCGTCATACCACAGCGGCGTCAATACCATGCCCGCCGGCGGCTCCACGTAGAACTGCGTCTTCGAGTAGAGGTCTACGCTGAATTCCATCAGACCGTCAGCCTCCGCGGTCGATACCACACCTGCGCCTTCAGCGTGCGCGCCGCCGTCCAACTGGTCGCATCATTCAGCACGCGAATGCGCTGCGTCACGCCCGGATACAGATGGATGGGTTTGTTGTACGCCACATAGATGGGCCAATGGTCGCTGCCGCCCAGATAGTAGGTCACGCCCTCAATGCCGTCATCCACCACCGCGGCATCATCCGCCATGCTGAAGCCGTTCTGATATAGTCTGCGGTACTCGTAGTTGGGCTGCAGTTGCACGAAATCCACCGTCGCCGTTCCGCTCCCGCTGGCCCGCAGCGTCAGCACGAAATACAGTTGGCTGTTCCCTGTATCCGCCGGCATGGGAATCGCGCCGAGGTCCTGCACCTTGAGGCTGTCCATCAGAATTTCCTCGCCGTGCCACAGCGAGTAAAACGCCGATCCTACCTTGTATTGCAGGCTGGGCCGAATATACATTCCCCCTGCCGGGTACGCCGCGAACGTCGCCAACGCCCGCCAGTATTGCCCCGCCATCACGCCCAGCCGCGTTGCGCCCAAACCCCATGCAAACGCCGCCGTGCTGTGGTCGATGCCGCCCGATGCCCACGTGATTTTCTGCCCGCCGTCCGACTCGGCTGTCTGCTCCTCCGCCTCCGTCCCCATCAGAAACGGGTCAAACGTGGTCGGGCTGTCGAAGGCGTTGTTGCTCAGATGCCACCACGTAAACGCCACACTGCCGCCGCTCGTGTTCTGCAACAGAATCATCGCCGGCCCCGGAATGCTGCCCGTCACCTGCGTGTCGGCAATCTGAATGTAATTGTCCTTGCCCGAACTGTCGTGATCCACGTACACCGTCACGCCGCCCGTCTTGGCCGATGTGTCTGTCGCCGTGCTGATGCTCAACTCCGTCAGCGTCGTACTCTCCCAGTAGTGACGCCGCGTGATGTGCAGCCGCGCCGGAATGCGGCTGTTCGACCACAACTGCATCGAGTCGCTCGTCACCTCCACCCGCCCGGCGAGTATCTCGCTGCGCCATTTGCCGCTCTCGCCGTCAAACTGCGCCTGGATGTACACCCGGCTGCCGGTCCCCCATCGCTGCCGCCGCTCCGCATTCAGCAGCATTTGCTCGATGGCCTGCACGTTCGCCTGCATGATCGCCTTCGTGCCCGCCACAATCACCAACTCCGCCGTCTCCGTCACGTTGCGCCGTGTGGTCAGCGGAATCTCGCCCCCGTCGCTGATGCTGCTCACCTGCGACTCCTGCATAGACAGGTCGGGCGTGTTCGGCGCGTACATCGGCGTAAACGCCGCCACTAGCGCCCAATAGCTCAGCCAGTTCGCCCCCGTCCCCGGCTCGGTAGTCGCACCGCTCGTATGGTTGGCGGTACACACGTAATAGGCGTTGTCATTCGCCACATGGTTGCCCGCCGTGTAGCCGGTCGAGGTCGCCCACGCCGTTGTCGTCGCGCCGCTCGTTAGGTTGATTGTGGTCGTGCCGTCCGTTAGCTCCAGCACATGCGCCATGCTACCGTCTCCGCCTGCTGATTACGTCCGCAATCCGATACGCTAGGCTCTGCACGTCCAGGTCATTCGCCACGTTCGCCGTCACGTTCACCGTCACCCCCGCCCCGGCCAGCGCCATGTTCCGGCTCTGCGCTGCGCTGTAGATGGCCGTTCCCCGCGGCAGGTTCACCAGCTCCGCCCCGCGTTCGCCTACCCACGTCAGCCCGCCGCGCCAGTAGCTCGTGCCCGCCGCATTCAGCCCCACGTTGTTGAACGCCGGTGCGGATGGCGACCCGCCGCTGCGCACCGTCACGATGGGCGACCACGCCAGCAGCTCGCCCAGCCAGCCCGGCCGCGGCACGCTCATATCGCCGATCCAGTTCGGCCTGGGAATGTCCGGCCACAACCACGACGGCATCGCAATCTCCGGCCACGTCCACGTTGGCAGCGACGGCCATTTGAACTCCGGCAGCTCAGGCCAGTGCCAGTTGAAGTTCGCCAGCGGGTTCTCGATGGTCTGCTTCTGGTTCAACTCCTCGCCCGGCGGAATCAACGACGGCATGGCCTCTACTTTGGCGTAGATGATCGCCTTGCCGCCCGCCGTAGTGCTGGAACCGCCTACTGCCGACAGGTCAATGTCCTCCGCCTTGATAGTCGCCGGCACGCTCAGCGGTTGCCCATTGATAGCTTGCGACTCCCAGAATCCGCCCTCGAACTTCGGTTCAATCCGAGCCGGCACGCTCAGCGGCGCACCACCTAGCACGCCGCCTCCCGGCATCCTCCACGAATTGCGCAGCAGCAATTGCGCCGGATCGAGCAGGTTCTCGTCCATCCACGTTAGCGCGGCCTGCAGCTTGACCGGCATCTGTGCGACCCGCCCCTCGATCTCCTTGATGGCGTGTCGTGCCGCGAGATACGCCTGATCCGGGTCGATGACCGTAGGCAACCCGCCCTCAAATTTGGCGTAAGGGTTAAGCTCAACCGGCTGCGCTATCGTCCGTTTCGGCGCAAGAGCCTGAATGAGCTTATCTACCCAATCCGGCATGGCAAGCTGCACGTTGACGATCTCTTTCGCCAATTCCGCCTTCACGAGCCCCCAAGCAGTCTCCCACGAGAACTCCACTGGAACCGGCACACCCGCCGAGAGCGCCATCGTCGCACGCCAGTTGCTTATGCCCTCGTCCCACGCCGTCTGCAGGCCCGAAAAATCGAACTTGAGCGGCAGGGTAAACGTTTTGCCCGCTGGTGTCGTGTAGCTGACGAATTTGGCGATGGTATCAATGGTGACTGTGCCCAGCGATGCGGCTGGCGTCACCTCAATGATCTTCCCCTCTGCATCAAACGTTAGCTGCCCATTCCAGTTGTTCAACTGCCACTGGAGATCACGCATCATGCCCTCAGTGCTCCACGTGATCGTCCAGTTCGCCAGCGGGAAGTTGATCGTCGTACTCGACTCTAGCAACGGCGTAAAGTTCGGCTCTATCGGAACCTTAAGCGGCTTGAGCTGCAATGTATCTGGAATGACCGGCTTCACCTCTGCATCAATCGGCGGTAATTTCGGCCCCGTGATCGGCGGCTTCAATTCCGGCACAACATCCTGCGTCACATACCCAAACGGGTCAGTCGGCACCTCCTCTAGTGGAGGCATCAGGAGAGCATCTACTTTTTGCGTCACTACGCCGAACGGATTATTGACATCGCCTGCTTCCGTCGTAGCGATGACCGGCGTTATCGTGGTTGTCCATTTTGTCGCTGCCAGCAGTTTCAAATCTTCTAGCGTACGACCCATAAACGATTCAGGATCAATGTCCAGACTCGCTAGGCTTACCGCAAACTCATCCGCTGATGTCTTGCTATCGGTCAGCGCGATGACCAATCCCTCAGCCCAACCTACCGCCTTGCCCAGCGCATCCCCTGCCGCCGTACCCCACTCCGTGATCTGCGCCTTGACCGCCGGATCGGTCAGCGTGTTGACCAGCGCCTCCGCCTGCGGCTGCACCGCCTGGAACATCGGTCCGAAAAAGTCGCGCAGCCCGATCTCCCGCAAATCCTCTAGCGACGACAGCAGGCCGGAGAACGTGCCCGCCTGCCGCTCCGCCGCCCCGGCGAAGTCGCGTTCCAACGTGCCGACAATAGCGTTGATCGCAATGTCCGCCGAGAGACCTTTCTCGATCATCTTCTCTAGCTCGGCGGTCGTCACGTTGAGCGATTTAGCAAGAATCTGCCGCACCGGAATGCCGGCCTCGGTCAACTGCATGATCTCCTGACCGGCCAGCTTGCCTCGCGCCTTAATCTGCCCCAACGCCAGGGCGATGCGTGACATGGATTCGTCCGTAGCGCCGCTGCCCGCCGCAAAGTCCACCATGACCTGCGTCAGCCGCATCGCTTCATCCGTAACGAACCCGTAGGCCATCGTGGTGCGAAACGCCTGCGCGATGCCTTGCTGTGTAAATGGGCTTTTGACGGCCAGGTCCTCAACCCATCCGAGCAATTCCTCCGCTCGCTCGGTAGACATGCCCAGCGCCTCGTTCATCGTCTCCGCCGCGCCGGTATTCATCAGTTCGCGCGCTACGAGCGTCTCCAGCGCCATGCCGAGACGCTCATAGTTGGCGTAGGCGTCCAGCGCCTCGCCCGTCAGGTTGCGCAACGCGCTCATGCCCGACGTGATGCCCTTCGCCAGCACGCCGCCCGCCGCAAACTCGCCGATGCGTTGCAGCGAACCCGCCACGTTGCCCAACGGCCCGCTCGCCCGGTCCTCGCCCTCGACGATGATCTTCAACTTGTACTCAGCCATCTAACGTCGCCTTCCCGCTGGCCCGTTTCGCCTGATGCTCCTGGTATCTCATGCTCTCCTCACGCATCACGCGCCACCGCTGCCACCACTCCTCCGACGCCTGCTCCTCGATTTGCCACGGCGGGCAGCCCCACTCCTTCGCCGCCTCCAACACCGCTACCCACAGCGGCGCTTCGTCCGTCTGCCCGCGCAGCAACCGCCGGATCAGGCGTCGTTCGGAGGGTCCACCGCCTTGCTGCGCACCCCGCCCAGCGTCTCGAACAGTGCATCGAACTGCTCTTTGCTCAGGTCCAGCAGCGCATCCCGCGCGTCCACCCCTGCCGGCGTCGTCACGTCCGACGTGTTCAGAATGTAGTCGATCATCTCGTCGAACGCTTCCACGCTGTTCTCGTCGCGCAGCCGCGCCTGGATGCGCGTCGCTTCGCGCACCCGGCGCAGATAGCCCGGCTTCTCCGGCCCAGGCGGGCGAATCACGATCTCATCGCTCATGCTCTCTCCTACGCTAGACTGGCGACGGCGTTAGTCACGCTCATCTTCAGCCAGTTGGCAAACGTGCTGTGATAGGTGCGCGTCAGCGTCACATCCGCCGTCACAATGCCGTCGTCGTCGCTGAACAGTTCCGGCGCTTCCATCACCGTCCCCGCAAACTGCACCTGCATCGCCAGCGAAGAGGAGGCCCAGTTGAGTTCCACCTGTTTCTGCGTCAGCGTGCCGCCGATAATGGCGCTCACGTCGGTCTTGGTCGTGGCGTTGAATTCCAGCGACAGCCGCAGCGTGCCATCCCAGGCCGCCTCGCTGTAGTCGTTCGCCGTCAGCGATCCGAAACAATGGCGCAGCGTGCGGTTCGGCGTGACCGTCAACTCGAACGAACGCAATGAGCAATTTGCCAGTGCCGAGGCGCCCATTGTGCCAGACCATGCATCCCATTTGACGGTCGCCAGATGCGCGCCGACAATCGGGTTCACCGCCCCCACGCTCAGCGTCTCGTTTTCCTTCGCCTCCGCCTTCATGCCGATCAGTTCCACCTGCCATTGCAGCGGCTCTTTCGGCTCGCCCGTCAACGTCAGGCTGTTGACGATGCCGCCCGCCAGCGCATAGCCGCCCACCGTGCTGTCACCGTGCACGATGGTCAGCTTGCGCATACTGGCGATGGCCGTAACCGCCGTAATCGGCGCCGCATACGCCCGCGCATAGCCTGGCCCTGCCCCCGGCGTGGCCGTGCCGAACAGCGCATCCAGCCAGTAGGGCAAATGCTCATACGACGCCCAGCCGCGCCCCGTGGCCGAAGCCGCGTTCGACGCCACCACCGCCTGCGCCGAGCCGGCCAACGCCAACGTCATATCATCCAGCATCCGAATATCCGGTTCAGCCTGAATGCTGAATTCCTCCACGCCGCGCAACAGTGCGGTCGGCTTAACGCTCGTGCCCCACGTTGACTCCGAGCCGACCTGCACGCGCAACTCACGGGTCATAACTGCCATTGCTTAGCCCTCCCCATCCCCGCCGCGCGGAGCTTCCGCCGGCTTCACCTTGACCGGCTTCTCGACCGGCTTCTCAACCTCGTACAATCCGCTGGCCTCCGCTGCCTTCTGCATCTCCGGCAGCAGCGCCGCCCATTCCTCATCCGTCATGTCGCGGGTCGGCACGCCATAGAACCAGTGCGCCCCGTTCCCCTTGTATTTGACCACTCCGCCTCCTATAGCCACGCCAGATAGAAACTGTTTTTTGCTTCGCTGAAGACCAAACTGTATTCGCTAGGTACTGGTATCGGGTACGCCGTGGCATTGGCGAACATCGTCGCCAACACCGTGAACACCTCGTGTCGGTACTCGTCGCCGCCGATCTCTAGGCTGTCCACAATGGACGGCTCCGCAAACTCCAGGCCGCCCCACGTCACGTTGCTGGGGTTGGCCGCCACCACATCCGCGATCTCCGCCTCGATGGCGTCTAGCCGGTCCTCCGCATCGTCCTCGCCCCATGTATCCTTGTCCGAGTACAGCACGAACACATGCACGTACAGCGTGACGTTCGTTCGCCAGCATGTGCCAAACGAGTCCATTGTCCGCTGCACCGGCCCGCTCGTCACCACCACCACCGGCGAGCGGCCCTCAAAGTCGCCCACCTGATAGTTGTACACCTCCTGCGTCAGCGCAGCCGTCGTCAACGCCGTGTCGATCAGATACGCCAGCGCATCCCGCGCCCATTCCCGGTTCACGCTCGTCGTCATGGCAGCGCCCCCCGCACCCGTGCCGCCGCGGCCTGCAGCGCCGCTTGCCCATGCTCCGCCACCGTGCGCGCATAGAACGCATGGCTTCCGCCACGCCGATGCTCATATACCCCATACTCTGCCGGGCGCTTGCCCGTGGCGTGCCGTGCGTTCGGGCTGATATAGATTTCGCCCCGCGTCCTCGTAATGCGCATTGTGTGCGAACCGCGCAGCGCGCCCGTGTCCACATGCGTTACGCCCACGGCGTAGCGGTGCAGTCGCACGGTCGCCTCCTGCACCGCCGCACCCAGCGCCCCAGCAGGCCGCGTAGACGCCACAACTCGGTTTACCGCGGCCTGCGCCGCCTGGATGCCCTCAATCTGTACGCGTGGCATTTAGCGTTTCAGGTCCTCCAGAATCAGGTGGTAGAACACGCCGCCCCCATCTACAAACGTTTGCAACAGTTCGTGCGGCGTGTCCAGCGCCAGCCTTTGCCGCAGCCCAGGGTCTACCGGGTCCAGCGGCGTGCACTTGAGGCTCGTCACGTTCGTCTCCGCTGCGCCGCGCTTGCCCCCGCTGATGGCCGGCGTGCGCTTGGTCGAGGCCGTCACCGTCGTTAGCCGCCGCATCCCCGCCATGCTGTACGGGTATACCCACTCCGCGCAGCTCACAATCGGATAGTCGGTCGCACTGACCACCAGCACATCGCCCTCACGCACGTCTACGCTCATTCGTCCTCGTCCTCAGCGTATTCGCTGGCGTTGTCGGCCTCGTCGCTGTAGCCGTCAGACCGTTGCACGCCTATGCTGAAGCTGCTGTAGCTGGGGTTCATCTCGTTCGCCATCTGCGCCCACCGCTGCGACACCTGGCTCAGACTCTCACGCCGCGGCCCTACCGTGATGTCCGACACCGTGGCCCAGCGCCGGGCCAGCAGCGCACACAGCGCACCCGCCGCCTGCGTCACGTCGCCGCTGAATTCGTTCAGCTTCAGCAGGATCTCGGCGTCGCTCAGGTTGTCGCCCGTGGGTAGAACGCCGTTGTCCTCCACGGTGTCGCCGATCTCCATGCGCACCTTCGAGATCAGCAGGCTGTCCCCCGTGCTCGCCAGGTTATACGTGAAGCTCATTTCGCCGTCTCTTTCGCCTTCGACGCCGGTTTAGGCGCGGGCTTGGGCGGTTCCAACGCCCATTCGCCCGTTTCCAACAGCCTGCGCACCTCACTAGGCGCAGCGCAGACCAGCGTCTCGCCCGCATCGCTGTACAGCTTCACTGGTTCGGCCATGTCGCCCCTAGCCCATCGTGCAGTTGGTCTGATTCAGCACGTACCACTCGCCCTCGTAGAAAACGACCTCCAGGCTGTTGCCGATGGCCGTAGACCACGTGCACGTATCGCCCGCGGCGTCGGCCTTGTTGAAGCCGATGGTCGGCGCGACGACTTTGTGCGCCGTCGCCTCCAGGCTGACAAAGGTGACGCGCGCCCCGTTCGCCAGTTGCGCCGGGTCTACCGTCACCGTGGCCGCCGCGCCGCCGCTGGCAATCAGATACACCGCCTCTGCCGTCGGCGTGATCGTCTTGGTCTCCGTGATCACCGTCATCGGCGCGCCCAGGCTGGTCAGATGCCCTTCAATCGTGGCATTGCCGCCCAACGTCATGTCGTCGGCGATGCTCAGGCTGTCCGCAGCAATGGCGAGAAAATCGTCCGCCGTGATGGAACCGGCAATCGCCACGTCGCCGCTGATGTCCATGTCGCCGGACACCACCGCGCCCCCCGGCCCCACGTACAGTTGGTCGGTCAGCAGGTAGGCGATGCGTGTGCGCGTCTGTTGCGCCACAGCCGATTCCGGGAACGCCGCCAGCAGGAGCGCCGCCACAAGCGCCAGCGCCACCCCGCTATATACCCATCGTTTCATGTCACTGTCTCCTTGCGTTGGGGGGATAGAGCGTGGCGCTCTATCCCCCCGCTAGGTCTAGCTCACCGTGCCGTCGGCCCAGGTCGTGTTGTTGACATACCGCGCCGTGCCGTTGGTGCGGTCGCCCACGCCCACGCCGAACTCGGCCAGGAGCATGAGATACTGCAGCGGATGCGCCGGAGACCCGTTGCGCGGGTCAGGCATCGCTACGAAGCGCAGCGACTGCTGGCCCTTGTCCACACGCACCCGCACCGGGTTGCGCTGGCTCAGCGCGCCGTAGCCCTTCCAGCCGAACCCGTAGTAGCGCGGGATGCCCTGGATGACGAACACCGCAAACTCGTTGATGATGCCGATGGGATATGCGCCCACGACGGCGGCATCCAGCCCGATTTGCGCCAGGTCCTGCGTCAGCCCGTAGCGGATGTTGCTCTCCGCAATCGGGGTGAAGTTGGTCAGCCCCCGAATCACGGCCTCATCGCTGGGGCTGGCGACGAACAGATAGGGCGGCTCATGTCCGTGCTCCAGCAGTTCCGACTTGGCGTCCTCGAACACGGCATTGGTGAACACCCCGCCCGCGATGGCCACATAGTGCTCGTGGTTACTGGTGAATGCGCTGCCGCCGTAGGCCGGAGGTGTGAAGTCCACGCCGGTCGAAGCCGCAGCCGTGGCGAAGCCGGGCGACAGCCCCGAACTGCCGAGGCCCTTGGCTACGCCGCTGTCGTCGCCGCGCTGCAGCACGCGCCCGAGAATCCTCTGCCGCCACGCCGCACGGGCGTCGGTGATGGCGTCCTGAATGTCGGCCTCCAACTGCGAAGCGCGCGCCTTGCGCAGATAGTCGTACGTCCAGCCCAGCCCGCGGTCGATCTGATAGAGCGGCAGAATGTGCCCCTCAGTCTGCGCTCGCTTGGCGTCGGGCCGCCCGTACTCCGTGTGCATCTCGAAGCCGTTGGACGAGCCGACGCGGTATTCCACCTCAGGCTGGTCCTGGAAGCTGATGAGCTGCGCCCACAGCCCCGACGTTAGCTCGGCGTTGAGCGCGCCCAGCGCCGTGTCTAGCGCCTGCGCCACTTCCTGAATGGCGGTTCCGTCCTGCAGACGGAAGTTGTCTAGAACTGTGCCGTCCCAGCCGGTCAACAGTCCCAGTGTGCTCAAATCTCTGGGTCCAGTAGGCATGTCTCAGTCCCCCTACGTCAACGTGATGCGTTCGGGGCGGACGAACAACACCGTCGCCGATTCCGCAAAACCCGCAATGGTGCTCTTCGTGCCGGCAGTCTCGCCCGGTTCGCCCGCCGTGTCGGTCCCGTAGATCACCGCCCCGACGGTCGCCCCGGTCAGACATTGCACCGGCCCGCTGGTCACCACGTCCACCCGTTCGCCGGCCACCGCAGCGGCCAGCGCCACACCGACCAAACACGAGCCGGTCAGCGCCGTCGTGTTGGTCGGGTCCACATATCCATCGGCCATCATCGAGACCAGCTCGCCTGCGGCAATCGTGGCCCCGGCGGTGAAGCGCCGGACCACAGCCCCATCGAGCGGCTTGATGTTGGCGGCAGTCGTGTCTCTCGCAGCTGCCATCTCTTAGCTCCTCAATACCTGTTTCACATATTCGGGACGCACCCCGAAGCGCGCAGCGAACATGCGAATCTCATCGTCGCTCATACCCGTCGCCGCGTTGGACCGTGCCTGCGCGTTCAGATTCGCCGGAGGTTCCGCCCCACGGATCAGGTGCGGCTTGCTCTTGGCTAACGCTTTCAGCGCATCCGTCACGCCTTCTACGTTGCCGTCCTCGTCGATCTTCACGTTGCTCAGGTCCGCCAGTGCGAACGCATCTGCCGGGTCGTGGAACCGCATCGTCGCCGCAGCCATCTCGACCGCATGGCGCACCAGCACGCCCCGCATCCGGTTCTCCAGTTCGTCCGCCCTGGCCTGCGCTTCCGCCAGGCGCTTGCTGGCCTTCTCGGCCTCGCTCATTTCCGCCTCGGCGCGCTTGCGTTCGGCCTCCTCATACTGCGTGAGCTTGTGCCGCCGTTCCGCCGCCTCCGCGTTCGCCTTCTTCAGCGCAGCCCGTAGCTGCTCTACCTCATTGCCTGTCTCCACCACCGGCGTCTCGCCGATTGCCGGAGTCTGCGCCTTCTCAGCGCCGCCCTGCGTTTCCACCACTGTCTCGGTCGTCTCGACCACTGCCTCGTCAGCCATCCCGGCCTCCCAGATGAATGCTAGATTTTGCCTTCGGTTTTGTCCGTGGCATACGCCGCGGACGCCTCCTCAGGTGCGAATTTTCTCGCCCGCTCGATAATGTTGGCGCGCTCCTTTTTGTCCCGCGCCCTGCCCCGCAACCGCAGCGCCGCCAACGCGCTCTGCTTGTCGAAGATCGGGAACCGCCCATACTGGTTGCCGTACTTCGCATACGCCGTCGCCGCTACGTTTCCGCCCTCCGTCCTGTTCGCTGCCATCGCTCACCGCCTACTCGTAGACGACGCCGGATCAATCTCCTGCCGCACATCCTGCGGCCCCCTGGCCGCCAACTCCGCACCCGCCGCACTGCGCATATCCCGGCTCAGCGCATCATCCGCCATGTCCCGCCGGATCAGCGCCACCGAGGTGCGGCAGTAGTGATGAAACGGAGGATGCCGCATGGCGTCCGCATAGCGCGGCGTGCCCGTCAGCTCGAAGCGTCCGTCCATCGTCGTCACCTGCCCATTGACGCGCAGGCAACAGTCCGTCGTGCGCTCGTCAATCGCCGCCACCGCCTGCCGCAAAAACTCCGGCTGCGCATCCGCCCGGCTCACCCCTGCCGCGATGCCCGCCATGATCGCCCCCGCTGCAACCAGCCCAATCCAGTCTGCCCCGCTGCGCACCACCGGCCCCGGCGCCAACACCCCCATGCGGTTGTCGTCGCCGAGAATCTGCATCTCATCGCCGCCCGCCGCCACAATGCCCAACACCGCCGCCCGCTGCGCATCGTATTGCGCCAGCCAGGCCCGTTGCCCGTCCTCCACGCCGGACGCCACGCCCAGCCCCACGGGCTGCAGCCCGTAGATCTCCAGCATCTTTTGCGCCTGCTGCTCGCCCTGCGTCGCCGCCTCCGCCAACGAAACCGCCGCCACGTTCGCCAGCGCCATGCGCAGATCGGCCAGCACCTCCGTCACAATGCGCACGTCGTCCGTCTTGCCGCGCAGCGCACGCCGCGCCGTGCGATAGGCCGCAATCACCCGGCCCCGTGGATGCTGTGCATTGCCCAGCCGGTCAAACATGCGGCGCAGCATCTCTGCCGTGCGTTCCGCCTGTCTCACCGCCTGCTCGTGCTCATCCGCCATAGCAGCGCACCGCCGTCACCGTCACGTAGCCCAACACCATCCACAGCGCCAACACGACCAGTACCGCCCGCGCCCGCTCCATCATCAGCCGGCCTCGTCACCCGCCGTCATGCCCAGCGCCATCATCTGCTGCCGCGCCTGATATTCCGGCGTCTCCATCATCGCCTCGATCTCCTCGTGGCTGTAACCCATCTCTGACCATATCTGCTGCAGCGGCACGCCCAGTTCCTTCTTGGCTCGCCACTCGTCGCGCTCATCCTCCGTGTCCCGCGCCTGCACCGGCTCCCACTGCACAACGAAGCGCACCGCCTCCTCCAGCCCTGCCCCGCCGTACACGTTCGCCACGCGCCGCGCCATGTCCAGCGCATCGCGCCACGCTGCGTCGTACAGCCGCTGCCGCTTGCGCACTTTGGCGAACAGGCCTTCGTTCTGCTCCTGCAACGTGCCCTCCGCCGCAATCTGCCGCGTGAATGACAGCCGGCTCTCCGGCGTAGACGTGATCACCGCCAGCCAGCCGATCAGCGATTGGATCATGTCAATCAGCGGGCGCAAGTCGCCGGACGGCACGGTCTGGAATGACGCCTCGTTCGCCGGCCGCGTCGTGCCGAACATCTGCCCCGGCCCCACCGTCGCCATGTTGGACGCGTCCGCCTTCAGCGGCTGCCCGTCTGACGTAGGGATGAAGCCCAACGCCACGTACATCTGGAAGCCGGTCAAGTCCGCATTGCCGAGGAGGTCGATCAGCCCTTTGTTGATCGCCTTCTGCACCGGTATCGCGTCCCAAATCTCGCTGCGCAGGTCCGGCGTGTTGCGGAAATGGATCACCGGAATGCCCAACGCCTTGCCCGTCGCATCCACCCACGGCAGAGGCCAGCGTCCGTCGCCCTCGTCCTGGAACGGCTGCCAGCCGCCCCCGCGCAGCTCGTATTTCTCCACACGGTCGGGGAAATACAGATTGAGCCGGTTGCGCGTCTTGCCCTGCCCCAGATTCTCGATCCACCGCTTGCTGGCGTTGAGCATCGGCTGCGACGTGTCGTCGTCCGGATAGTGCGCCTTGCACCCGTAGTTGTCCCCGTCCACCGTGCCGTCGGCATATCGCTGGTGCGGCGTGAAGCGCGGCAGCCCCGTGTCCGCGTCCCAGTCCACCATCAAGAAATATTCGCCATCGCGCAGCGCGCCCTCGTGCACCGTGTCCGCCAGCAGGTCTAGCCGGCTCGCCTCCCACACCGCGTTGGCCCACTCCGCCACCGGCTGAGCGTCGCCCTCCTCGGTCGTGTCGAGGCCGTTGATGATCAGGCGTTCCGCCACCGCATTGACGATGGTACGGCACAGGTTGAGATTGAACTCGTAGGAGTCCTTCGCGTTGAGGAACTCCTTGAGCCGGTCGGATAGATAGGTGTCCTGCTCGCCGTCATAATAATGGCGGCACTGCACGACACCTTTTTGTTTCGCCTGCTCCTCCGTGGCCTGCCATGCGGCGAATGCCAACTCCGCCAGGTTTATCGCCATCCGCTCACCTGTACCTCTGAATGAATGTCACCGGCGCCTCACCCACCAGTAACTCCGTGAAGGCCCACACCAGCGCATCTAGACGGTCTGGACTGTCCTCGCCGGGGACCCACGTGCAGAGCTGGTCCTCTAGCTCGGCGAACATGCCCACATGATGCACGCGCCCCTGCTCATACAGGCTGGACACCGGCTCCGCCCGGGTCATCTTGCCCCGGCTGGCGTGCACCATTTTGACAGGCACAGCCGGATCAATCGTCTCCAGGGTATACCGTACCATGTCCCCGCCCTGATTGTTTTCCGCAATAATGCCGTTCGCCTGCCAGCGGTGATAGGCCGCGATAGCCGTCTTGGCCCATTCGCTGGGCGACCCGCGCAGCGTGCAGTCCTCCAGCACATAGCCGTGACGCTGCCGGTCGATGCCGGCCACAATCAGCCCGTGCTCGTTGGATTCCTCGCCCGCCGACACAGCCGGGTCCACCGCCACCACAATGCGCACCATGTCCGGCGCTTCTCGCACCCGTGTCGTCTCGATGCCCTTGCGTGTCCACAGCGCCCCGGGCACATCATCCAGCAGCGCCCCGTATAGCTCCTGCTGGCCCAAACGCGTCCCCTCATACTTGCGAATCACCTGGTTGATGAACACCGGAGACAGATTGCTCATGTTCTCATACGTGCTGCCCACCACGTCTACCGTGTTCGGGTCCGCCAGCAAATCCCGAATCACCTTGATGGGCCGAGGCGTCGTCGTCACAATCGCCCGCGGATCATCGCTCAAACGCAGTCCCAACATCAGCATGTCCCACGTCTCGGTCGGATAGCGAAACTTGGCAAGCTCATCCACCCATGCCGTCGCATGTTGCGGCCCACGCAATTGGTCAGGCTCATCGCCGGAAAACACCGTCGCCACCACACCATTAGGCCATGTCAGTCTGCGCTTACTTGGCTCGTAGCGCGGCGTGAACCACGGCGGCGAACACTTCAAAATGCTCGATTCTCCGACTTCAATCATCGTGTCGCGCACGTCTGCCTTCGTCTGTCCCACCAGCGCAATCGGTTTGAACGGCCCATGTTGCGCCCTGTATATCACCCACTCTGCGCCCGTCCGAGTCTTGCCTGCCCCACGTCCGCTGCGATTCAGCCATATGTGCCAGTCGCCCGGCGGAGGCAGTTGCTTGGGCCGCGCCCAAAACTCCCACGTATACTCAAGCGCCCGCAAGTCCGTGTCCGTTGGAGCCAACTCCGATAGCGCCCTGTCCCGTTCGGATTCGGGCAGCGATGCTATCCATTCGGCCCAGGACGCGTTCTCGGGCGTCCACAATCTCGGTTCGCTCAGTTGCTCCGCCATTGAGTAGTTGCAGCTTGTCAATCAGGATGGCCGCAGCCGTGATCAGGTCTTTGTACGTGGCTTCTTCTCGCGCCGCACCCGCCGCCTGAAACGCAGCATAAACTTCATCCCGAATGACCTCTTGCAGCTCCGCCCTTTTTTGTTCCACCGTTGTGGATTCAACGGGATGCTTGGTGCGGTTGTACCAGTTCGTGAGACTCGTACGCGCCGGACCTGGTTTGCCGCCCTTGCGCAGCGCCTTGTACACAGACTCCAGCCCACCCTCCTTTTGAGGATAGCCCGCAGCCTCCAGCATCAGCACCGCACTGGCAACGTAATCATCCGAATAGCGCGCCATCGCTCACCCTGCCGCCTCCGCCCTCATCCGCCATGCCGTCGCGAGCAAAGGCGCATACACGTCCACGCCCCCGGCCCCGTTGTACGCCGCCGCAATCGCCCGCCAGTTCCGTTCCTTGATGGCTCGCACCAACGCCGGATTGTCAAGCATATAGTTGACAAACCCGATCACCTGCGCCGCGTCCCCGTCCGCTTGCCGGGCGAACGCCTGGAACATCGCCTCGGCACTGGGATACCCGATGCGCGCATGGTTGAACCCCATGATCTGTCCTCGCCCCATGCTGATGCTGCGCATCGTCGCCTCCCGACTCAGCGATTGCGCCAGGTAAAACGTCTCCCACTCGCTGTTCTGCCGCTCCTCGAACGTGCCGCTCCACGTGTGAATCGGCGTCCACTCGTCGTCTGGCGTCAGCCGGTAGAACTGCTGTTCGGCCCACGGCTGCGAATCGGCAATCCGAAAATGCCGGTTGAACAGTTCGTCATTGCCCAACTCGCTTTTGAAAATGTGCGCCTCGAAGCGGATGACCATGCGCCCGTCGTCTGCGAACGCCGCCCCGCTCTCAATGTCCAGTATCGCCATCAGCACGTTCGGGTCCAGGATGCCCAGCCTCACCGAAGGCGGCGGAGTTGTGTCCGGCGTAACAGGCGCAGATTCCGTATGCGGTTTGTCCCCGGAATTGAGCACAACCGGAATGTAAACCGTCTCGGGTGGCGCGTCCGCTACCCACTGTTCGATGTAGCCGAGCGCCTCCACGTAGTTGTAGCCGCTCCATTTTCTGTCCGCATAATCCAACTGCCACGGGCATTGCGACAGCACACGAGGATCGAGTTTGTCGTGATTCTGCTTCTGCTGCTGCGAGTAGGCTGGCACAGCGATTCCGTAATTGGCGAATCCCCAGGCGTCGTTGCGGTTGAAGATCGTTCCGTCTACGCCGCACTCTCCGATGACAATGCGGGTATCCAGCGGCCATCCATGATGCCGGCCAGCTAGGTACGGGTAATCCTCGCGCAGCTTGCCCGTCTCATCCGTCCAACTATGCAACGGCCCCTCAGCCTGCCAATAGCCGCGGATGTCTGCCACTGACCCGCTGTCGCTAATGAGGCTCTCTAGCTCGCGGTCATCGTACACGTCCCAATCCGGCGTGCCGTCGGGATGCAGACCATGCGGATTGCCGACGCTTTCCGCAATAACCGCAAACGGGAAATTGTGCCGAATAGCCAAGCGCAGCAGCGCCTTCGTCGCCGCAACGATGGCGGGATATGAAGCCATCGCGTTGGCTTCATTCCACGCATGCCCGAATAGCTGTTCGTCCGGGATGCTCAACCCGTGGGCGCGCCACTCACTGCGCTTGTCCAAATAGCGTTGCATCAATTGCTGCGCCGCTGCCTCCGGGTCATCACGCAACAATCGGTATGCGCCGAGCGGATCGGCATCGCTGCGTCCATCGTCAATCGCCCACACACGCGCGCAGATTCGATGCGGGTGCGCGTTATACGCCTCCTGCAATGGCGTCCAATCCTCGGTCATTACAAAACCGAAGGCGGGCCTAATGCGCCGGATATGCTCTAGAATCCGCCCGCGGTATTCGTCATGCGCTGGCGACCAGTGGTATCCTTGCCTGTGCGTCATGCGCCCCTCATGTAAAGAATCGGCCCAAAATTTATATAATCGCCGCCGTTATATAATCGCGCGCACATAAAATTAATCCTCAGCCATCTCGAAGCGCACGCCCACATCGCCCGGCTTGCCAGTGTTGTAATAGAACTCCATCCACCATGCGCCCATCGGTTTGGGACCGCGCCCCTTCTCCATGTGGTAACCGCCGTCCAGCGTGTACTCCTGTTTGAACGTTGGCAATTGCACGTGCACCTGTTTGTCGAAAAACAACCGCCCGCCATCCGTGCATCGTTGCCGCTCTATCGGGAACAACCATTGTTCGTGAATGTGTCCATAAACCACAATGTCTGCATCTGGCACATACGGTGCAACACGTGACGGATTGATCGTCCCCTTCGTCACAGGCCCGCCGCCGCCCCATCCGTGATGGTAGAACAACCTGCGCTGCGTCCTGTGCCCTCCTACTGCCGCCCGTTCAAAGAGTAGGCGCACCCAACCGCTGTACCCCATGTGTTGCACCTGCAACGCCCGGCACAGATGCTCCAGCAGATCGACCTCAACGTTCTTGCGAATCGAACTTTCGTGGTTCCCATCTGCCATCATCAGCAGATTGCCCTGGTACGGCGCAAGGTACTCGGCGCTCTCATCAACAACCGCATCGAGATAGTTGTCCACGTTATGCGCATCGCGTATGCCTGTTTTGCTGCGCCTTGGGTCGGAGCGCCCGCCCATCACGTCGAACCAGTCCCCGAAACACATGACGCCTGCGCCGTCGCGCTTCGCTTCGTCCAAATGCCGCTTCAACAGCTTCCGGTCGCAGAGCGGATTGTCGAAATGCACGTCCGCTATCAGTAAATATCGCTGCGACCAGCCCGCCTCGACCACCGGATGCCGTAACGTCAACACGTTCGGCCCGGTGCGTTCGCAGTGCACTGGGCAAGTCCCCCACTAATCCGTGTCGTCCGCCTGTGTTGGTTTGGTAGAGTACGAACGAAAATATTCCAGCACCCGCTCGAACTCGCTGAACACCGGCACCCCCAGCCGCGCCGCATTCCGGCTGATGCTGAGCATCTCCGGCACGATGTAGAACGCGCTCGCCGCCTGCGCCAAGTTGATTTCCACCAACCCGCCGATGTACGGGGTGAGCATCGCCGCCACGCCGACCAGGATGAGGCTCACGATCTTGCGCGTTATCCCGTCCACCGCCGTCTGCACGCTCAGGTCGCGATGGCGGATGGCGAGAATGAGGCCGAGAAGAATGTCCACGCCCATGAGCAGAATCAATAACTGTGTCAACGAGGGGATGGCGCACCAAAGTGCGGCTACCGCTGCGGCCGCAACACGCAGCCAGTCAAGCACTCTATCAATGTCCACATGCCACTCCCGATCCCGCATGAGCACCGCCTAGCACGGCGACAATGAGTCCTACGCCTACCGTAGCACACCACACGGAAGCCCCAGTTCACCCGCCGGGCAATATCATCCATTTGCCGTCCACCTTCACCACCGGCACGCGCTCGATCCCGCTCATCTTGTCCATCAAATACAAAGCGCCCCGGTAGGAAAGTCCTACCAGGGCGGCGATCTCCTCGGTCGTATAGCAGCGGCCCAACGTGCCTAAATGGTACATCACGATTGCGGCCCGTTGCTGCGACGACAAATCCTCAACGAACTCCACCGCCGGCTGAACCATTCACCGCACCCACTCACGCCAGACCGACCACGCCAGCAGCAACGCCAGCGCCACAATGCCCAACGCCGCCTCATCCACTAGCGCACCCTCCACGCCGTTTGTTCGGCTACGTCCACGTACCGCTTCTCCTGTGGATGCCACTGGCGCACCGCAATGCGCACCGGCTCGCAGCGCAGCACGGACGGATCGTGCCATGCAAAATCGTCCGCCATGATGCTGCCCGGCATCTCCTCCGGCCGCGGCCCGCTGCCCGCATGGTACGGCCTGTGCTCCAAGCCAACGGCCTCCACAAACGCCCGCCATGTGCCAAATACCCGGTTGAGCTGCGACACGGACGGCAGATACTCGCCGATGATCAGGTCGCTGTACAGCGTCGCCGGCAGGCCCACGCCGTCCTCCGCATAACCGTGCATGAACTGGCGCAGCCGGGCGAACATCTCCGGATTGCGCGGGCAGCGCGCCTCGTGGTTCGGTAGCCGCTGCGCCCCCATCTCCAGCCCACAGTAACGACATGCCGTCATTCGCTCGCCTCCTGTTCCGGTTGCTGCGTTTCGTACCAAATCCACGACCCATCCGGCATCCTTGTCGCTGTAGACCAATCCGGCTCCGGCCCCTGGGGGACAGGTTCCTGGTGCGTGGCGAGCCAGGCGCGAATGCGTTGTGCCGCCTTTACGTGGGTAGACCAGTTGTAACTTTCTGCTTGGCTGAGAATTAAGTCCAAGTCTTTCCGCACATCATCGGGAATGCTCACGCCGTCGTCTCCTATTCCTCTCGTTGATTCAGTTCGCACTCTACCCGGATCTCCCGTCCCGTAGTTCCGCACCGAGGGCAAACATAATCTCCGCCTTCGCCGTTGCAATCTCCGCACAATTCCATGGCGCCGTCCTCGTATTCAGCAATCCCTGTGCCTTCGCACTCTGCACAGTCCACCCAATCCATTTCCGCTTTACATTTGGGGCATGGCGGCTCTGGGTTGGCGTCACCGTCATATGGGTCATACGGTGAGCCGGTATACGGTTGCACGACGGGTGAATCTTCGTGAATCGGATTAGACAGCCATTCGTCATTCATCGCCCTTTCCCCCCTTCTTCAATTCAATTGCAAGCAGAATCGCCGCCGCAATCACCTCCTCATCGTCACCGTAGGGATTGTCGGGTGCAGCCCGTATCGCCGCGATTGACAAATCAAGATTTGTCATCGCCGTTTCGATGACTTGCTTACGGTGTTCGGCGTCCGTGAAGAATTTCAGGCCATCCGCCAGTCCGCCGCCCTCCGGCACGCTCTCGCGGGCGATGAACATCGCAAGCAGGTTCTTAGCATTGGGGCCGAGTTTGCGATCACGACTCACGCGCTCACCTCCAGCCCACAGTAACGGCAGCGTTGCGTCACTTGTCCAACACCCCCCACGCCAGTTTGAGGATCATGTCCGTGGCCTCCCGCTCGCTGGCCGCCAGGCAGTACGGCTCCCACCTGGCCCCCGGCTGCGGTTGCACCTGCACCTCCCTACGATTCCGTGGGTTCACACGGTAGCGTTTCGCTCCGCTGTTCGGCTGTGTCTCCAACGTCATCCGCCCACCCTGCTTTCGTCTAGCTGCACCTCGTCGTCGCGCTCCGTCGCCTCGCCCCACGCCAACGCAGCCTCAGCACTGTAGAAGCCGCCGCGCCACGCCGACCACTTGCCCTGGCGCACCCACGCCGCAAAGCCGCCGTCGCAGGCGCGCACCTCGATGACCTTGTTGTCCGGTAGCACCCGCAGTATGCCGCTGCTTTTCATGTGCCCCTCCTACCAGGGTATCTCCTCGGTTGTCTCCAGGCTCGTCGGCATGTCTTGCCCGTCGCGCTGGCCCCCGCCGAGCAGACGAATCCGCTGCGCCGTGACGTCAATGCCCGCGCGATGCTCGCCCGTCTTGGCGTCCTGCCACACGCGCGGCCCTGCGTCAATGCTGCCCACTACCATGATCTGCGTGCCCTTCGTCAGGTACGGAGCCAACGTTTCGCCCAACTGCCGCCACACCGACACCCGGAACCACACCGTGCGCTGCTTGTCCTTCGGTCCGTCATTGCTCGCCAGCGAAAACGACGCCACCGCCGCGCCCGTTGACGTGTGCCGCAGCTCTGCGTCCGTCCCGATATGCCCAACCACTGTGATGCTGTTCACGTTGCTAGTCCTGTCTCTGAGAGTTCTGGCTAGATTCCGGCTGCCCCGGCCCGTCACGCTTCACATCGTAGTCCTCCACTCGAATCGCCAGCCAGAACGCTGGCTCGCCGCCCCTCTCGTTGGCGAATAGGTAGATCCGGAGCTTGCTCCCCCACTTGCCGAACCACAGCTGCTTGCCGCTGTTGGTTTGCCGCTCGTACAGGCCGGCCACGTTTACGAAGCCAGACGGTTCACTCATGCGGCCTGCTCCCACGTCTGATACCGGCGCATGTCGCGCGGCTGCATGTCCAACACCAGCGCCCGCCCGTCACGCAACCGGCTTGATACCTTCTCCGGCAAACTGTTGATACGGTTGTTCGTGGCGCACAACGTCAGCCGCCTGTCCATGTTGCGCCACCGCTCGTCAATCAGGCGGAGGAACCGCTCCATTGCCCACGGCGTCGAATTGAACTCGTCTAGCTCGTCTAGCGCCAACACTTCGCAGCCCACCAGCAAGTCCCACCGGCTGTCGAAGCTCACGTCAGCGCCGGGCGCATACGCCGCCCGCAGGTAGTCGAGCAGATCCGTCACGGTCGTGTACACTGCCGGCACGTTGGCCTCACGCGCTTCGTTCACCGCGCACATGAGCAGCGCGCTCTTTCCGCAGCCCGGAACGCCCGTTAACGTGACGATGCCGCGCCGCATGGTCGTGGCGTTCTCCACCTGTGCAATCGCCTGCTCGTTCGTAATGCGCACCAGGTTCCCGAAGCGCAGCCGCCGCTCATTCGGCGTCAGCCCGTCCACACGCAGCAGCCACTCGCGCCGCCGCTCCTGGTCCTTCCCGAACTGGCACGAGCAGCGCACAACCTTCCCGGTAGGCTGGCCGTTGGCGCCTACTTCGTACACCCACCCCATGTCCTTGCACTCGTTACACCGGTACGCTTGCGGCCGCGGCTCGCTTGGCTGCGAGGTCTGCGACGATAGCGGGGTCCAGCTCTTCGTCGTCGTCCGTAACGTCTGGCCGATATGTTCCATTGTTCGCTCCCTTGTAAGACTTAGGCGCCGGCGAGTCAATACCTTTTCGCAGAATGCCGGTCACATAGCGGATGTTGCGTTTGTCGTTGCCCCGCTCGCAGGCAATGGTAATCGCCCGCACCACGTCACGTTCGCCGTACTCGTCAACCAAAGCGCCGAGTCTCTCAGCGATGATCGGCGTCATGTTGCCGGATATGTTGTCCAACCATGCACGGAATGCGGGTGAATCAGCCGCCGCCGTCGCAGTAGCGGCTTTATCTTCTACTTCTACTTCTACTTCTACTTCTACTTGCTGCGGCAGTTTGCCGGAAGGTTGCCGGATACTTGCCGGAAGGTTGCCGGATACTTGCCGGATACCGTCCGCGGTGCGCTCGTAGCCGTCCGGCAATGGCAGCCGGCTAGGTGGCTCACGGTCGTAGCGCAAGCCCACCTGGTTCTTGTGGAAGCCGTCAAAATACAGCACCGGCCCGATCTTCGTGTCGAACACGAGCACCAGGCCGGCGCGCACCCACTCGTTGACAACATCCTGCATCAGCGGCAACCAGGCCGGCTGCAATGGCGCAATGGTTGCCCACAGCGCGGCCGGCTGTCCGATAATGAGTCCGTCTCGGTCCAGGTGCGGCACGGCTCGCAGGAAACACAGTTGCGCCGTATCGCTCATGGCGTTGAATTCCGGGTCCAGTGCGATTGTCGTTGCTACCATCCTCCCGCGTGCCATTGTTACTTCCCCTTGTAGAACGCGTCTGCTACAGCGATGAACCACGCTTCGTCCACGCGCTCAGCTAGATACCGCCCAGCCGCTTCCGGGTCACTCGGCAGGCTGTAGCGCACCGTTGGCTTCACAATGCCCGCGTCAATCGCCGCAGCTCGCACACTGCGATACTCGCCGCGGCGTAGGCGTTCATAGATCGTGGGGTTATCCCGCTGGATGCGCGCCGTCAGGTAGTCGGCTGAGTTTCCTTGTGCTGGGGTTTCATACCGAAAACAATTATTACTATTGTTATGATTGTTTTCAGCGGCATTCCTATTACCCACAGGAGCACCTGGCCCATCGCGCAGGCCCTTCTCCGCATAAAGCGCCTTGTCCACCTGCACGGAAGGGCGATGCAGATACCGCTCACAGAACTGCTCCCAGGTCAGGCAACCAAGTTCCTGCCATGCCTGGGTATTCCGCAGCGTCGAAGTGAGATCGCGCACTGTCTGTTCTATCTGGTCGCCGCGATCGAGCGCCTTGCGCAGTTCGTTCGCTACCCATAGCGACCACAGCCGCGAGCCGACTGGCGCATTCGGATCGCCCAGTTCGTCTAGCATGTAATCGCGCTCTTGTAGCATGGCGGTCATACCAGCACGTCGCCTTTGCCGTATTCGTCGGCCAGCGTCTTGAGGATTGTCTGCAACGCATCTACCGGAGCCTGGTCACGTGGCCCGAATCTCACCTTAAGGTTGCCGTTGATCTCGCGGATCCGTTCGGGGTTTCCCTGGGCGATGCGATTGACAGTGCGGTCAATTGTCTTTCGCAGCTTGCGTTCCATCTCGGACGGCGTCGTAATCGGCTCTTCATAATTCGGCAAAGAAGCGGAACCATTAGGCACAATCGCCAGGCCCATCGCTACTGAAAACTGCTTCATTTGAACGGTGCTCACTCCAACAATTCCGGCGTGCTTCATCGCCGCTTCAATCGCTGCCGTCTCGTTGTAGCCAACACGAGTGCCGTCCTCCAGACCAAAGCCACGGCCTCTAGTCACTGCCGATGATTCGGGCACAATGGGAACGCGAAGACCGCCCACGCTCCCCCCCATGCCCATTGGTCTGTGTGTCCAGTCGATGACAACCGCAGACTGTTCAGCTTCGATGGCGCGCATAATCTCAACCATGCGCGGTTCGTCGGGGTGATAGATGAAACCGTGTGTCTTGCCTTCAACAACCCTGTTAGCTCGGCAAATGCACTGTTCGATCCAGGGGCGACTGCGGATGTTGGTCAGACAAGCGACGTGCGTAATATCGGGTACGTCTAGCCCCTCGTAGGCCATGCCGACTGTCACTAACACGTCAGCCCCCGGCCCCTTGAAATATTCGATGTTGTCTTTCGCCTGTTGGTTGTCGTCGCTGGTCGCAATGAGCGCATGTAGCCCTAGACCACGGAGATGTCTGCTGTATTCCCTAGCGATCTCGATGCTAGGCGCAACTACTAGCATTTTTGCTGCTGGGAAAATGTGCGCCTTGTACTCGTGCCAGCTATCGACGCACTGCTTCAATAGCTGGTGTGCGTACTCTGTTTCAAGCACCACGGTCAACACTTCGGACATGTCGCGCTTGCTCGCTTCCGCGATGCTGTTGACATCGCGCTCTTCGCCGGTTTTCGGATCGAACCATTTTGCGCGGCCGTCCAATGCCTTGAAATGGAGAGGGACAATAGCCCGCTCTTCGAGCGCGTCCTGTCGCAGATACCGCACGAACGCCCAATCAGGATGATCAGCATCGCTCTTGAACATAGGTGCTTCGGCGCCCGGATAGCGTACATAGGGCCAAAACGCCATTCTGTGCCCATCGTGTCTTTCCGGAGTACCGGACATGAAGATCACGATCTTGGCTGCATCCACTAGCGGAGCAACTGCCCCATAGAATGCGGCCTCCTCGCCTTCCGCCTCACCCTTGTATGGAACGTGGTGGCATTCGTCTAGCACCAAGATGTAAGGCCGCAAGGCAAATTCCTGTTGGTGCAGTTGCGGGTTCTGAGCGATAGCCTGATATGTTGTCACGTAACCGCCCGTACTGCGGCAAGGATCGATATCATTGCCGGCAGCGCGGATGCTCATGGTATGGCCGAAAATGGCGCGCTTGCTGATGAAGTCTCGCTCGCCCTGACTCCGCAATGCGTTGCGTGGTACAACCCAGCAAACGCGATAACCTAGCCGCTCTGCCAGTTCCTTCGCCGCAATCATCACAATGCCGCTTTTGCCTCCGCCTGGCGTCACATGAACAGCGATGTTGCGCACGGCTGTCACTCCGCTGACAATGTTTCGGGCGATGACTTGCACATCCTCTTGATGTCTGCGTAACACAGTTGCTCCTTTTCTTAGGTTGCACTTGGGGCACAATGCCTGCATCTCATGCACGTTTGTTCGCTGCTCTTTCACCCACGGTGTAATGTGGTCGGCGTGCCAGTCGTCTGGCAACGGTTCGCCGCAGATGGCGCACTTGCCATCCTGGGCGTAGTACAGTGCTGCTCGAAGCTTTTTACTGCGGAGACTGCGTGAGGATTCTGAGGTCATGGCTTCCCGGCCTTTCTAGACGCGCAACGCGCCGCTGTCATAGGCGACCGGGAAGTCTTTCGCTGGCACGGTTGACCGTGTAGCTAACCCATAACAGCGGCGCGTTGCGCCGAAACTATGCAATTGTCCACGGCATAACAACACCGTGCCTGAGCGAATTCGACTTCCCGGTCTCGTTTCGCTGTCCCTATTATCGCGCATGGCGCCTGTCATGTCAACTACCAGTCGTGTGGATTAGTGGCGGGAGCGTGCCCACAGATCACGCCCCCGCCCAGGTTTCGTCCGGTACTCTGCCTGCCTGTCTGCGCTGCCTAACCAGGCGAGGCCCGCGTAAAGGTGAGGAGGTTCGATGTCCCTATGCCCCCGCAGCGGCTTCGTGGTTGCGCCCGGACGCTCGTTGGCGTCTACCGTTCCCGCATGGGGAACGCAATCAGCAGCAGCACCGCAAACGGCGGCGAGTACAGCGTGGCGGCCAGCGCCCACATCAGCCACGAACGCCCCCGCTCATGCGCTGCC
>ERZ795055.703-NODE-703-length-30267-cov-47.219184_pt1 | contig 30267 bp, 20 predicted proteins | sample MGYA00375139_ERZ795055 | MGnify/ENA primary metagenome ERZ795055 (study PRJEB30184, sample SAMN05720283) | anaerobic digester metagenome | isolation source: active sludge of municipal wastewater-treating anaerobic digesters | place: USA | collected 2015-01-23 ... | reverse complement strand
ATTTACAAAACGGTGGCCTCAGTATCAAGCACTTCCCTGCCTCAAATCGTTCAAAAGATGGAATACTACTGTTCCTATCAAGAGCGTTGCCACCTCGAAGTGATGCAAAAACTCTATGGTTTTGCCCTCACACAACAGGAGCGGGACGAAGTCGTGGTGCATTTAATTCAGCATAATTTTCTGAACGAAGAACGGTTTGCCAAAACCTTTGCTATCAGTAAATTTCATCAAAAAAAGTGGGGAAAAATCCGAATCACTAACGAACTCAAACAACGACAAATTTCTACCTACCTCATCACCAAAGGCCTTCAGGAAATTCCATCCCACGAATACGAAGAAACCTTTGAATCCCTAACCGAAAAAACCTGGCAGACCATCACTGAGAAAAACGCCCTCAAAAAACGCAAGAAATTCTGCGACACCCTGCTTCGCAAAGGATGGGAAAGTGAGTTGGTGTATGAAGCCGTCAAAAAACTGGAAAAAAACAGCTAAAAACGACTCGCTTTTTCACTTTTAAAAGAACTTCAAAAAAGGAAAAAGAAATCTCCTACGAAGCAGACTAAAAAACGAAAAAAAACACTTTTTCTCAACCGTTTTTTTTCAATATTTCGTAACTTTAAGTGTCCAAAAACATCCCTGGGATTTTTAATAGATAGACAATTAAAAATTTTAGAAATCATGCGTGTTAAATTACTTATTTCAGCACTCTTGATGACGTTTATCATCAGTGTGCAAGCACAAAACAGTGGTGATTATAGATCGAGAATTTCCGGAGCTTGGACAACAGCCGCTACTTGGCAAACCTTCAACGGATTAATTTGGGTCACTGCAACCACCTATCCCGGTCAAAACACCAGCACAGCATCCGTATTAATTCGAAACGGACACACCCTCACCATGGGAACGAATAATGTATACCTCAATCAAACAGGAATCATTACCGTAAGTGGACAACTTAACTTAAATGGAATTAACGTAAGTCCCGGAAGTACTTTTTCATTCAACACCCCTTCCATTATTGTTACAGCCATTCCGGCAGGAAGAATAAAATTTGACAACAAAGTAAAATTGATGTTGCCCGAAAACGCTTCCATTCAAGTGAGTGTGGGCGGTTTAGTAGGCGATTGTAACCACCTTCAACAAATCTACATCGGAACATTCGTCATTGCCTATTGTCGTGGCGGAGGAAGTTCTGCGTTAACTTTTCAAGAACTGATGGAAATCGGTGGTTCTATTCACTCCGTCATTACAACTTCTCCCATTACGTGCAGCAGCACTTCAGCCACAATAACCGGAAGTTACCTCGGTTCTCGATACGATTTTGAAGTAACTACCTCTTGGAAGGTAGTAGACCCTTTGAACAATACTTTCTATCCAACGGGAGATAGTTTTGAATTGCCGTTGGATTTAAATGGAGTATATAACATTACTTACACTTGTACAATTAATTATTTCAATAATTATGTAACCAATAGTAACGAGTTGAAAATACCAAATGCTGTTTCAACCTGGACAGGCAGCTGGAATCCGGTGCCACCCACCGAATTATCCAAAGTAAGAATAGCAGCAAATTATGATACCGCACTAAACGGCAGTTTTTCAGCTTGCAGTTTGAATATTGAGGCCGGAAAAACAATGCAAATCGCACCAAACACCTACCTTGAAGTAGAAAACAACATTGTCAATAATGGGGCAATGGTAGTGGAAAGTAGCGGTAGTTTAATTCAAAAAGAAAACACGGCTACCTTTACGGGAAATCCAATCACCATAAAAAGAATCTCACGACCAATGCGAGGATTAGACTATGTATATTGGGGCTCACCGATTGCCGAAAGCTATGCTATTCCAACCGCTTTTGACAAAAAATACCGTTGGAACCTCACCGGAGCTCAAGACGGAGCTTGGGTAAGCATCACCACTCCACCGCCGGTTGGAAATGGATTCATTGCTAGAGTTTCTCAAGCCTATGTTCCGGTAAACGCTTCACCCAAAACAATCGAATTTCCTTTCGTTGGGTTGCCAAATTCAGGTCCGATAAGCGTTTATGCAAATGTGTTTGATGGCGGTGATGTAAATACCGACAGCGGAAACTCCATATTATTGGCAAATCCCTATCCTAGTGCCATCGAAGCCAATGCCCTATTGTTACAACATCCGCAAATAGTGAAATTATTGTTTTGGACATCCGTAACGGTCTACACCGGAACAGGCCAATATCAAGTAGCAGATTATGCCACTTGGAATCTTAGTGGTGGAACAAAACCGCTAAGCTCAACCGATGAAAGCTTAACTCCAAAAGGCTACATTGCTTCCGGTCAAGGATTTTTTGCTCAAGTAACAGCTGATGCAAACATCACCTTCAACAACAGCATGCGAATAAAAGACAACAACACCCAATTCTATAGAACGGCACAACCGGTCAAAGAAAACAGTGAAACAGAAAAACACCGACTTTGGATTAACCTCTCTAACAACAAAGACGCCTATCGTCAAATGATGGTGGGCTACATTGAAGGAGCAACCAATGCATTAGATACGCAATATGACGGATCAAGTTTTACTCAAAATGAGATAGATATCTATACCATCCTAGGAAAAGAACAATTGGCCATACAAGGAAGAGCATTGCCTTTTAACCCACAAGACATTATTCCGCTAGGCTTCAAAGTCACCAACGAAGGAAAATATACCCTTGCCTTAGGTCACAGCGACGGACTCTTTTCAGACTACAAAACAATGGTATTAAAAGACAAACTCACCAATAGTTACCATAACTTGAATGAAGGCTCCTATACCTTTGACACCAAAGCCGGCACCTTCAATAACCGATTTGAATTGTATTTCACTGAACAAAATTCAACCGAAACAGTAACACAACTCCCTAACAATGATTGTGTAATTTGGTCTGCTGAAAAACAAATTCACATCAACAGCACCGGTTTCCCAATAGAATCCGTAGAAGTATATGATGTATTTGGCACCTTAATTTGGAGCCAAACAGGCGTGAAAGATATTGCGGTAGTAACAAATCAGTTAAACACGGCAAATCCGTTCTTAATTGTAAAAGTAACCGATGCAAATAGACAGGTTATTACAAAAAAAATAATTTTCAAATAACAGTTTGTTATGCCCTAATTTGTGTTTGTATCCCACCTTTAACCGGGTGGGATATTTTTATTCAAATAAATGCCCCGGTTCAAGAACTGCCTACCTTCAAAAAAACATTGAAAAGCAAAAATCGCTTCACATCAGGAGTTAATTAATTATTTCATATCCCTCCTCAACTCAATCTTCAGAAGAACCTCCTTCACAAGAATCACCAAAACAGTAAGAAATCACCAATCAAAGAAGATTTTTAAATAGAATATATAGTAACTTTATAGTAAGTATATAGTAACTTTATAGTAACTATATAGTAACTTTATAACGACTATGTAATTCATTCACAACATACAATCAGTTGGTCATATCCATAAATACGTCATTACAAAGGTTGGTTAAAGCCATAGTCGTGGTATCCCTAAAAGCAAAAAAGAGAGCCTTTTACCAAGACCCTCTTCTGTTATACTAAAATACAAAGCAGTTATTCAAAGTCATATTTCACCCCAAAAAGCAGATTCCCTTTGGGCATAGGCACTAAATTAGTTTCGGAATAAGCTACATTAAAGATATTATTCGCCACTAACGAAAATTCAAAGGCTTTCATTCGCACCACCACATTCGCATCTACTATGCCATAACTCTCGCCGGACGTACGCTCCACATAACGATAGGAAATGGTTTGTGAAATGTTTTGAAAGAACTGACTGTTCCATTGACCCGTAAATTGATGGTTCGCAGAATTGATAGAATAGCGGGAAAAAGCAGCATCAATTTCCTGAATATCGTCTTCAATAAAAGTGTAGCCCAAATTGATTCGTTGAGCAAAAGAAAACCACGTGTATTTATAATTAGACCCCACTTCAAACCCTTTGGTATTCAAACTACGGATATTATTAGCTTGGTATTTATCAGATTCCAGCTCTTTCGTATAATCAATTAAATTCTTGGAATCCCTGTTGAAAAAAGCAACGGTAAAGTCAAATTTGTTTTGCGTAAACACCACCCCTATTTCTTCTGAAAGAGCCTCTTCCTGTTTTAAATCTTCGTTCCCCAAGGTGTTTGGGTCGCTGTAATACAAATCAGTATAGGTTGGTATTCGATAGGTTTTACCAACATTGGCATAGGTTCTAAAGTGTTTGGAAACCTGGTAGCCAATATCAATACCGGGGAAAAAGTTACCATCAAAATCAGTATAATAATTTGCAGCAAATCCGGGTGTAATATCTAATTTAGAATCCAACAACAAAAAGCGGTGCTCCAAGAAAAAAGTCCCCATAAAACGATCTCTGTCGCCCAAATTGTTACTGGACAAATACACTTTTGCTAAATCCACTCCCACACCGGTAGTACCCCATTTCGATTGAATAGCGGTATTCAATTCCATCCCCACTTTGTTCGTGATATGTAAATTTCGGTAGATTTCCGGATTATCCCGAACAAACACATATTCGTCTTGGTTTCTTCGCCAATACATTCTCGGTTTAAAAGTCACATTCCCTTTTGTAAATACTGATTGAACACCTACTAAACTGGCTTGTGTTTCTTCATATTGATTAATGGCAGAAGGAGTAGCATAAAACCCATTTGCTCCAAATTTTCGCTCAGAGAAAGTGGCCAAAATATCAATAGGCATTTCACTTGATTTGATGGTACTCTTAATGAAGTAATTCTGGTTATCATAATCCGTATTATAGCGGTAACCCTCTGAAATGTTTCTTGAAAACTGTACCACATGGGAAGTTTTCTCATAATCCTGCATAATGGTCGCCGATAAATTTAGTTGTTCATACGAACCCGCTTGACCTTGCAGGGTAAACTTATTGGATAATGCCTTTTTTGTCACAATATTCACCGCTCCGGTAAAAGCATTTTGACCAAATACTCTGGCTGCCGGCCCTTTGATAATTTCAATTCGCTCAATCACTTCTATCGGTAGAGCCAAATTCATCGTGTGATGTCCGGTTTGAGCATCTTCCACTTTTATGCCGTCTATCAACAACAACGTTTGGTCAAAGCTTCCGCCTCTTAAGTACAAATCAGCTTGCATACCGCTGGTTCCTCTTCTTCGCACATCAACACCGGATATTAGCAATAATAAATCCGCCACATTAGTAACACCACTTTGCTTGATTTGTTCCGAGGTAATCAATTGAATCGTCCTCGAATTCTGAGAAAACGGAATATCAATTCGGGTAGAAGACACGATAACTTCACTTAATGTATCAATTCGTTGGCTATTCTCTTGAGCAGTTACTATAAAAGTAAACACTAAAAAGAGAACAAGAAAATTTCTTCTTTTCATTTTTTGAAATGTTAAATGAGTTAAAAACGAGGCAAAAGTAGTAACTTTCCGGACGATTAAACTAGTCCACTATTAAAATGAAAGATAGTCCGGTTAATTCCCTCCTAACAGCCTTGATTCAATTTGACAAATCGAGCAACACAGCAGTATATATTCAAATAGCCCAACAAATTATCAATGCCATTCAAAGAGGCTATTTAAGTGCCGGAACAGCGTTACCGGGAACCAGAACGTTTAAAGAATTATTCCAAATTCACAGAAATACGGCAGTAGCCGTTTATGATGAATTAGCTTCCCAAGGCTGGGTTGAAATCATTGCTAACAAAGGAACATTTATTTTAGACCCTAAGCCCAAAAAGACAGCTCTTAAAGCTCAATCCAATAAAATTGGAGATGTGCATCATTATCCTAAACACACTGGGTTTCCCTTTGAAACTTCTTTCCTTTTGTCTTCCACCAATGAATATTCAGAAGCAAAATATAGTTTAAATGACGGACAACCCGATTTGAGGTTACATCCTGTTTACGAATTTTCAAAATGGTATAGTGCTTCCATGAAAAGAAAATCATTGATTTCAAAATGGAACCCCAATTCAAAATCAAAGAATTCTGCTTTTGAAAATCAATTGTGCAATTATTTAAATGCTTCTCGCGGTTTTCATGTGCAGCCTCAAAACGTCATCAGCACCAGAAGTACAGAATTAAGTTTGTATATTATTTCGCAATTGGTGATTCGAAAAAAAGAAATTGTTTTAGTTGGCCAATTAAGTAATCATAATGCGAATATGATTTTTCAAGAGGCCGGAGCTACAATCATTACCATTCCGATAGATGAAAACGGTTTAGATATTGATTATATCGAAAAACACTTTACTAAAGGAAAAATCCGTTGTGTTTATATTTGTTCAAATAGAGATTATCCAACTACCTATTCCCTGTCAGCTGAGCGACGCATTAAATTAATGGAACTGGCAAAAGCCTATCAATTTGCCATTATCGAAGATGATTATGATTATGATTTTCAATTGGAAGGAACAGCAATGTTACCTATGGCGAGTGCAGATGCAAATGGAATGATTATCTATTTGGGGAAACTGGGGCAATCTTTTTTACCAAGTTTTCAAACCGGATTTGTTGTGGCTCCTGAGAATTTAATTGCTGAAGCCAAAAACTATTTACAAATGGTAGACCGACAAGGAGATTTGATTCAGGAACAAATGCTTTCAGAATTAATTCAGGAAGGGGAAATTCATCGTTTGCTTAAAAAAAACATCATTACCTATAAGCGAAGACGTGATTATCTTTGTGAATGTCTGAATAAGTATTTTAATGATACGGTATATTTTAAAAAACCGACTGGAGGTTTAGCCATTTGGATTACATTTCAACCTTCGATTTCGCTTCTTCAACTGGCCGAAGAAGCCTCAAAATTAGATTTATTTTTACCTAAAACCATTCTTTATCAAGATAAAAAAACCTGTGCTATTCGGTTAGGATTCGGTCATTTGAATGAAGAGGAAATAGAAATAGTGATAAGTAAATTACAACTGGCCTATACTGTAATAACGACTCCTAAAATTAAAAAAGCCCCACGATGGTGAGGCTTTCTATCAGTATTTTTTAAAAGTATTAGTCTGCTAATACAATTACTTTATTATTTTTCATTTCAATGGTCCCGGACGTAACTTCAATCGTGTAGTTTTGATCATTTACTTTGGTAAATTTATCTGCCACTTCTTTATTGATTTTAAAACTAGGAGCTGTTATTTTAACGGTTCCTTGTTTTAAAATAGAAACGATAGGGGCGTGATTATTCAATATCTGAAACGAACCATCAACTCCGGGTAAGGTAATTGAAGTGATTTCGCCTTTGAATAAGGTAGCTTCCGGTGATACTATTTCTAAAATCATAATTTAATTGATAATTGATGATTAACAATTGACAATTATCCATTGTCAATTATCCATTGTTTTACGCTTCCGCTAACATTTTCTCTCCGGCTTCAATAGCTTCTTCAATGGTACCTTTCAAGTTGAATGCGGCTTCCGGTAAGTGATCTAATTCACCATCCATAATCATATTAAATCCTTTGATGGTTTCTTTAATATCAACTAAAACTCCTGGGATACCGGTAAATTGCTCTGCTACGTGGAAGGGTTGTGACAAGAAACGTTGTACACGACGTGCTCTTGAAACAGCTAATTTATCATCTTCTGATAATTCTTCCATACCAAGGATGGCGATAATATCTTGAAGTTGTTTGTATTTTTGAAGTATTTCTTTCACGCGTTGAGCACAATTATAATGCTCATCCCCTAAGATTTGAGCTGTCAAAATTCTTGACGTAGAATCCAATGGATCTACCGCTGGATAAATACCTAACTCAGCAATTTTACGAGACAATACCGTAGTTGCATCTAAGTGAGCAAACGTTGTTGCCGGTGCCGGGTCAGTTAAGTCATCCGCAGGAACGTAAACCGCTTGTACCGATGTAATAGAACCTTTGTTGGTTGAAGTAATACGCTCTTGCATGGCCCCCATCTCCGTTGCCAATGTTGGTTGGTAACCTACCGCAGATGGCATACGACCTAAAAGAGCCGATACCTCAGAACCTGCTTGGGTGAAACGGAAGATATTATCCACGAAGAACAAGACATCTTTCCCTTGGTCAGAACCTGCTCCATCACGGAAATACTCCGCAATAGAAAGTCCGGATAAGGCTACACGAGCACGAGCTCCCGGTGGTTCGTTCATTTGTCCGAATACGAAAGTAGCTTTAGACTCTCTCATTCCCGGTTTGTCTACTTTAGATAAATCCCATCCTCCATTTTCCATAGAGTGCATGAATTCTTCTCCATATTTTATAATTCCTGACTCTAACATCTCACGAAGTAAATCGTTTCCTTCACGCGTTCTTTCTCCAACTCCTGCGAATACAGAAAGACCACCGTGACCTTTAGCGATATTATTAATCAATTCTTGAATCAATACTGTTTTACCAACACCGGCACCACCAAATAATCCAATTTTACCTCCTTTTGCATAAGGCTCAATAAGATCGATTACTTTAATTCCGGTAAATAAAACTTCTGTTGAAGTTGATAATTGGTCAAATCTTGGAGCCGGTCTGTGAATAGACATTCCGTTTGCTCCTCCTTTTGGCAAGTTTCCTAAACCATCAATGGCATCTCCAATTACATTAAAAAGTCTTCCATAAACATCCGGCCCGATAGGCATTTGGATTGGAGCACCGGTAGCTTCTACTTCAGTACCTCTACTTAAACCATCCGTAGAGTCCATTGAAATGGTTCTTACGGTATCCTCACCAATGTGTGATTGAACTTCCAACACTAAGATAGCACCATCTTTTCTTTTGATTTCTAATGAATCATAGATTTTAGGTAATTCGGCAATTTTGGAGTCAAACACTACGTCTACAACCGGTCCGATAATTTGGGCAACTTTTCCTATTACTTTTGACATTGCTTATGTATTTATTTAATAGCTATTTAAGATTATAAAAAACATATCTTTTTTCAGAGTGCAAAGATAATTTTTAAAAATACAAAATCAATAGCAAAACGATGTTTTTTTTATCATTTTTTGAAGTATTCGAAGCAAGCTGATGAAATGCTTGTAAATAGTGTAGTAAAATAAAAAAACCACCTTGTTGCTAAGGTGGTTTTGATATAGTTTGTAGGACAAATTAAAAATTATCCGGGTTTTCAGGATATAATATTCTGTAACTTCCTAAACTAACTCCTTTAAAGTTAGAACCGTAAGTTGCATTAATTGCTTTTATGAATTCATTTGAAATCAAAGCATATCCTCTAGGACTAGGATGTACACCATCTAAAGAGAAACCTCCTCCGGTTACATAGGTTGATGTTACAGTAAAATTATCAGCTGTAATACCGCCATTCGCTACTTGAGTCATTAAGGCATTTGCATCAACAAAAGCCAACCCTTTAGCACTTGCAATGGATTGAATAGTTGCATTATAAGCATCTGTAGCCGTTTTTACTTCAAGAATTTCATCTTTAGAAAGAATCCAATTATCTGCTAAAGGCACAGAAACGCCATTGATTTGTGCAGGATTACCCCCAACAGCAGTTCCAATAAAACTTCTTGCCGGTAAAACTACTAAATCCTCTGAAGTTGCTTGTCTGTATGATGGAATTCCATATGCAGCCAAATTAGTTAAATAACTATCAACCATAACTACTCTGTTTGTAGTGGAAGCCGTGAAAGAAATCGTTCTTCTAGTTACTTCGTCAGCAGTTAATAATCCAACAGATTGAGCAAATAATAAGCCGTTATTATAAGCCGAAAAGCCGGCATTTAATTGAGCTGCCGTTGCAGCATTAAGCGGAACAGGATTATGAGGAACCGTAGTAAAGAAAGGTATCGTCGTTACATAAGGTAAATTAGCAACCACCCCTTGTGCACCATTGGCGGTCATTCCGTCAACTAAAGCAGTATAAACGTTAGCAAATACATTTGGGTCTGTGATATCATTAGGGCCATACGTAGCAGGGTTAAAATTTCCTGTTTGATTTGTTCCGGAACCTCCTGAAGTGGCATATCCAAGCACATCATTATTTCCAATCCATAAAGAGAAGAAAGTAGGGTCTTGAGCAGCTGCATCAGCCAAAATAGTGGTTGAAGGAGACGAAGCAAAACGAACAAAATAAGGATTCGCTTGACCAGTGGCTACACCGGCAACATTACCATAGCCAGGGGCCAATAAATGGAAACTTTTTGCTCCCGGAACACCCATATTATTAAATGGTCCTGCTAAAACAGTAGAAACCTCCGTTGTTGGAATACCGGTTACCGGAGCAGGTCCGGCACCATTAAAATAAAGTCTAGGTCCGGCAATTACATTTCCACCTAACAATAAACCTCCTGTGTTATCATTAGTGTAAGGAATTTTAAATTCTCCACCACCCACTAAAGCAAATTGATCTGCTAAGATGGCAGGATACGAATTAGCTTGGCCTTCAATAAAAAGAGCATTGTCACAATATCCGGCTGTCAACGAATTTCCTAAAGAAACATAGTTAGAAAAATCAGCAGAACCAGCAGTTAAGGGCAACCCATCCGAAGTATTATTTACAACGACAGTTTCATCATCGCTACAAGCTACAATGGTTAAAGAAACCAGGAATAGCCATTTTATATTTTTTATCATAGTATTAAAAATTATGTTATTATATTATTGATTGATGGTTATACCAACAAAAAACTGTTGTCCGATTGCTCCTGCTCCTAATACTTGTTGGTATTCTTTTCCTCCAATATTAGTGGCACCAACTTTTAAAACTGATTTTAATTTAGGAATGCCGTAATTAATTTGAGCATCAATTACTGTAGCTTCACTAATCATACCGTCAACCATAGTAGATTGCCATAAATATTCAGAATTCCATCTGGCACTTACATTAAATCCGAAATTAGGGAATAATTTATCGTTGCTCAACGATCCTTTAACTCTGTGTTTTGGAGTATTAAATCCGGCTTCAAAACTTGGGTCTTTTTCTTGATCAAAGTCAAATTCAGCATAATTATAATTGGCTCCTATTTCAAAATCTTTGTAAATTTTATAAGAAACACCCGCACCAAATCCTAATGATATAATTTCAATATCCGTATTGGTGTATAGTTGATAAGCTCTAATGTTTCCTGTTTGTAAGGCATGAAGCGATTGTGTTCCTGCGTTTGTTGGTCCTGCAGTAGGATCCGGAGCATCTTGAGCAGTTCCATATAAAGGAGCAACAACATTTAAATTACCAATAAAGTCATTGTAAATATTATAATACCCATTCAAATCATAAGAGAATTTTTCAAATTGACCTCTATAACCCAATTCAAATGCTTTTACAGTTTCAGGTTTTACTAAATCTACATCTGTTCTTTTTAACAAAGCAGAAGCAGCAATAGGGTCCGATCCTGCTAATGCAGCAAATTGTCTAACTGATGTTTCTGTATAAGAATTATAATAAGCGTTTTGTCCTGTCATCACAACAGATTCACCTCCTGCAAATGCTTGTCCTGTAGCAGTAGAAACTGGTCTAACCTCAGAATATCTGTCTAAGTTATCAGCGGCAGAACCAATAAGTACTGCATTTCCAACATTAAATCCGATATATTGATCTTGTGTAGAAGGATTTCTAAAACCGGTTTGAAAAGATCCTCTGAAATTGTGTCTTTTTTGTTCATCCGGAGAGAAAACTAAAGATACTCTTGGGGAATAATTCCCGTCAAAATTTTGACTTTTATCGTAACGAACAGAACCTGTAAATTTGAATTTATCCTGTAAAAATTTCTTTTGAAGTTGAACGTAAGCACCATACTCATCATAATCAATAGGACCATTTTCAGGTGTATCCGTATAAATTCTACCAAATGAATTCAAATCATATTTTCTGTAAGAACCACCTATTTGAATTTCAGCAATTTTAATAATATCTCTAAAATTATAGTTGGCATCAGAATGGTATATTTTTGAGTTATCCACCAATTTAGAACCGGTTAATACATCCGGGTCAGCTGTGACTTGATTAAAAGCATTTTTATATTCTGCTGAACCAGGTAAAAATCTTCCTGTATCAGCCACATTTCTTGCTGCAGCATGTGCTTGATCCGGAGTCGCTCCACCTAACGTTGATTGTACATAAGTGGCGGCATATTGACCAAACCAAGTATTATCCGGCTTCCAAACTCTGTTAATATTCACCGCAGTAAATTCCATATCATATGAATTTCCTCCATCTTCAGAAGTAACATAACCTCTTAAGAAGAAGTTTTTACTGGTTACTTCAAATTTATGTTGTGACATTTGAAATCCATTCAAATAATACCTGTTTGCTCCTTGATAAACCGTGTTACCAAAACCAAATTTACTTTGCCAAATAAACTCGATATCTTTTGCCCATTCTGAACTGGATGTAGCCCATGGTCTAACGTGGAAAGAGAAATCAATTTTAGCATTTTGTACTTTATTATCCGTAATATCAACTTCGTTATACCCTGTTCTTGATACATTTTGATTTGGCAAAATAGCATTAAAAACAGTAAATTGAGCAGGAGTTATTGCACCAGCATTTAATAATCTGGAAGCAACACTTTTAATATTAGTTGAAACCACATCACCATAAACGTTTATACCATTATAGTTCGGGTCAGTTCTATCAATTCCAACATTATTTACTAAGTCTCTGTCTCTATAATCAGTGGCATACCAATCTGTTCCATTCATGAACGTAAAATTAGCTTTAGCAGCAAAATGGGGCGAAAAAGCTTTGGCTACACGTACTCCATAATCATAGTAAAGATTATTTCCGGCAGCTTCTTGACTGGTTTGCCCAACTTTTGCATAAGCAGAAACGCCTTCATCGGTAAAAGGGCTTTTGCTTGTCATAAATAAAATACCGTTAAAGGCATTCGCACCGTATAAAGCAGAAGAGGCACCTGGTAACAATTCAACACTTTGAACATCAATTTCTGAAACACCAATTAAATTTCCTAAAACAAAATTCAATAAAGGAGAAGAATTATCCATACCATCTACCAACTGCATAAAACGAGTATTCGCAACAGTGGCAAAACCTCTGGTGTTGATAGATTTAAAAGACATACTACTGGTATTCATATGTACCTCTTTTAAATTTTCCAATCCATCATAAAAAGTCACCGAAGCTGATTTTTTAATTTCTTTAACACTCATTCTTTCAATAGTAACAGGCGATTCTCTTATCCTTTCAGGTGCTCTGGAAGCCGATACTACAATTTCATCTAAACGTGTTTCTTCATCAGACAAAACAACACTGATTTTTTGATTGTTTGCACTGATGGCTACTGTTTTAGAAGTGAAGCCAATAGAAGAGACTTCTACTGAAAAAGGAGGTTTTTTTTGCGTAGTTAAGGTAAAGTTCCCGTCAAAATCGGTCACCGCACCTATCGCTTCGCCAACAATTTTAATGCTGGCACCTGGGATGGGTTGATTTTTTTCATCAACGACGTTCCCTGAAATTGAAGTTTGAGCAAAAGTGATGCTGCAAAAAAACAATGTCAGAATAAATAAATACACTTTCATAAAGTTAGAGTTTTGTTAGTTTTCGTCAGCAAAGTACAAATAATTTTGATATTAATAAAAAAAGCGTGCTAAATTTTCGAATTTAACAATTTTTGAAAACCATAGTAATTACTGAATATCACAGAGGTTTTTGAAAAAATCTCAAACGTTTTCGTTTAAAAGCCTCAAAATAGTATGCTTACATACTATTTTGTGCGTTGTTAATAAATAAAAATTGTATAAAAACAAAAAAAGCAAGATTTCTCTTGCTTTCAATTATTTGCTGTTTTAAATTAACTATTCTACGGTAACAGACTTTGCTAAATTTCTTGGCTGGTCAACGTTACAACCTCTTAAAACGGCTATGTGATAAGAAAGTAATTGTAATGGTATAGTAGTTAAAAGTGGAGATAAAGCATCTGATGTTTCTGGGATTTCAATAACATGGTCAGCTAATTCGCGAACTTGTGTGTCCCCTTTGGTTACTACAGCAATTATTTTACCGCTTCTTGATTTAATTTCTTGGATATTACTAACCACTTTATCATAATGTCCCATTTTAGGAGCAATGACAATAACCGGCATAGATTCATCAATTAAAGCAATTGGACCGTGCTTCATTTCTGCAGCAGGATATCCCTCTGCGTGGATATAGGATATCTCTTTTAATTTTAAAGCTCCTTCCAAAGCTACAGGGAAATTATATCCTCTACCTAAATATAAACAGTTGGGTGAGTCCTTGTATATTTCAGCAATTTTTTTGGCCATTTCATTTGTTCCTACTAGTGCCTCGGTTACTTTTTCCGGAATCATTTCTAATTCCATTAGGTAGCGATGGTATTCAGAATTATTCATTGTTCCTTTTGCTTTAGCCAAACGCAAAGCAATTAAGGTCAACACTGTTATTTGTGTTGTAAAAGCTTTTGTAGAAGCCACCCCGATTTCAGGACCTGCATGAGTGTAAGCACCAGCATTGGTTTCTCTTGAAATAGAAGAACCAACAACATTACATACACCAAATACAAAAGCACCATTTTCTTTGGCTAATTTAATTGCGGCTAAGGTATCCGCTGTTTCTCCGGATTGAGAAATAGCAATTACAATATCTTTTTTATTAATTATTGGATTTCTATAACGGAATTCTGAGGCATATTCAACTTCCACGGGAATCCTTGCAAATTCTTCTATTACATATTCTGCAACTAATCCGGCATGCCATGATGTTCCACAGGCTACAATTATAATTCGCTCTGCATTTAAGAATTTTTCCAAATTATCTTCCACACCCGCCATTTGGATTATTCCTTTATTAGAAAGTAATCTTCCACGGTAAGTATCTTTAATGACATTGGGTTGCTCATAAATTTCTTTGAGCATAAAATGATCATAACCTCCTTTTTCAATTTGTTCCAGGTTCATTTTTAATTCCTGAACATAGGGATCAACTAAGGTATCATCTTTTATTTTTCTAACTTTGATAGGTTTGTGAAGTCGCACAATGGCCATTTCTTCATCTTCTAAATAAATCGCATTGGAAGTATATTCAATAAAAGGCGAAGCATCTGAAGCTACAAAAAATTCTCCTTCGCCAACACCAATGGCTAGCGGACTTCCTAATCGGGCTACGACAATTTCGTCCGGTTTGTTCTTGTCAAAAACTGCAATTGCATAGGCTCCGACAACTTGATTCAAAGCAACTTGCACCGCTTTTCCTAATTTCAAACCTTCTTTTTTCTGAACGTCTTCAATTAAATTAACTAATACTTCCGTATCAGTATCGGAATGAAAAACATAACCTCTTTTGATTAATTCTTTTTTTAAGGGTTCATAATTTTCTATGATTCCATTGTGAATTATGGCAATGTTTCCGGAATTAGAAAGGTGAGGATGTGAATTTACATCATTTGGAACTCCATGAGTAGCCCAACGGGTATGACCCATTCCTATAGAACCAAAGAAATTATTATCTTTAGTTGAAACTGCCTCTAAATCAGTTACTTTACCTTTTGTTTTAGATATTTTCAAGTCTTTGCCATCATAAAGCATGACTCCGGCACTGTCGTAACCTCTATATTCTAATCGTTTTAATCCTTTTATTACAATAGAGTAAGCGTCTCTATTGCCAATATATCCAACAATTCCACACATATTTTTAGTATTTAATCAGGTTTTGTATAATAAATTTCTAATTTTAATCTTTTATCCAAAGGTACAGAAGATTTGCTACCATACAACACTGTGCCTAAAGGATTTAAAACAGAAGCTAAGGGAACTTTTTTCAAACCTGAGGCAGTTTGGTTTTTTATTGCATAGTTGTCAGTAATCGCAATGGATTCCGTTACAACAAGTCCTAGCCTAACATTGGTAGAATCCGGGTTTTTAAATAAATTAGAAATATAATTAGTTAATCGTATTTTATAATAAGTTCCTTTACTGTCTTCTTTTACAATCATTCCGCTATAAACTCTTTTACCTAATTTTGGTTTTGAAGTATTTGTAGTTTGGTCTGTAAAGTAATCTAAAATCAGTCTATCATTAGTTACATCGTATAAATAAACTCTATAGGGCTCCTGATTATTGCCCATCTCCTCTCTATCAATTCGGAAAGTAAGACTAGCTTCATTAATCAACCAATCTTTAGCTCTATATTGTTCTAATTCCGCTGATTCTCCACTGGCATCACGCCCAAATAAATCAATAATCGCCATCGATCCGGCACCTCCATTGACATATAATTTTTCATCTCCTAAAGTTGAGGAAGCGTTTGTTAATGCCGATTGATAGTTTGGTGTCCGCTCTTGATTTAAAAGACTAACAGTATTCCCTGATAAAGATAATACCATTGATTTTTCTACTCTTTCCGGTGTTTCTTCTCCTTCAACCGCTTTATCCTCTTTATATTTTATAGTAATTTTCCCGGCTTTAAAATTAATCATCGCCAAACTATTACTTCCGGTAGGTTCAGCCGGTGAGTCTTCCATTTTGAAATATAACCCCCTGAAATAATCTCTAAAAATATTATTATTGTTCAATTTTCCTTGATTATAGCCGTCTATTATTTTTTTCTGAAAAAAAGCTTTATTCAATTTTAAATACATCCCGGGAGCTGACCTGGTAATAGTTTCCTCTCCTTCAGCATTGGTGGTAGTATCAGCAATTTGAGCTGCATCAAAAAAGAACTCGTCATTATCTTCAACATCCTCTCCATTATTTAATCGCTCTCCGTTGGCTGCAGATGTCCCATCGGCTGCAGCTCCTCTTTTATTTACTTCAAAATCATTTGTTTGATCAGAAAAATATTTTTGAGCAGCAGTGAAATTGGAAGCCGGATCAAAATCCCGCATTAAATAACCGTTTTCATATATACTCAACTTAATTTTAGACGTTCCGTAAACAGAATCTAAGGTATAAGTAGTGACATCATCCGTAGTGGTCCCTCTTGTGCTAAAATATGGAACATAAAGCGTGACGTCCAGAATTTCAGGGTCCTCGTCAATAATAGTAAAGGTAGGAACTGGCTCTGAAAGCAATACTTGCGTGGCAAAATGAGCCGTTTGTTTTCCAAAAGCAGTGTTTTTATAAATCCCAAGTGGATTAACCACTAAATTGTTAGATTGAACAACACCTAAATCTTCATTATAGGCAACCACGGTAGCCTCTGTATCCGGTGTTCCAAATGTATAATGATTGTCTCCAATGATATCAGCCCCTAAGGTATTATAATCTTTATCACAGGAAAACAAGAAGAAACTCAAGACAACCAGGGAAGAAAATTGAATTATTTTTTTTGTACGCATTTTAAAATGTAAATTTATAGAACTTTATTTTTATAGAAATTAAGGTAATGCTCAGCATAATCCTCTTTCGGGAAGAAAGATAAAAAAGGTTTTTCTGAAGATTCTATAAATTTTGTTAAACTTGAAGAAAGGTGCTCTGAAGCAATGATAACAGCATCTGAATGCTGAATAGCTACTTTAATTAAATTGTCATAATTGGGTTCTTTTAATACAGAAATGGAATCTTCCGGAACACCGTCAAATTTTATTTTGTTTAAAAGTTCGCTATTTAAAGCTCCATCAAATGACTGAGCATAAACCGAAGTTACAATTTTTGTATTAGAAAAAAGTGCTTCGTCTTTGTAATAATGTTTCATGTAAACCGGCAACAAGGAAGCCAACCAACCATGAACATGAATAATATCCGGTACCCAGTTTAATTTTTTTACTGTTTCTACAACTCCTTTTGCAAAGAAAATTGCCCGTTCATCATTATCGTCATATAATTTTCCTTCCTCATCCGTAAAAGTTGCCTTACGTTTAAAATATTCATCATTATCTATAAAATAGACTTGAATTCTTTCTTTAGGGATAGAAGCCACCTTTATTATTAAGGGCATATCCAAATCATTCACAACTAAATTCATCCCGGACAACCGTATTACTTCATGTAATTGATGTCTTCTTTCATTAATATTACCGTATCGTGGCATAAAAATTCTTATTTGCCCTCCCTGATCATTAACCATTTTAGGAACGTCATAAGACATAATGGAAACTTCATTTTCAGCCAAATAAGGTACTACTTCAGATGATACATACAATATCCTCTTATCCTCCATATTATTTTGAACTTTATCGTTTAGATTTTAAAATCACGCAAAATTACAAAAATTTACGCAGATATTTAAGTAAAATAGTAAGTTTGCAACTCATTTAATTAAAAATACATGCTCATTTTCAACAAACAAAGCCTACTCATCGAGCATTTAACCCCATTTTGGGCAACAAAAACGACCATTGGATTTGTTCCTACGATGGGTGCTTTACACGAAGGCCACTTGTCTTTGCTTTCACAATCACTGAAAGAAAATGAAATTTCTGTAGTGAGTATCTTTGTTAATCCAACCCAATTTAACAATCCGGAAGATTTGGCAAAATACCCCAGAACACTGGAAAGAGATGTGGAAAAAATAGCTTCTTTGAATGCTAAAGTTCTAATTTATGCTCCATCAGTTGAAGATATTTATCACGGAAATACCGTTTCACAATCATTTCAGTATGATGGCTTAGAAAACCAAATGGAGGGCAAACATCGACCGGGCCATTTTGATGGCGTGGGGACTATCGTTAAAAGGTTGTTTGAAATAATTAAACCCACCCATGCTTATTTTGGCGAAAAAGACTTCCAGCAATTACAAATAGTCAAAAAATTAGTACATAAAAATAATATCCCCGTAAAAGTAATCGGTTGTCCAATTCACAGAGAAGCAAACGGATTAGCGATGAGTTCCAGAAATGAGCGATTATCCACGATTGAAAGAAAAGAATCAGCCCTAATTTTCAAAACATTATCAAAGGCAAAAAAATTATTTGGCATGAAAAGTGCTAAAGAAATTTCAAAATTTGTTACAAAAACTTTTGAAAATCATCCTATTATCAAATTAGAATACTTTGAAATTGCTGATGAAATTACCTTAAAGTCCTGTTTACGTAAGTCGAAAAATAAAAAATACCGGGCATTTATTGCTGTTTTTGTGAACAACATTCGATTGATTGATACCATTTCATTAAATTAATTACCTTTGCACCATGCAAATTCAAGTTGTAAAATCCAAAATTCACCGCGTTAAGGTGACTGGAGCAGATTTAAATTATATCGGTAGTATTACTATCGACGAAGCCCTTATGGATGCTTCAAACCTTGTGGAAGGCGAAAAAGTTTCTATTGTAAACATCAATAATGGTGAGCGATTAGAAACCTATGTCATCAAAGGAAACCGTAATAGTGGCGAAATTACCCTTAACGGGCCTGCCGCTCGTAAAGTTCAAAAAGGAGATATTATTATTATTATCGCTTATGGAATTTTAGATTTTGAAGAAGCTAAAACCTTCAAGCCTTCTTTGGTTTTTCCAAACGAGAAAGATAATTCGTTGACCTAATCCCTTGAAACAGAAAATAGGCAAATGGCTTTCCATTCTTCTTCCAATTTTGTTGGGATTGGCTTTGGTAATTTACACTTACAGCAAATTCACTCCCGAACAAATAGAAGAAATTAAACTGCAATTTAAAAATGCTGATTATTTTTACATATATATTTCTTTATTAATCAGTGCTTTGGCATTATGGTCAAGAGGATATCGATGGAAATATACATTGGAACATTTGGGGTATAAACCAAAAATTTCTACAAACGTCATGGCGGTTTGCATTGGCTATTTCATCAATATGTCTATTCCGCGTTCGGGCGAAGTTTCCCGTGCTTTGATTCTCAAAAAATATGAAGATGTCCCGTTTGACAAAGCCTTCGGAACCATCATTGCTGAACGTGTGGTAGATAGTTTTTTCTTATTATCTTTTATCGGATTGGCTTTTTTCTTAGAACTCGATGTATTAAAAGCTTTTGTATTGGATAAAATTCCTTTTCAAAAATTAATGTTGATTTTAGGAACTGGAACATTTATAATGATAGGCATTATTTTGATGTTTCGCTATTCTAATTTTAGGTTAATCCAAACGATCAAACAAAAAATTTCCGGTTTAATGGATGGTGTTTTCAGCATCTGGAAAATGGAAAAAAAATGGGCTTTTCTATTTCATTCGTTATTGATTTGGGCAAGTTATTTTTTTATGTTTTACATTACTATTTTTGCTTTGCCCGAAACCAGTAACTTGAGTTTAAGCACAGTGGTTATTTCATTTATCGTAGGCGGACTTGCCATTACTTTAACCAATTCGGGATTTGGAGCCTATCCCTTTTTAATAGCAGAAATTCTTTTACTTTATAACGTTCCCGAAACTTCCGGAACTGCTTTTGGTTGGTTGGTATGGACTTCACAAACACTAATGGTGGTGATTTTAGGAACACTTTCATTTTTATTGCTTCCCATTTTAAACAAAAGCAAATAATTTACTATCTTGCTTTCGAAAAATTAAGCTTTTTCAAGAAATTTCCAAAAAGATACCACATGAAATTAATTCAAACACTTGTTATTGTATTGTGTTCTATCCCTTTGTTTTCTCAAAAAACAATAGAAACATTTACGTCAAAAAAATTAGGTGCAGACCGTGAAATCTACATCAGTTTACCTCCATCGTATGAAAAGGACACGAATCGTAATTACCCTATATTGTTAGTTTTAGATGCAGAATATCTTTTTGACCCATTTCAAGGAGCCCTTAAATTTGGGAATTATTGGGATGATTTACCGGAAGTAATTTTAGTGGGAATTTGTCAAAATAAAACGGAAGAACGTTATGCCGATAGTGAATTTGATGAAGAAACCGGATTACCTGATTCTACCGGAGCCAATTTTTTTGATTTTATAGGTACTGAACTAATGCCTTATCTTGAAAAAACGTACCGAATTGCTCCGTTTAAAATTATTGCCGGTCATGACACTACGGCCGGATTTACAAATTTTTATTTATACAAAGATAATCCGCTTTTTGACGCCTACATTACATTAAGTCCTGACTTAGCAACGGATATGGAAAATCGAATTCCGGAACGTCTAGGCCTTATAACTAAACCGATTTACTATTATCATTCAACGGCTGATGGTGATGTAAAAAAAATGCAGAAACGAATTAAAGAATTAGATGAAAAAGCTAAAGTCATCAAAAACACAACGTTAAATTATAAATTTGATGAATTCATAGGAGCTTCCCATTATTCCTTAGTGCTCCACTCGATTCCAAATGCTTTGTACCAGTTTTTTGCCGTTTACCAACCCATCACTACGTTTGAGTTTAATGAAAAAATTGTAAAATTAGAATATGGTTATGTGGAATATTTAAAAACAAAATATGATGTTTTGGAAAAATCTTTAAATATCAAAATGCCCATTCGATTAAATGATTTCAAGGCCATCGAAGCGGCAATTATAAAAAACAAAGTCTACAACGAATTTGATGAGCTTTCCATATTAGCTGATAAATATTATGGAAAAAGTATGTTGGCCGATTATTATATGGCTTTGATGTATGAGAAAAAAGAAGACTATAAAAGGGCTCAAAAAAAATATTTAAGTGCCTTTCAAAAAGAACCGATTGGTGATTTAAATAAAGACATGATGTACGACAAATCAGAAGAAATGAAACAAATGCAACAATAATCATGTCGAAGGTCAAAACTTCATTTTTTTGTCAAAATTGCGGTTCACAATATGCCAAATGGCAAGGCCAATGCCATGCCTGCCAACAATGGAATACAATTGTTGAAGAAGTCATTCAAAAAGAAGAAAAAACAAGTTGGAAACCCTCTTCTTCCGAAGTTAAAAAAGCTCCAAAACCTTTACGAATAAAAGACATTGATTCCAGTCAGGAAATCAGATTAGACACGACCGATGGCGAACTAAATCGAGTATTAGGTGGGGGATTAGTACCCGGCTCATTAACCCTTTTAGGGGGTGAACCCGGTATTGGAAAAAGTACGCTTTTATTGCAGATTTCTTTAAAATTACCCTTTAAAACACTTTATGTTTCCGGAGAAGAAAGTCAAAAACAAATCAAAATGCGTGCTGAACGAATCACGCCTAACGGGGACAATTGCTTCATTCTAACCGAAACAAAAACGCAAAATATATTCAAACAAATTCAGGAAATCGAACCTGAAATTGTAATTATCGATTCCATTCAAACCCTTCACACGGATTATATCGACTCTACAGCAGGAAGTATTTCTCAAATTCGGGAATGTACTGCTGAATTAATCAAGTTTGCTAAAGAAACAAATGTCCCGGTTTTGCTTATCGGACACATTACAAAAGACGGAACCATTGCAGGACCAAAAATTTTAGAACACATGGTCGATACTGTTTTGCAATTTGAAGGCGACAGAAATCATGTCTATCGAATTCTTCGTTCACTCAAAAACCGTTTTGGTTCTACGGCAGAAATTGGGATATATGAAATGCAAGGTTCTGGTTTAAGGGAAGTTGCCAATCCATCGGAAATATTAATATCACACAAAGACGAAGAACTTTCAGGAACAGCCATTGCTTCTACTTTAGAAGGAATGCGACCTTTGATGATAGAAATCCAAGCGTTAGTAAGCACTGCCGTTTATGGAACGCCACAACGCAGCACAACCGGTTACAATGCCAAACGCCTAAACATGATTTTAGCTGTTTTAGAAAAACGTGCCGGATTCCGGTTGGGGGCAAAAGATGTTTTTTTAAACGTTACCGGCGGAATTTCTGTGGATGATCCCGCTATAGATTTGGCCGTAGTAGCTGCCATTTTATCGTCAAATGAAGATATTCCGGTGGGGAAAAACTTTTGCTTTGCCGGAGAGGTTGGTTTGGCCGGAGAAATTCGTCCGGTAAATCGAGTGGAACAACGCATTTTAGAAGCAGAAAAATTAGGTTTTTCAACTATTTTTGTATCAAAATACAATAAAATTTCCTTGAAAAACACCTTAATTGAAGTAAAATTAGTCGCAAAAATTGAGGATGTTGTCGAACAATTATTTGGGTAATTTTATAAACTACAATATCATACTAATCCATAAATGAGAACGAAAAAACAAAAAATTATCTTAAGCTTAAAGCTATTTTTGGTTTTTTTGGTTTTGATTTTTATTACGCTTTACTTTTTTCGTGATGTCTTATTACAAAAATCAATCACACGAATTCAAACTAAATTTGAAACTGATTTTAACTGCCGATTTTCAGTAAAAAAAGCGGCTTTTAGTGGACTGACAGAAGTAGAATTAGTGGATATTCTTTTAATTCCAAAAAATGCCGACACCTTATTATCCGTAGAAAAAATAAAAACTAATTATAGTTTTTTCCAATTATTAACCGGCAATATCCGGCTGAATAACATGGAAATGAGTAATGGTTTTGTTCAATTAATAAAAAATAAAAACGGACGGAATTTTGATGCTTTTTTGAAAAAAAATCCTGAAGAAGAAAAAACTACAGAGAAAAGAGATTATGCAGCTTTAGCAAATCGACTATTGACTAAAGTGTTTAATTTGATTCCGGCAGAAATGACTCTTTCAAACTTATCCCTGAAAATAGATGATATGGGTAGAAAAGTCAATTTACACCTAAACAAATTGACCTTGGAAGACCACCAACTTCAATCCTCTATTAAGGTCAAAACCAATTCGTTTAGTCAAAACTGGCAAATGAAAGGCTATGCTGATCCCCGACTTAAAAAAGCTGATTTGAAATTTTCAACCTATGATTCAACTAAAATCAGAATGCCTTACATCGAGGAACGATTTGGATTATTTTCTTCGTTTTCTGCTATTCACATCGTTTTAAATAATTTAACGATGGAAGAGGGTAAGTTGTATATTGATGGAGTCACAGAAATAGAAGATTTAACGGTAAATCATCCTAAAATTGCCTCCAAAGATGTTATTTTTGAAAAAACACAAATTGATTACCATTTTATCTTAGGCAGTAATTTTATTGCTATTGATCGTTCTTCTTCTGCGAAACTAAATAAAATTACACTTCGTCCATTTGTAAAGTACAGTACTGAAAAAGATACCATTTATACGCTAAAAATAGGAGTGCCAAAAATGAAAGCCCAAGATTTTGTCAATTCACTTCCAACAGGTTTGTTTGCTCATTTTGAAGGAATGCAAGTTCAAGGTGCTTTTGATTATCAATTGGACTTTGAATTTAATAAAAACAATCCGGAGGCTTTGATTTTTGAAAGTAAACTGAATAAAGAAAACTTAAAAATTCTCAAATACGGAGAAGCTGATTTGTCAAAATTGAATGGCGAATTTGTATATAATGCGATTGAAAACGGACGTAAACAACGTTCTGTTTTGGTAGGAGCCGGAAATCCTTATTTTACTCCGCTTGAGGAAATTTCTCCTTACTTACAAAAAGCAGTTTTAACTTTTGAAGATCCTCAATTTTACAATCATTCGGGATTTAGCACGGATGCTTTCAAACAATCCATTGCTAAAAATATTAAAACTAAAAAGTTTACCCGAGGAGCCAGTACAATTAGCATGCAATTGGTTAAAAATGTATTTCTGACACGTGAAAAAACACTTTCCCGAAAACTGGAAGAAATTCTTTTAGTTTATCTTTTAGAAAACAATAGATTAGTGCCAAAAGCCAGAATGTTAGAAGTCTATCTCAATGTAATAGAATGGGGTCCAAATGTGTACGGCATTGGTGAATCGGCTCAATTTTATTTTGAGAAAACTCCGAGAGAATTAACCCTCAATGAATCATTATTTTTAGCATCCATTGTGCCTAGTCCTAAAAAATTCATGTGGCTGTTTGACAAGGAAGGCAACCAAAAACCTTATGCCGTAAGTAAACAAAAAATGTATAAAAACATTATGTTGAGCCGTGGTTTAATTGAAGCTCAAGATAGTATTACAGCAGCGATTCCGGTTAAAATTAAAGGAATTTCAAAAACTTATTTACGATTAAAAACAGAAAAAGACTCCACGGCCATAGATTCTATTGAAATAGAGGAAGCTGACTTTTAATAGAATAAACTAGTTGAATTTTCTCAAAAACTCCTCTTTATAATTGGGTGAAATTTCAACCTCAGAGGCATCAAAAAGCATTACATAACCACCCAACGATTTGTGATACGATTTCACATAATTCAAATTGATGATGTGCGATTTGTGCACCCGCATAAAAGGAAAGTCCAACAGTTCATCAAAATGTTTTAAAAAACGACAAACCATTTTTTTAGAACCATTGGCCAAATGTATATCCGTAAAGTTGCCATTGCCACGTAAACGGACGATTTCTTCCATTTTTACGACTTCAAAACCTTCTAAGGTGGGCAAAATAACTTGTTGCTTCTCGATTCTAGGCTCACGGAAATTTTGAACAATGATTTGATTTCGGTTAAACAATTCCTGCTTCATCAATTGTTGTTGCACTTTGTTCACCGCCAAAATCAATTCTTCAATACTAATCGGTTTCAATAAATAATATGCCGCACTTTGATTCAACGCCTTCAACGAATATTCTGAAAAAGCGGTGACAAAAATGGTTTCAAAAGACAAATCTTTACAACCTTCCAACACATCAAATGCATTGCCAAACGGCATTTCTACATCCAAAAAAACCAATTGCGGTTGCAAGTCGTGCAACAACGGAATCGCTTCCCGACTGTTTTGTGCCTCACCAATGATTTCGATTTGCGGACAATATTTTGCCAAGTAATTTTTCAACGCTTCGCGAGCAGCCGATTCATCCTCAACAATGACACTTTTTATTTTTTGAAAATCGTTCATGCTACTTTAGTGGTTTTAGAAAAATAAAGCGTGACTATCGTTCCCTTTCCATCTGTTCCCGAAGAAATCGTGTAGGAAATCTGTTGATGATACAAATCGTTTAACAAATTAATCCGTTCTTCCACATTGTTCAAGCCTCTGGATTCGTGTACCTTTTGGTTTTGTGTTTTCAGTTCGCGACTTTTTTCTACACCAATGCCGTCATCTTCAATTGATACTTTTATCAATTGATTCTCTTCTGCAAAAGTGACTATCAACTTCCCCTTGGTTTCTCGGTAACGTAATCCGTGCCAAATGGCGTTTTCCAAATGCGGTTGAATCAACATATTCGGAACCAAAATCACATCGACATCCAATTGTTCATCCACCTCCAATTCATATTCAAATTTGTCCTGAAAACGTAAATGTTCCAAATCCAAATACTTTTTAATTTGTTCTAGTTCATTGGATAACGAAATAAAATCTTTGTTGGACGTTTCCATCATATTTCGCATCAAATTGGAATAGGATGTCAAATACTTATTGGCTTCCAACTCATTATTTTGAGCAATAAATTGATTCACACTATTCAAACTATTAAAAATAAAATGGGGATTCATTTCCCGTCGAAGCGATTGTAACGCAATCTTCTTGTTCTTGGTTTTGATGAAAAACAACGCTTTCGCTATCAATCCCAATAAAATCAACATCAAAATCACCGAACCAATCAAGACATAATTAAATTTGTTTTTCTTCGTAATTAACTCATCTTTCAACGCACGTTCTTTTTCCAATTGCCTGATTTTTTCCTCCGTTACCTGAAAGATTTTCGAATCCACCAAAGTACTGTCGGCTTGCACCATCCGATCAAAATCATTCAGAAATTGGTCATATAATTCAATCGCTTTTGTTTGATTGCCTTGTTGTCTGTAATAATCCGAAAGAGCCAACATCGCTTTTTTAGCGTCAAAAGTGCGACCGTTTTTTAAAGCCAAGGCATAGGTTTCTTCCAGTAAAACAATCGCATCATCTTGATTTTCATTCTTAAAATATAAGTCGGCCAACGTTTGTTGCTGTTCAATTTGTTGCGAAATACTGCCTAATTTCTCCGCTTCCGAAATGGTGTTTTTTGTAATTTCAATCGCTTTGTCTAAATTGTTTTCTGAGGCATATACTTTGGAAATTTCGCTTTTCAATTTCAACACTTCTTCCGGTTTATCTTTAGAAACAGCAATGGCTTTTTCATAATTTTCAATCGCCATGCCTTTGTTTTCCGACTTAAAATCGACTTCCGCTTTTTGTTTATAAACTTCGGCGGCATCATCCATTTTACCTTCTTTCTCTAAAATTTTGATGTTCGAATCTAAATATTCTGCTTGTGCTTTTGGATTAGTGTTTTGAAGTCGGCTTGCATCATTCGAATTCACTTTCGAATACCCAACATCAACCGCTTCTTCACTTGCCGATTGATAACTTTTGATGGCGTCTTTTACTTTATTCTGCTTTTCCTGAATTTGAGCAATCGCCCGCGTTGTACTCGCTATTTTGTCTTTGATTTTTTGCTTTTGATAAATAGGCAAAGCTCGTTTCAAATAATCTTCCGCTTTGGCGTAATCACCCTTTTTATCCAACTCATTCGCCAATTCCACATATTTATCTGCGATACTTTCCGGATTACTTTTAGATAACGTTTGTTCTACTTCTTTTGCCTTTTTACTCACAGACGTTTTACTCACTTTGGTTTTAGTGCTATCCTGAGCGACCATCATCAAAGGGAAAAATAAAACTACCAATAGTATTTTCAGTTGATTATACATGCCTTTTATATTATAGTGTAAAGTACGAAAATTAATTTGGGTTTAAAAAACGTTTTCACCAAGTCAAAAACCAGTTTCACCAAGTCTCAAAAAAACGAATGGTTCAACCTTCTAATTTTATCAAAAAATCAATAAAAGCGATAAATTATGAAAGCAAAAATCATTTGGGGATTGTCAGCACTAACAAGTTGCATCCCGTTAATTTATGTTTGGAATACAAATCCAAAAACCGAACCAATAAATGCTTCTCCATCAAAAGAGTTAGCCATTTTAGAAACTGATATCACTGAAGAAGAAGAAAAACCCTGTGTATTTATGACCTTAATGGGCGAACAAACCTCAGAAGGTTTTGCGGTAGCTAAAACCGCTGAGAAATTTCAAGAAACCATTTCTAAAGGTGAATTATGGCTTTTAGAAGCTCAAAATACAGATGGCGGTTGGGGTGCCGGTTTACAAAGTAATCAAGGGGAAAGAAATCCTCATGCCGTTTCTTCCGATCCTGCCACTACAGCTATGTCGGCAATGGCCTTGTATCGCTGTGGTTACTCTATGGAATCAGGGAAACACAAAGAAACCCTGGAAAAAGCAGTACACTTTCTTTTAAATGAAATTGATAAAAACCAAAATTTACCCTATATCACAGCTATCCGAGGAACTCAAATTCAAGGAAAATTGGGACAACATATCGATGCAATTCTAACCCTGCAATTTTTTAACCAACTGCTTCCGACGCTTAAAAATGAAGCGATGAAAACGAAGGTCAAAGCTGCAATACAAATTTGTGTGGATAAAATCGAAAAATCAATGGATAATTCCGGTAAAGTGGGAGGCTCCGGCTGGGCAGGTGTTTTGCAATCTTCTTTTGCCAATTCAAGTTTGGAAATGGCAAGCAAAAATGAAGGAATCAAAGTAGACCAAGAAAAAAGGCAAAAAGCAAGAGACTACCAAAAAAGCAATTACAATCCGGCTAATGCTTCGGCAAAAACAGAGGATGGTGCCGGAATCATGCTGTATGCCGTGAGCAGTTCGGTTCGTGGAAGTGCGGAAGAAGCTAAAGACGCGGATAAAATTTTCAAAAAGGCAAAAGAGGAAGGTCGTATCGAAAAAGATGCCCAACTTAACGAAGCAAATTTGAAACGAATTGGCGTGTCTGATGAAAAAGCTAAATCGTATGATGTGGCAGACAAAGTATATAAATCAGCCAAAGTAAAAGCAATGAATGAAGATGTTTTAACCGGATTTGGCAACAACGGCGGAGAAGAATTCCTAAGTTTTTTACAAACCGGCGAATCCATGATTGTAAACCATGATGATGAGTGGAAAAAATGGTACGACAATATTGGTGGCCGAATGATGCAAATTCAAAACGCAGACGGTAGCTGGAGCGGTCATCATTGTATTACCAGTCCTTCCTTTTGTACTGCCACTTGTTTGATGATTCTTTCGGTGGAAAATGACATTCAAAAACTTCAACATTAATTTTAAAAAACAGTATCATGAAAAATATAATTATAACCTTCGCTTTGTTTACCTCAACACTATTGTTTAGCTGTGAAAAGAAAAACAACCTGGCTGAAACACCTATTCGTTTAACAGAAACCCATCAACCTGCTATTGCCACAGATGAAACCAATGGAAAAATTCAAGTTGCTATTTTATTGGATACTTCCAACAGTATGGACGGACTAATCGAACAGGCAAAATCTCGATTATGGAACATTGTCAATACGTTGACTACCCTAAAATTTGAAGGTAAAACGCCGGAAATTGAAATTGCTTTATATGAATATGGAAATGACGGGTTGAACAAAAACACGAATTATATCAGACAAGTTGCCCCTTTAACGACAGATTTAGACTTAATTTCTGAAAAATTGTTTTCATTACGAACAAATGGTGGAAGTGAATATTGTGGAGCGGTAATTCAAGATGCTTCTCAAAAACTAACTTGGAATGACGGATTGCAAAACATGAAACTCCTTTACATTGCCGGAAATGAACCCTTTAACCAAGGTAGTATTAATTACAAAGAAGCTATTGCTGATGCGTTGAAAAAAGGAATTTATGTTAACACTATTCATTGCGGTAGTTATGAGGAAGGCATTCGTGGATTATGGAAAGACGGGGCCGATGTGGGACAAGGCAAATATTTCAACATCGATTCCAATGCAAAAGTTCGGTACATCGTGACTCCTTATGATGATCAAATTTCACAATGCAATGTGCGATTGAATACTACTTACATTGGGTATGGTTCGAAAGGTGTGGAGAAAAAAATGGCTCAAGAAGTGCAAGATGCCAATGCTCAGTCAATTTCCGGAGCCAATTATACCGAACGAGCAGTAAGTAAATCAAAAACCGTATATAAAAATGAAAGCTGGGATTTGGTAGACAAAGCCAAAACGAATGCCAAAGCATTGGACAACCTTAAAAAAGAAGAACTTCCGGCGGAATTAAAAAACAAATCTAAAGAAGAAATTAAAGTTATTGTAACTCAAAAAACAAAAGAACGCGAAACCATACAAAAAGAAATGGAAGAACTTTCTAAAAAACGCCAAGCATTTATTGATGAAGAATCGAAAAAGACCAAAACACAAGACGATTTAGGTCAAGCCATCACCACTTCTATTCACAGTATTGCTAAAACAAAAGGCTATGTAGTGGTAAATTAATTTTGGTTGAATTGTAGTTGAACCGCCTTGAAGAAATTTGGGGCGGTTTTTTTGTAACCTGTTAATAATGAAAACTATT
>ERZ795055.700-NODE-700-length-30283-cov-5.776168_pt1 | contig 30283 bp, 28 predicted proteins | sample MGYA00375139_ERZ795055 | MGnify/ENA primary metagenome ERZ795055 (study PRJEB30184, sample SAMN05720283) | anaerobic digester metagenome | isolation source: active sludge of municipal wastewater-treating anaerobic digesters | place: USA | collected 2015-01-23 ... | reverse complement strand
TTATTTCTTCGACAGAACGGTAACCGACCCGTGGTTGATGGTTTCTTTGCCATCGTTCACATACAGCACGTAGAAATATACGCCGTCCGGGTGTTTGTCAGCAGCCCAGGCTTCAGTAGTGGAGTAGTTTTCAGACTCGAACACCTTGTTTCCCCAGCGGTTGTAGATCACGATCTTGCTGCCCGGGTAATTGTCGATGCCGTCGATGAAGAACTTGTCGTTGAACCCGTCGCCGTTGGGGGTAAACACGTTGGGGATGGTGATGGGGCAGTACTTGATCACGATGGTTACCTGTCCGGTACATCCGCCACCCACATCCACGGAGTATAAGTAGGTGCCCACGGGTTTGTCTTTCACGGTGATGTAGCTCGTGGTTTGCCCGTCGGGCGACCAGATGTAGTTGTAGAAGTGCCCGACGGGAGCCACTGGGGCTTCCAGCACCACGTATTCGTGGGTACAGATCTCGCGGTCGGCTCCCAGGTCAAAGTCGATGATATTCACCACCCTGCTGTCGGTAACGTCACATCCGGAACCCGGCTTGTTGGTCACGGTAACGGAATAATTGCCTGATTGGGCAGGGGTAATGAACTCGGTGGTGGCACCGGTATTCCAGGTATAGAATGCACCGGGATAGCCCACATGCACATCGAAGGTGGCTTTTACACAGGTGTCGGGGCCCAGGTCAAACACCGGGAGCTTCACTACTTCCACCATCACGCTGTCTTTTCCGATACATCGGGTGCCGTTGCCGCCATCCACCAGCACCTTGTAGTATCCGGTCTGGGTCACCTGAATGGTCTGGGTCATCTGGCCGGTGGGCGACCAGATAAACTGGGCACCGGGCCCTGCATCCAGGGTGATGGAGTTGGGTTCACAGAGAACGGTATCGTTGCCAAGGTCGGGTTTGGGCATGGGGATTACGGTAAGAATGGCCTGGTCAATACCGGGGCACTTGATGGTGGTACCTCCGTCGTTGGTTTCGATGGAGATGATGTGCATACCGGGGGCCAGATTGGTGGTGTTTACAATGTAGAATGTGTCAGTGAGCGGCACACCGGTGGGGATCCCGTCGAGTTTCCAGATGTAATTCACGGTGGTGGTGTCTGATATGGCGGTAAACCTCACCGATTCCCCTTTGCAGAGGGTGGTGTCGGAGCCGATATTTACGCTCATCCCCCTTACGGTAATACAGTACGAGAAGGTCTGCTGCCCGTTGAAAGGACATGCTCCGTCCTTGATCATTACGGTGAAGCATTTCGGGACGGTACTCACATGGGTGGCATTGGGTGTCCAGGTAAAAGTGGCCTTGGCAGAGTCGGTGCCCTGATAAAAGGTCTGGAACTGACCTGAAGGAATCCCGTTGTTCCATGTCAGGGTGAATTTTTCAGGGCTGCCTGTGGTGGAAGGATTGTACACATCGGGGTCATTTCCCCACATGGTAAACGAAATGCTTTTGCCGAGGCATAGCTCAACGGCATATGTGGTATCATTGGCCGAATAGCCATTGGCATTTGTGGTGTCCATGCCGCTCAATACCGGCAGCTGATTATTGCAGGATACCACATTAACCTGCAGGTCCCTGAAAATTGTACCGATAAGGGTGGGCACCCCGTTTAACTGCCGCCACTGTTCCACTTTCACTGCCATCGGCGAAATGATGTTCATGGTGGGGGTCATGCAGATGTCGCCGGTGAGGGGGTCACAGGTAATGGGAGGATTTGACGGGAGGGGCTGTGTGGCAGTGTAGGGGGGGATCCAGGTAACATAGGTTCCGGCTCCGTTTTTAGGCGTATCCATGGAATACACAAGCGAGTCGCCATCCGGGTCAAGGGCTCCGTGGTTGTAACACATGGTTTGCCCCTGGCACATCATGGTTACAGGCTTGTTGGTAAAGGTCGGGGAGCTGTTGCAGGGGGTCTGCAGGTTGTTCAGGGTCGCTTCTATATAACCACCCTGACTGGAAGAGCTTACGATGGTATTCGACGGGTTTCGGCAACAGAAGGTGCTGGTGCCCGGCCAGTACACCTTCCAGCTGTTGCACGGAGGAAGGGTAACCTGCGCCTGAAAGGCATGTTCTCTTACCCCATACAATGAGCCACCCACGCATTTGGTGGGCATGGCATTGCAGTTCTGGGTGATCTCCTGCCCGCTTCCTGCCATCAACGGAATGTTGTTCAGTGTAAAATTGTACGCGGGGTTCGAGGAACACTGGAATGCGAGTGCAACACTGGTGGGGGCGGTTGCCCCGCTGCAGTCGCGGTAAAACACAAACTTTACGATGTAATCATTCCCTCCGATGCAGGTGAGGGTCAGGTCCATGGCTGCCAGGTGAGATGCCCTGACAGGGGTATGGGAAATACTGCAAAATACCAGGAGGGCTAACAGTGGAATCAAATACTTTTTCATAGGTTCTGATTTATGAGTGGGTAAATTTAGCAAAAATTGGAATGGCGTGTTATAAAAATTGAGCGACAACTCTTATGACCAGAGAAACTGCCAAAGGTTTAAGCCGGCCTGAACGTAAAAGTAGCCATAACCTGATCTGAAATTCCCGTGAATTGATTACTATTGCCATGCCGAAAACCGATCCCATGAAACCAACCCGATGGACTGTTCTCCTTTTTCTGCTCTCCTGTCTGGATGCCGGTCTGCTTGTAGCCCAGAACCGCAATGAGATTCACTTCCCCGATCTTCCGGGATTTATAACCCTGAAGTGCGACCTGCATGTCCATACCTGTTTCTCCGACGGGTATGTGTGGCCCACCGAGCGTGTAACGGAAGCCTGGACGGAGGGGCTCGATGCCATTGCCATCGCCGACCATATCGAATATCGGCCCCATGCCCCGTATATCACCTCCGATCTGAATGCCTCCTGGGAAATCGCCCGCAAACAGGCTGAGAAGTACAATATTATCCTCATCCGTGGAGCCGAAATTACACGCAATATGCCCCCGGGACATTTCAATGCACTGTTTCTTAATGATATACATCCCCTTGCACAGGAGAAGTTCATGGATGCCATTGAGGCTGCAGCGAAGCAGGAGGCCTTCATCTTCTGGAACCATCCCGGCTGGCGTCAGGGAGCCCCCGACACCCCGTACTGGTATCCCATGCACAAAGAACTGCTGCAGAAGGGGTATATGCACGGAATCGAAGTGGCAAACTGGGATTGGTACTACCCCGAAGCCTTTGGTTATGCCCTCGATTCAGGCCTTACCATGCTGGGTAATTCCGATATTCATGGCCCCTCTTCCGAAATGAAACTGCAGGATCCTGACTGGCACCGCCCGGTTACCCTGGTGTTTGCCACCTCGCGCACCACCGAAGGGATCAGGGAGGCGCTGAAAGCAAGGCGTACGGCGGTGTGGCATAAATCGCAACTCTATGCCCGCGAAGAATTTGCCGCACCCCTGGTAGCCGGGGCACTTCAGGTGGTTACCTCCGTGGTGCCGGTCGGAGAAAGCGGCAGGGGTTCCCTGGTGCTGCGCAATACTTCCGACCTCGAATTGCGCCTTGTCCCCGATAAAAGCGATGCCCCCTTCAGGATCAGCAGCGAAGTAATTCTGCCACCCCGCACCACCATTGCCGTTGAAGTAAGTGCCCGGAAAAACGCTATGGCCGGATTGACCAGCATGACCATCCCCTGCTCCGTTACCAATGTGTTTACCTCCCCGGAGAAAAACCTGAAGACCGACCTGCAGTTCAGGGTGTTTGCCATCCATGGGTTGTCTCTTGAAAGGAAAGAGGGCAAATGCTATGTGACCATGGCTGCCCATCCGGATGTGGAGCTCCATCTGACCACCAGCGGTGATATCCCGCAAAGGAGTTCCGGCACCCTGAAAGATCCGGTGCCTGATGGCAGGTCACGCCTGCTGATAAGGGCATGGATGGGGAATATGCCACTCGAAAACCTGTTCGAAAAGCCGCTGTGGGTGCATAAAGGGGCAGGCCTGACCCCGGTGCTGGTGAACCTTCCCGAAGAGAAATACTCCGCCGGCGGGGTAAAAGCGCTGTGCGACGGCGTGCTCGGAACCGACGATTTCCGCTGCGGCGACTGGCTGGGTTTCTACAAAGACCTGGATGCCACCCTTCGGTGGGAAGAACCGGTTAGAGCCGATACCATCGTGGTGCGCTGCCTCAGGGATGAAGACTCATGGATTTTTCTCCCCAAATCTGTAACGGTGGAGGTCTCTGCAGATGGGGTACATTATACCGCTGCCAAAGCAGCAGGTAAGAATACCGGGGGAAAGGTCACCGCATGGGTCTTTAAAACCGGAACCCGATCAGTCCGATCCATCCGCGTGAAAGTTCCGTCGCCCGGGCCATGCCCCCCGGGCCATGCCGGCGAAGGAGATCCCTCCTGGCTGTTTGTGGATGAAATTGTGGTTTTCTGAAAGCAGAACCCGGTGAACATTTTCATATTTTTGCAGCTATGTAACACCAACAGCCCCCTTCCACATTTTCACATTTCCACATTTCCACATTTCCACATTTTCACATTAACCCCATGCAATGTCCGAACTGTAAAAACGAAATGATCATCCAGGAACTGGATGGTGTTGAGATTGACCATTGCCACAGCTGCGGAGGCATCTGGCTCGATGCCGGGGAGTTGGAGCTGCTGCTTGACGGCAGTACACCCATTGAACTGATAATCGCCGAAACCGGTGAAAAGAGACGCCGCTGCCCCATTTGCCGCAAAACAATGCGAAAAATGCATCACGATGACTCCGGCAGGCATACTCTCCTCGACCAATGTCCCAACGGACATGGCCTGTGGTTCGATGCCGGCGAACTGCATAAAGTGATCGGAAGCACCGCTTCAGGTAATCCTGTAGCGCAGCTGCTCAGGGAGATGTTTATGGATTCAGGGATTAAATCCACATAGCCTGCTGTTTTATAAACGGTTCATTTCCACCCATCGCTGCAAATAAACATCATACACAGCATAGAAAGAGTTCCCGTCCTTATCGAAATCATGCATGACCAGTTCGTTGGTGATGAGCACATTGAGGGATCGCAGCACCGCGGCCGATGATCCCAGTTCGTTGCGGGATATAAAATTTCCTGCTGTAGGCTGATACACCTTATGATCTGCTGCTATAGCCTTGAGTAATCTCCATTGATGCTTTGTCAGCAGATTCCTTATCGTAAAAAACACAATCTCCTGCTCTGCCAGAATTGACCCTGCCACCTGTCGCCAGAGTTCCGGTGTTGCCACATCGGTGGTTTGGGCAAAAACCCTGTTGCACAGTTGCTGAACGTAAAATGTATGGTGGTTGGTCCATTCAAGCATCTCTTTGATAACCGGCAAATCAATGCTTTTTTTATTTTCCTGAAATTTCTTTCTGATAAATTTTGCATATACATCTCCAGGTAACTTATCCAGTTTCATAAAAAGTGTACTTCTGTAAAAGGGTCTGTCAGGAGAAGAGAATAACTCAGTCATCAGGTGTTGCTGACTTCCGGAAAATATAAAGAAAACATTATGCAGTTGCTGCATCTTTGATCTGAGCCAGGTATCCGTATTCGTTTCCGGATACTGAATAATCTGCTGAAATTCATCAATGGCAATTACAAATTTTTCACCCAGTCCATCCAGCACTTTCAGGATTGATTCCAGATCTTTCTGGGGGTCTGTGGATTTAATATCGAAAGACACCTGTGGTTGCCCTGAAAGTCCATCAAAACTGAAAACCGGACGTAAAGAAGCAAGAAATCCCCAGAATCTGGTTCCAGTACGGGTTTTTTGTGGGATTGCCCTGGCGAGCCCGGTAGCAAGCAGGTTTAAAAAATCAAACAGGTTTTCGGTTTCCTGAATGTCGATATAGATCCCCTGCCACCCCTTGGGTAGTTTATGAAAAACATGATGTATCAACCCTGTTTTGCCAATTCGCCTGTGCGCAATCAGTGTGGTAGAATTTCCATTCACCAGGTTGGAAATCAGCCGGGAGGTCTCTTCCTCCCTGTCGCAGAAATAGTATGGCCCCAGGTATTGATTGATCGGAAATGGATTGACGGATTTCATTGCCATATATTTTTGGCAAAGATAAGTAACAAAATGTTAGTAACAAAATGTTAGTTACAATTAGTTAGTTGTTACCGGTAGGTTATTTCCAGAATCTCGAACACCCGTTCTTCGCCGGGCACTTTCCAGACCGCTTTTTCCCCTGGTTTTTTGTTGATGAGGGCCCTGGCGAGGGGTGAGATAAAGGAGATTTTTCCGCGAGGCACGTCGGCTTCATCCACACCCACGATCTGAATGGTTTGTGCCTCTCCGGTCTTTACCAGCCGGATGGTAACCGAGGCGCCGAATTTCACCTCTGCTGGCGGGGGCGATCCGGGGTCGATGGGTTTTGCCGAGGCGATCCGTTCGTCGAGCAGTTTCAGGCGGGCATGGATGTGGTTTACGGCAAGGCGGCGCTCCTTTTCGGTGGTGATGCGGAGATCTTCCTTCTCTTTCAGCAGCGCTTCCCGTTCGGTCAGCAGCGCTTCCAGCCCCGTGCGGGTCACATAATTCGGCACACCCGGCGGCAGAAACGCCCTCGGCGCCACCATCGGGACCTCCTCCTGGTCATCTTCCTTTACAAAACCTCTGGACATTCTATAATTGCCTCTATTGATTCTATGCAAATATCGGTATTTGAACAACACGAACAGCCTCTGCCTATATTGCAACAAATATGGCATGCCTGCTACAAATATCGCACTCCTCCGGAGTGCTTTGGTTTGGCATATTTACATTACCTTCGCACCACAATCACACCCCCCCGCCCTCTTTAACAACAAACAACGAACAACAAACAACGAACAACGAACAACAAACAACGAACAACAAACAACAAACATCATGAAGCTCACAATCATCATCCTTGCCTTCATTGGCCTGACGGTGCTGTATTTCATCGGGATGTACAACGCCCTGGTGCGCCTCCGCAACCAGGTAAAAAATGCCTGGGCACAGATCGACGTCCAGCTCAAACGGCGCCACGACCTCATCCCCAACCTTATCGAAACGGTGAAGGGATACATGAAACACGAACGGGAGACGTTCGAGAAGATCACGGAATACCGCGCCAAGGCTATGGCTGCCGGTACCGTAGGCGAAAAAGCAGCTGCCGAAGGGATGCTGGGACAGGCCCTGGGGCAACTCAATGTGGCCGTTGAAAACTATCCCGACCTCAAGGCCAACCAAAACTTCCTGGCGTTACAGGAGGAACTCACTTCTACAGAAAATAAAATCTCCTACAGCCGGCAGGCATACAACGACAGCGTGCTGGCACTGAACAACAAAATCCAGATGTTCCCCTCCAACATCATAGCCAATATGTTCGGGTTCAAACAGGAGGAGTTCTTCGAAATCGACATCCCCCAGGAACGCGAAGTCCCGAAGGTAGCGTTCTGATTCTCAACTCGCCCAAAACAAACCCCACCCCCAACACCTAACCTACAAGAAACCTCACCCCCCAACCCCCTCTCCTGAAAGAGAGGGGGAGTTAAAACTCTCAACCTCCTCAGCTATAATAATATCACCCCGCAAGCGGGGTTAAAACAACTCCTAACTCCTAACTCCTAACTCCTAACTGTTTATGTGGGAACTCATCCGTGCCAACCGCCGTAAGTCGCTGGTCCTGTTTGTAATGATGGGGGTGATCCTGCTGCTTCTGGGTTTCGTGATTGGTACCGCACTTGGGGGTCCGGAGACGGGTTACACCGGCATCATCATAGCAACCCTCATCTGGCTGGTCATGACCCTGGTGGGAATCTACAGCGGGAGCTCCATCCTGCTGGCCTCCAGCAATGCCGTGAAGGTCGAACGCAGTGTGCATCCCCGTCTGTTCAACGTGGTGGAGGAGATGCAGATGTCCGCCGGACTGAAGAAGATGCCGGAGGTGTATATTATCCAGTCGGATGCCCTCAATGCCTTTGCCACCGGCCGTAACCCGGAGAACAGCGCCATCGCCGTAACCGCCGGGTTGCTGGCTGTTGCAAACCGCGATGAGCTGCAGGGGGTGGTGGCCCACGAGATGTCGCACATCGTGAACCGCGATATCCGGTTTATGACCTTTGCCGGCATCATGCTGGGCAGCATCGTCCTCATCAGCCAGGTGTTCATGAGGGGGATGTTCTATTCGTCGATGGGGCGTTACCGGGGCTCCTCCAAGGACAACGGAGCCGGACAGCTCATCATCATGGCCGTGGCACTGCTGTTTGCCATCCTGGCGCCCATTGCAGCTCAGCTCCTCTATTTCGCCGTCTCGCGCAAGCGGGAGTACCTGGCCGATGCCTCTGCCGTAAAACTCACCCGGTATCCCGAAGGGCTGGCTTCGGCCCTCGAAAAGATCTCCGGTTCCACCGCCGACCTCGAATCAGCCAACAAGGTAACAGCCCCCATGTACATTGCCAACCCCTTGAAAGCCAAGGGGCAGCGCATGCGCAACCTCAGCTCCACCCACCCACCCATTGAGGAGCGCATCCGCATCCTCAGGGCCCTGTCGGGCGCTTCTTACATCAACTACCAGGAGACCTGGCAGCAGGTAACGGGGCGCAATGCGAGGCTTATGCCCGGCTCTGCCCTGGCAGAGACCGAAACAATGGCTTTCAGGCAGAAAGGGGAAGCACTCATCCCGGAACCTGCCGGGCTGCCCTTCGATGCCCCTGCCGCTACGCAGGGTTCAAAAGCATTCAAACGATCGGCTGGCAACCTGGTGATGGCCGCCAACGGCTTCAGGTTCCTGGATTGCAGCTGTGGGCTGAAGTTTAAAATTCCCCCAGGATTCAGTGGAAAGGAGCTGAAATGCTCAAGATGCGGGACGGTGCACCCCCTCTGATCAGAGGATGTTCACCTCGGGTTCGAGCCTGATCCCAAACTGAAGCCATACTGTTTTGATGATGTGGTTTGCCAGGGCCATTACCTCATACCCGGTGGCTCCACCGGCGTTCACCAGCACCAGCGCCTGCCGGTCGTGAACCGCGGCATTCCCCATTCTGAAGCCTTTTAATCTGCATTGCTCGATCAGCCAGCCGGCTGCCAATTTAACCGTGCCGTCGGGTTGCGGCCAGCAGGGAAGACCGGGGTGTGATGCCCGGAGGGCCTTTGCCTCCACTTCCCCGATGACCGGGTTTTTAAAGAAGCTGCCTGCATTGCCGGTTATCGCCGGATCGGGGAGTTTGGCGCTGCGGATCGACCGGATCACAGCGGCTATGTCTGCCGGACGCGGATCGGTAATCCCCCGCTCGCTTAGCATCTTCTGTACGTCACCGTAACCGGTGTTGAGGACACCGCTTTTCTGCAACCGGAAGACCACCGAGGTGATGATAGCACGGCCCCGCAATTCCCGTTTGAAAATACTGGAGCGGTAGCCGAATCCGCAGGCAGCAGCCGTCAGGGTTCTGAGGTCTCCATCCTCTATTGTCACGGTATCCACAGATGCGATCACATCCTTTACCTCAGCCCCGTAAGCCCCGATGTTCTGCACCGGAGCGGCTCCCACCGAACCCGGAATGGCCACCAGGTTTTCAACGCCATAGAGATTACGCTCCGTGCACCAGGTGACAAAATCGTCCCACACTTCGCCGGCCTGCACCCGCACCTCTATTCCGTTTTCATCCTCTGAGATGATTTCGATCCCTTTGTTCAGCATGTGCAGCACAAGTCCGTCGAAATCGCCGGTGAAAAGCAGGTTGCTGCCGCCACCCAATACGAGCATGTTGTCAGGTTCCGGGTAGTCCGATTTCAGAAATAACTGCAGGGCAGGCACATCTTCAATGGCAACATAGTATGCTGCGGTTGCCCGGATCCCAAAGGTGTTGAAGGGTTGGAGCGATTTGGAAGTTTCGATTTGCATATCAAAGGACTTTGATAATCTATTGATTGATAAGAACAATGCTACAATAAGTCCAGAGGGTTCAACAGCAGGAACTCTTCCCATGGAATGCCGTCCCGCCCGATGATGTATGATTTGCAGGATGGATAGCGATCCCTGAACTTTTTTAATCCCGGGAGTTTTCGAACATGGCTGCTCTTAACCTCAAGCGCTGCAATCTTTTCCTGGTATTCTATCACAAAGTCTACTTCATGGTCACCTTCGCGCCAGTAATAAATCCTGAAATCCCTGGTTAATGCCTCGTTGAGAAGCCCGGCGCCAACCACGCCTTCTACAATTCTGCCCCATTCCTGAGGATCTGCCAGTGAATCCTGAAATTTTTGAGGAGTCCTTATGGTTCTCAATGCCGGGTTGTGAACCTGAAATTTTGGGCTGGAAGATCTTTGCCGAACTGTTTTATCGGAATATTTTTCCAATCCACCGAGCAATCCTGCAGTATCCAGCAAACGCAGGTAATGGGCCAGTGTGGTTGAGTTGCCAGCTTCTTTTAACTGACCAAGTATTTTTGTGTAGGAAAGAACCTGTCCTGAATAACTGCAGCCCAGTTCAAACAGATTCCGCAATAAAACCGGTTTGTCGATCCTGGTCATCTGGAAAATATCACGTGAAATGGCGGTTTCAACCAGAGAGTCACGGATATAGTTCCTCCAGCGTGATTCATCTTCCATCAGCGGGATGCTTCCCGGATATCCACCGAACCATGCATATTGCCGCGGATCTATTCCGAAGGCATCGCGCATTTCCTGATAGCTCCAATGACCCATCCTGATCACTTCAAACCTGCCGCCCAGCGACTCCGAAAGCCCTTTTTGTACCAGGATCTGTGAGGAGCCCAACAAAATGACTTTCAGGTTTCTCCCTTCCCGACTGTCTTCGTCCCAAAGTCTTTTAACGGTTTCGCTCCATTGATGCAGTTTTTGGATTTCATCTACTACCAGCACCAGTGATGGGAGGTTTTGGGTCTTAAGCTCCAGACGCCCGGCTTCCCAGATTTGCTCCAGCCATTGGGTATTGCCGGCGGGAACACCATCCGCAGCATGGTATACCATTGGAAACTCCTTTTTCTGCATCATCTGTGTAATCAGGGTGGTTTTACCCACTTGTCTCGGACCCATCAGCACCTGGATATATCTTCTGGGTTCTAAGATACGACCTCTAAGTAGCTGTAAAACAGATCTTTCAAACATGATTTCGATTTTACTCAATATACTGAGCAAATTTACTCAATCTGTTGAGTAAAACAAATATCTTATCCCAACAAAACCCCACCCCCAGCCCCTCCCCTGAGAGGGGAGGGGAGCAAAATATTCTCAACTTCCTAAACCTATAATAATATCACCCCTTCGGGGTTAAAATCAACTTATAACTCATAATTCATAACTTCTAACTCCTAACTTCCACCTAATTCCCTAGCTTTGCACAATGAATCAGCGTCGTGTTATCGTCTCCGTTATTAATGATCTTGTTACCGACCGGAGGGTACACCGCACATGCATGGTGCTGACGGATATGGGCTTCGGGGTGCTGCTGGTGGGGCGCCGCCGGCGCAAAAGCCTGCCGATGGATGAGCGCCCCTATGCCGTGCACAGAATGAAGCTGCTGTTTGAGCGGGGGCCCCTGTTTTATGCCTGTTTCAATCTGCGTCTTTTCCTGTGGCTTATGTTCCATAGTGCCGATCTGTATTTTAGCAACGATCTCGACACGCTGCTCCCCAATTTTCTGATGAGCCGGTTCAGACGAAAACCCCTGATCTACGACGCACACGAGTATTTCACAGGAGTGCCGGAGCTTGTAAGGGGATCCTTTGCCTGGCGAACCTGGAAAACGCTTGAGCGCTGGATGCTGCCACGACTGGGGAAGATGATCACGGTAAATGATTCCATTGCGCAGCTGTATCACGACGAATATGGTATCGATACCACGGTGGTGCGAAATATACCGGAAAGAGAAATCAACGATCATTTTACCCTTTCGCGAACCAACCTGGGATTGCCGGAAGACCGGAAGATTCTGATCCTGCAGGGATCTGGCATCAACATCCAGCGTGGAGCGGAGGAGGCGGTGGAAGCCATGCAGCACCTTGAAGGGGTGCTATTGCTGTTTGTGGGCGACGGGGATGTGATTTCGCAGTTGAAAGACGAGGTACTTCAGCGGAACCTGGCTGATAAAGTGATGTTTGTCCCCAGGGTGCCGATGGAGCGGTTGAAGATGTATACGAGAGTGGCCGATGGAGGCCTTACGCTGGACAAAGACACCAACATCAATTACAGGTTTTCGCTGCCAAACAAATTGTTCGACTATATCCATGCAGGCATTCCGGTAATTGGTACCAACCTGCCGGAGGTCAAAAGGATCATTGATCAGTACGGAGTAGGAATTGTAACAGACAGCCTCCAGCCCGAAATACTTGCCGGGACAATGAGAACGTTGTTGTTTGATGAAAAACAGAGGGAAACCTGGAAAGAGAACCTGGTGAAAGCTGCCGGAGTGCTTTGCTGGGAGAATGAACGGGCCGTCCTGAATAGGTTTGTAAATGAGGTAATTCCATCTGACAGATGACCCCCCGAAAACTCCATGTGATCAGTTTTGATGTGCCCTGGCCTGCGGATTACGGTGGAGTGATCGATGTGTACTACAAACTGAAAGCACTCCACCAGGCAGGTGTTGAAGTGGTCCTCCATTGTTTTCAGTATGGCAGATCCGAAGCGCCGGAACTTAGGGAGGTTTGTGCCGAAGTCCATTATTACCCCCGTAAGACCGGACTTCTTTCACAACTTTCACCGGAGCCCTATATCGTGAGGAGCAGGGTCTCGGAGGCATTGGTTAAGCGCCTTCTGGAAGATACGGATCCCATTCTCTGCGAAGGGTTGCACACGTCGTATTTCCTCACCGACAGCCGTTTTGCAGACCGAAAAATCCTGGTGCGCACCACCAATGTGGAACACGACTATTACAGTCATCTGGCAGCGGGTGAGCGAAATCTCCTCAAACGATGGTTTTTCCGGCTGGAGGCGTTCCGGCTGAGGCGGTACGAAGTGCTGCTGGCGCGTGCAGAGAAGATCCTGGCCATATCACCCAACGACGAAAAATATTTCAGCGACCGGTTTGGTTCCGGCAAAGTATGCGGCATCTACGCTTTTCACCAGTACGATACGGTGCTTTCGCAGCCGGGCCGGGGAGAATTTTTCCTGTACCACGGCAAACTCGATATAGCTGAAAACTACCGGGCCGTGATGGACCTTCTTCCGGTTTTTGCCGGATCGAATGGGCTCCCGCTGAAGGTGGCAGGGATGAATCCCCCGGGATTCCTGATGCGGGAAATCGAAAAATATCCTGCCGTGGAACTCATCTCCAACCCGTCGCCCTCCGGGATGCAACAGCTTATCAGTGCGGCACACGGGCATCTGCTCATTACTTCCCAACCCACCGGGCTGAAACTGAAACTGCTGGCAGCGCTTTTCCAGGGCAGGTTTGCGATCGTAAACCCCATGATGGTGGAGGGCACCGGACTGGAATCCCTGTGCCACGTCGGCAAAACCACCGGAGAACTACGCAGCCTGCTGCAATCGGTTCAGGAGATGGAGTTTACTGCGGATGAAGCGACTAAAAGGAATACTGTGTTGGAGGCGAGGTTTTCCAATACTGGCAATGCGTTGAAGATCATTGATTTGCTGAAATCCTAAAAACAGGTTTGTCTTATTTGCGCATTGAAAAAGATCTGACCATTGGAAGCAACAACTTTTCAGTAAGTATTTCTTATGCAACATTTAAACCGGATATTTTATCTAATTTCGCATAGAATCAAATGGGAAAATCCAATGAAGGCGATCTGTCTTATACTATTCTTACTGGCTTTTAGTATGGTTGATGCCCAATTTTCACAGGTTCTTTTCACTGAGAAACTTGACAGTATCGTTCATACCAGAGTTTGTGCCGGGGGTGAGGACGGTTTTTATTCTTATCAATACGATGTACTAGGAAGGACGATTAAGGAGATACAGCATACTGGGAAAAGTTCTGTCACACCTATAGATAATGAAACCACTCACTATTATAAACCCAACGGTCTCCTGGATTCCTCTGTCATTATTCATTTTCTTTCCCCTGCAGTAAAAACGGTTAAGAGATGTTTTTATATTGGTGCTGACTTGGACTCTACATCCACAATCATATTCTTTGCGACTCCTGCGGATTCTGCCGGATATTCTTATAAATGTAGTTACACGGCTTCAGGGAAACTACGAAGTCAGATTAACTATAAGATGGTATTAGGTCAGACGACCTATTCCTTTGAAGAAAAACGGGTTTGGGTTTACAATACACAACAAGAACTGATTGCTGACTCTTTATATCTTCCGGATAATCAGGGAAATCTAACTCTATATTCTTACTCTTTATACACATATGATTTAAATTCCGGTAAGCTTTTAAGTGCAATTCAGAAAGATTGGATAGGAAATGTGGAGGGACAATACAATTACTTTTATGATTCTGTCGGAAGCCTATATTTTGAACAGTATATAATGGGAAATACACCTTACAGTGGATGGGGTTATTGTTATGATAGTGTTGGCAATATCACTGACATGACCTATTTCGCCTTTTCACAGCAGAGCTGGGATCCCATATACACCTACAATACGGTTTACGATGGGATTTTAGCAACAACGACTGCAATGCCAAAATCAGATGTTCCCTCTGTCTTGGATAAGCTTTTCAGATTGCACAGACCAACTGTTATTCGCTATGTAGATACAGCTTATTCTGCCTCAATCCTGCTGACTCGGTCTAATTACTATTACAGTGGCGGTGTTGGTGTTGTAAACAATACCCGGTCAAATGAATTCTCTGTTATTCCTAACCCTGTATCGGATTACCTGATGATCAAATTATTGAATGATGTTAAGACTGAATACCAAGTGATTGTTACGGATCTGCAGGGAAGAGTAATGTTGAGCCAAAGAGTAAATTCAGATAACAAGGTGATTCATATTGGAATTCAGTCATTGCCATCGGGCTTATACCTATTAACACTAGGGAGTGCCAACGGACTGTACTTCAATCAAAAATTTGTAAAGCTGTAATTCTGCTTCGATTTCGAACTGCAATATGCTGAGTGTTTTACATTTCAGGCATTACATTCCATCTTCGTCAAATCATCACATCAGCACTTCAGCCCCCACTTCACTCACTCCATCCTTATCAACTTTGAGGATGCTGGAAGGGAACTTCCGGATAAGCGAATAGTTGTGGGTTGCCATTAGGATGGCTTTTCCCTGTTTATGAATATCGGAAAGCAAGGTCATGATCTCGTCTGAGGTCTGTGGGTCGAGGTTGCCTGTGGGTTCGTCGGCCAGGATGATTTCCGGTTCGTTGAGCAATGCCCTGGCAATCACCACCCGTTGCTGCTCTCCCCCTGAGAGCTGGTGCGGCCGCTTGAAACCTTTGGTTTTCAGTCCCACGCTGTCGAGTACCTTCTCTATCCGGTTCTCCATCAGCCTTTTGTCGTCCCATCCGGTTGCCCTGAGCACAAACAGCAGATTTTCCTTGATATTGCGGTCCATCAGCAGGTGAAAATCCTGGAATACGATCCCGAGTTTTCTGCGCAGATAAGGAATCTGCCGGGTCCTCAGTTTCTTCAGGTCGAAACCTGCCACCTCGCCATCCCCCTGCTGCAGTGGCAGTTCGCCGTACAACGTTTTGATAAGGCTGCTCTTGCCGCTTCCGGTTCTGCCAATCAGGTACCGGAACTCCCCCGGCTGCAGCGACAGATTCACATCGCTTAATATCAGGATGTTGTGGATGAAAATCGATGCATCTTTCAGACTGATGACAGGATGGGCGTCATTCATAACTTATAACTCATAACTCAAAACTCCCGACTGTCGACTGCCGACTCTAGACCAAATTTGCGAACCCCATAAATGCCAGGGAGAGTATTCCGGTGATGATCAGGGCAATAGGAATACCACGCATCCCCTTGGGTACTTCGGTCAGTTCAAGCTGCTCGCGGATACCGGCAAACAGGATGATGGCGAAGGTAAATCCGACGGCGATGGAGATGGTGTAGACCACCCCCTGCATGAGGTTGTATTCCTTGGTGATGGTAAGGATGGCGATCCCGAGCACAGCACAGTTGGTGGTGATGAGCGGAAGGTAAATCCCCAGTGCCTGGTACAGGCTGGGAACCGATTTTTTCAGGATGATTTCAACCATTTGTACCAGGGCAGCAATTATGAATATAAAGCTGATGGTTTGGAGGAATTCGATGTGAAACGGCACCAGCAGGTAGTAATAGATCAGCCAGGTGACGATGGTAGCCAGCGTCATAACAAAAATCACGGCGGTACCCATACCCACAGCGGTGCCCACCTTGGTCGACACCCCGAGAAACGGGCAGATGCCCAGGAACTGGGCAAGCACAATGTTGCTTACAAAGGCAGATCCGATGAAAATGATGATATATTCCATGGCCGTTGCAATTACTAGTTAAGTTTGTTTTTCAAACGGTTGGTCAGTGCCACAAGATAGCCGTATACCAGAAAGGCTCCGGGGGCAAGGATGAAGATAAGGATGGTTTTGGGATTTCCCTGCATATCGGCCGGGAAAATGGGAACTTTCATGCCGAAGAAGGTTCCGGCTCCCAGGATCTCACGGATCCCCCCGAGGGTCATCAACGCCAGGGTGAATCCAAAGCCCATCCCAAATCCATCGATGATGGAGGAGAGGACACTGTTCTTGCTGGCATAGGCTTCAGCACGTCCCAGCACAATGCAGTTCACCACGATCAGGGGGATAAAAACCCCGAGTTCCTTGTGAAGGGCGGGTACGTAACCCTTAAGCACATAATCGACGATAGTTACGAAGGTAGCAATGACCAGGATAAAGGCAGGGATCCTGACTTTGCCCGGAATGAGGTTTTTGATGGAGGCAATGACAAGATTTGACATTACCAGCACGAACGTTAAAGCCAGTCCCATACCCAACCCATTGGAAACCGAGGTTGAAGTTGCAAGTGTGGGGCAGGTACCTAAAATAAGTACGAGAACCGGGTTCTCCCTGAGGAATCCTTTGGTAAAGTTTTTCCACTGATTCATTGTTGTTTCCCTCCTTGTTTAACAAATTCATCATAGGCCCGCTGCACCGCATCACAGAATGCACGGGAGGAGATGGTAGCGGCAGTGATGGCATCCACCGAACCACCGTCTTTTTTTACCTGCAGCTTAAAATCTGCCGGAGATTTGTCCTTGAACTGATTCGGAAACTTCGATTTTTTTACATCCATCTTGTCGCCCAGTCCGGGGGTTTCATGATGTTCCAGTACCGAGGTGTTGATGATGGTGCCATCAGGACGAAATCCCACCATGATTCTGAAGTTGCCGCTGAACCCCTTGTTGGTGAATGTTTCGATTGCTACTCCAACATCTTCCCCGCCTTTTTTTGCAAAGTAGAGTACCAGTTTGTCTTTCTCATTGACCTTGACCTCCTTCCGGGTAGCCGCAATATCATTGTCAAAGGGTGGGAGAACCTCTTTCAGCGCTGACTCCATCTTCTCCTTTTCCGATTTAGCGATGGCATCTGCGGTGAGGTTTACCACCCCTGCCAGCGAGAGCCCTGCCAGCACCATGATGATCACCATGGTGGCGACCATGTTGGTAAATGTGGATTCTGTTTTAGCCATTTTGCACTGCCTCCCCGAATCGTTTGGGTTTCATATATTTGTTGATAAGCGGAACGAAAGCATTCATGATCAGGATGGCGAACGATACCCCTTCGGGATAGGCGCCGAATACCCTGATGAGGATCGTGAGGATACCGCAGCCAAAGCCAAAAAGCAGCATCCCTTTTTTCGACATGGGAGAAGTCACCATGTCGGTAGCCATATAAAAGGCTCCCAGCATGATGCCGCCGGTCATCAGATGGAACAGAGGGTCGACATAGATTCCCGGATTCACGAGCCACAGGATTCCTGAAAAGAGCACCACTGCACCGAGGTATGACACCGGGATGTGCCATGTGATCACTTTGCGGTACAGCATGTACAGGGCTCCCAGCAGGAGGGCTGCAGCAGAGACTTCACCCAGACATCCCCCCATGTTCCCCAGAAGCACATCCACATAACCCGGGAGTTCAGCCAGCTTTTCGGCTTTAAGCAGCGCCAGCGGGGTAGGCCCCGTAATGGCATCGGTGATGCCCCCCAGGCTCATATACCCTTCAAAGCGCGGCACCGGCCAGCTGGTCATATCCACCGGAAATGAGATCAGCAGGAACACACGACCTACCAAGGCCGGATTGAACGGGTTTTTCCCCAGTCCGCCAAACGACATTTTGGCGACACCGATGGATACCAGCGCTCCGACGATGATGATCCAGGCAGGCAGGTTGGATGGGAGGTTAAAGGCCAGCAGGATTCCGGTAACGATGGCAGATCCGTCGCCCACCGTAGATGCAGCCTTTAGCAGGTATTTGGTAATCAGCCATTCGAAGAAGACACAGGCGATCACGGCAACCAGGGTAACTTTAAGGGCACCCAGTCCGAAAAACCACATCGAGACCAGCAGAGCAGGTATCAGGGCGATGACCACATCGAACATGATGCCCCTTACGCTGCGGTCGGTCTGGAGGTGCGGTGAACCCGATAATGTTAGTAAGCTCATATCGTGAATTGGTTAGTTCTTTCTTGTTCTGATAATATTCCCCACTTTGCTTTTTCCGACGCGGATGTAGTCGAGGAGCGGTCTTCCCGACGGGCAGGTGTACAGGCATGAGCCGCACTCGATGCAGTCCATAACCTTGTCGGCCTCCGCCATATCCCACTTTTCGAGTTTGGCCTCCTGTGCCAGCAGGTAGGGCTCCAGGCCCATCGGACAAACCTGGGTGCATTTGGCACACCGGATGCAGTTCTGTACCTCCTTGCGTAACGACTCTCCCTGCTGCATCACCAGGATTCCGGAAGTTCCCTTTGTCACCGGTGCCTCAAGGGTATTCAGGGCTTTTCCCATCATCGGGCCGCCGCTGATCACCTTGCCGGAATTTTCCGGAAGCCCGCCTGCCTTGTCGATAAGCGCCTGAATGGGGGTGCCTACCCTCACCAATAGGTTACACGGGTGCTTTACGTTCTTTCCGGTTACCGTTACTACACGCTCGATCAACGGTTTGTTCTTTTGCACCGCTTCGTACACGGCAAGGGCAGTGCCCGCGTTGCTTACCACGCATCCCACATCCAGCGGAAGCTTCCCTGAAGGCACTTCGCGGTTCAGGATCGATTTGATCAGTTGCTTCTCAGCCCCCTGCGGGTATTTTACCATGAGCGGAGCCACCTCGATGCCGGGGAATCCGGCTGCCATCGTACTCAGATGGGCGATGGCGTCGGGTTTGTTCTTCTCGATGCCGATGACGGCCCGGTTCACACCAAGCCCCTTCATCAGGATCTGAACACCTACCAGCATCTCTTCAGCACGCTCCAGCATCACGCGGTGGTCGGAGGTAAGATAGGGCTCGCATTCTACTCCGTTGATAATCAGCGTTTCTACCTTTTTACCATCCGGAATCATCAGTTTAACATGGGTGGGAAAGGTCGCACCTCCCAGTCCGACGATGCCCATCTCCTTGATCTTCTGAATAATCTCTTCCTTTGCATAAGGAATGCTTCTGATGATCGATGTACCGGTGTCAATCCCGTCTTCCCAGACTTCAGTTTCGTCCACATCGATCACCACCATGGTTTTGCGGTATCCGCTCTGGTCAGGGTGCACATCGATTTTCGATACCTTGCCCGTACCCGGTGCATGGATGTTGGCTGAGATGAAGGCTTCGCCCCTGGCAATCAGCTGTCCGGTTTTTACCTGATCGCCCTTGTTTACCAGTACTTTTGCCGGTGCCCCGAGGTGCTGGGTGATCGGTACAAACAATTGTCCGGGGATCTCAAGCCGCTCAACCGGGCTGTGTTCCGAGATCTTATTCTCTTCAGGATGAATACCTCCGAGTGTAAAGGTGAAAGTTTTCAAGATGCTTTCCTCCTGTTGGTTTTTTAGGTTGAAATTTGTGTGATGTCAGGCTTCTGCAGGGGTGGGTTCACCTTCTGTCTTCTCTTTACGCGGCGGGAAATTGAGCTCCAGAATGGCCGCTGTGGGGCATTCCGGAACACACTTGCGGCACAGCTTACACTTCACATCATCAATGTACGCAATGTTGTTCTCCATGGTGATGGCATCGTGCGGACAGACCTTTACACATTTGCCGCAGCCGATGCAGGATACCGTGCAGTTTTTCCGTGAAAGGGCGCCTTTCTCCGTATTCATGCAGCTTACATAAATCCGCTTGCTCTTCTTTCCTTTATCACGCAATTCAATGATGACCCTCGGGCAGGCTTTCACGCAGGCACCACAAGCCACGCATTTGTCTTCGATGATCACCGGCAGGCCTGTCTCCTCATCCATGTACATCGCATCAAACAAACAAGTGACAACGCAGTCGCCAAGTCCAAGGCATCCGTTCGGGCATCCCGATTCGCCGCTCGAAAGCGCATGGGCAAACTGGCAGGTCTGGGGGCCATCGTAACGCACCTTCTGAGGGGCATTTGCGCGGGATCCGGAACAGCGAAGCACCGCGATCTGGGGATCCTTGGCTTCGGCTACCATACCAAGAATTTTGGCCACATTGGCCATGGTTTCGTTGCCGCCGGCCGGGCAATTGAGTGCCGAAATGTCACCCTGGTCTGCCCCCTTTACCAAAGTCTCGGCAAAGGCCCTGCATCCTGCATACCCGCAACCTCCACAATTGGCACCGGGCAAATTCTCCTCCACTTCGTCAATGCGCGGATCTTCAATTACTTTGAATTTCTGTGCTACAAAGTATAAAATCACTGCGGCCCCAAGTCCTATCGACCCCAGCGATACTACAGCAGGTACAATAATATTGGTCACGGATAGTCTCCTTTCCTGTTTGCTTTTTAATGGTCGCAAAAGTAAAAAGAAACATCAATTTCATGTAATGTGCTGATTTCTTTGAAATAATCTCATGTTATTCTGTATCAGTATAATAAAAAATTAGTGATACATAAGCGATTTACTACTAAATCAATTAAGAGATTGATATAGTGATTTTTAATGCATTGTTTAGATATTTTCTAAATATTGGGTACAATACAATATCTTCATTTCAGCCACAAAACCGGAACAAATCGGGTGAAGAAAAGGAATCAGGATTTAGAAAAATGGTAACGAAAATCCGATCATCTGACTGTATCAGGACTTGATGCGGATCACAAATTTCCCTTTCATTTTATCGCGCCTGAGGTACAGGATCACAAAATAGGGGATCAGGACCGATATGGATACCAGGGCAAGGATTCCCTCCTCATGGATGAAGTAACTGCCTGTAATCAATGCAGCCACCATCAACAGAAAAGGAACCAGATAGCCCATGACAATGGCTCTGTTTCCGCTCCCCTTTCCCATCTGCAGGGTAACATGATCACCGGCTTTGTACTGCCTTCCGCCAAAATCCTCCACATCAATGATCTTCTCCTCCATATCGGCCATGGTGCATGCCCCTTTGGCATGGCAGCCTGCGCAGGCCGATACCTGCAGGATCTTAACTTTTACCAGATCGCGGCCTGCTGCCACAACAACTCCCGGGTGTTCAATAATATCCATTTATAATTATAGATTAGCGTATTAGTATCAATCAAACAATGGTCAATGCATGCGTTGACCCTACGGGGTTGTGACTGCCACCTGTAACACTTTCCCGTTGAAAAACCGATGGCCGGTGAGCACAAAATCGCCGGTATATTTTGCCATTTCCCGGGGGAGCACCGGTGCCTGGTATCCGGGAAAGGTCTTCTCCAGCATCGGGGTTTGCACCGCACCCAGGGCAAGGGCATTTACCCTGATGTCTCTCTCTTTCAGCTCCTCAGCCAGCACCTCGGTAAGTACCGACAGCGCCCCTTTGGATGCACTGTAGATGCTCAGTCCGGAGAACTTGACACTCCCGTTCACCCCGCCCATGCTGGTGATGTTGACCACATGACTGCCCCGGGGCATCAGAGGAAGCAAATCCTGTATCAGCATAAACGGTGCAAGGAAGTTTACCTGCAATACCTCCTCAGCTTCCTTTGGTGTAATTTCCTCAAAAGGCCTGCGTAGCATCATCCCTGCGTTGTTCACCAGCCCGTCGGGGACAATATGGCTGGCGACCAGCCACTCCCGGAAAGCCCGGATGTCACTATACCGGGTGATATCCATCGGATAATGATGGTACACTGCACCTTCGGCGCAAACAGCAGCCTGAATCTCAGCAGGAACTGCCCTGCTCCGGGAGATCCCGGTCACCGTATGGGCCCCGGATTCCAGAAGATACCGGCACAGCTCCCTGCCGATGCCGGAGCCTGCTCCGGTTACGATAATATTCGCCATCTGAAAAATTTTACACAATAATTAAACAATGCACTTCTCCGTGTTGAAAAAATATCTATTTTTGCAGTCCCAAAAACGGGAAACATTTCCAGCAACAAACGACAAAGATATGTATTTAACAGCTGAAAAGAAGAGAGAGTTTTTTACCGAGTTCGGAAAATCTGAGTTTGACACCGGATCCCCTGAAGGACAGATCGCCATGTTTACCTTCAGGATCAAGCACCTGACAGAGCACCTGAAAACCAACCGCAAGGATGTGGCTACCGAGCGTTCCCTGATCAAACTGGTAGGTAAGCGCAGGCGTATGCTCGATTATCTGAAGGAGATCGACATCGAGCGTTACAGGGCTATCATCAGGACCCTGAATCTTAGGAAGTAACTTTGTTTTCCTGAAAATTTTACCGAAAGGCAATTACACCAATTGCCTTTTTTTGGCATATAAACCGGAGGTATTCTCCAAATAACAACAAAACAAAACTGTATTATGACAATTCCATCATACATCAAAAGGTTCGACCTGGGCGATGGCCGGGAAATTTCGATTGAAACCGGAAAGCTGGCCAAACAGGCCGACGGTTCCGTAGTGGTCCGCCAGGGGAACACCATGCTTCTCGCTACCGTGGTTTCTGCACAAACCGCAGCAGAGAATGTTGATTTCATGCCCCTTTCTGTCGATTATCAGGAAAAATATGCCGCCGCAGGGCGTTTCCCCGGTGGTTTCTTCAAGCGTGAAGCCCGTCCGTCGGAGTATGAAATCCTCATCTCCCGCCTGGTCGACCGCGCACTCCGCCCGCTGTTCCCCGATGATTACCACGCTGAAACCCAGGTGATGATCTCCCTGATCTCGGCCGACAAGAAGGATGCCCCCGATGCCCTTGCAGCGCTGGCCGCATCTGCTGCCCTCACCATCTCGGATGTGCCCTTCAACGGCCCCATCTCCGAAGTGCGCGTAGCCCGCATCAACGGGAAATTCTGCGTTAACCCCCCGCTGGCTGACATCCCCGATGCCGACCTGGACCTCATTGTAGCCGCCACGATCGAAAATATCATGATGGTGGAAGGTGAGATGAAAGAGGTATCGGAAGAGGTTATGATTGAAGCCCTCAAGGTAGCCCACGATGCTATCAAAATCCAGTGCCAGGCACAGCTCGACCTCGTGGCTATGCTCCCGGGCTACAAAGGAAAACGTACCTATTGCCACGAGAACAACGACGAGGAGCTGAAAGACCGGATGTGGAAAGAGCTGTTGGACAAGGCCTATGCTGTAGCTGCCGAATGTACCGTTTCGAAACACGATCGCAGGGATAAGTTCTCTGCCGTACTGGACGAATTTGTCGCCGCGCTTGAGCCGGATTACACTGCTGAAAAAGCACCCCTTATCAAGCGGTACTACCACGATATCGAAAAAGAAGCCGTACGTTCTTTCGTACTGAAGGAAAGGAAGCGCCTTGATGGCCGCGCCCTGGATGAGATCAGACCCATCTGGGCCGAGGTGGATTACCTCCCCGCCGCCCATGGCTCCTCCATCTTCACCCGTGGCGAAACGCAGTCGCTGACCACCGTTACCCTCGGCACCAAACTCAACGAGCAGGTGATCGACGGGGCTGTGATCGAAGACAAGCTTAACTTCATCCTGCATTACAACTTCCCGGGCTTCAGCACCGGCGAGATCAAACGGAGCTTCACCAGCCGCCGCGAAATCGGCCACGGAAACCTTGCCCTCCGTGCCCTCAAACCGATGATTCCGCAAGGGGAACAAAACCCCTATACCATCCGCATCGTCTCCGATATCCTCGAGTCCAACGGTTCATCCTCCATGGCAACGGTGTGTGCCGGTTCCCTGGCGCTGATGGATGCCGGTGTGAAAATCACCAAACCGGTGTCAGGTATCGCCATGGGATTGATCTCCGATTCCAAAACCGGGAATTTTGCAGTGCTCTCAGACATTCTGGGTGATGAAGACCACCTCGGCGATATGGATTTCAAGGTAACCGGAACTGCCGACGGTGTTACCGCTTGTCAGATGGACATCAAGGTCGACGGGCTCTCGTATGAGGTGCTCAGCCAGGCGCTTGAACAGGCCAACAGAGGAAGAATGCACATCCTGGGCATCATGAACCAGACCATCGCCGAACCCCGCGAAGATTACAAACCCCACGTACCCAGGATCGAAAAGATCTCGGTGCCGAAGGAATTCATCGGAGCCATCATCGGCCCGGGCGGCAAGATCATCCAGGAGATGCAGCGTGAAACCAACACCGTTATCGTCATCGAGGAGATCGGTGATTTTGGTGTGATCGATATCGCCTCCGACGACCGCGAAGGGATCGAGGCTGCCAAGCGCCGGATTCGCGCCATTGTGGCTGTTCCTGAAATCGGCGAGGTGTACCTCGGAACCGTGAAAAATATTGTGCAGTTTGGTGCCTTTATCGAAATCATGCCCGGCAAGGAAGGACTGTTGCATATCTCTGAAATCGACTGGAAACGGATCGAAAGAGTGGAAGATGTGCTGAAGAGCGGCGAAAAGATCGAGGTGAAACTGATCGATATCGACACCAAGTCAGGTAAGCTCAAGCTTTCACGCAAGGCGCTCATTCCGCGGCCACAGCAGCAGGATGGCGGAAACCGTAACAATTAACCCTGTTGTGCGTAAAAAGTAGTTCCCGCATAAGGCCATTGTAAAACCAGTTTTTAATTTTTGCAGATTCATGAGGCAGTTAAAGATTACCAAACAGGTTACCAACCGCGAAACCGCATCCCTCGATAAATACCTCCAGGAGATCGGCAGGGTGGAACTGATCTCAGCCGAAGAGGAGGTGGAGCTTGCCCAGCGCATCAAACAGGGCGACCAGAAGGCCCTGGAGAAACTCACCAAAGCCAACCTGCGCTTTGTGGTGTCGGTGAGCAAGCAATACCAGAACCAGGGCCTCAGCCTGCCCGACCTGATCAACGAAGGGAACCTCGGACTCATCAAGGCCGCTCAGCGATTCGACGAAACCAGGGGCTTCAAATTCATCTCCTACGCCGTATGGTGGATCCGCCAGTCGATCCTGCAGGCCCTGGCAGAACAGAGCCGGATCGTCAGGCTTCCGCTCAACAAGATCGGCTCCATCAACAAGATCAACAAGGCATATGCCCAGCTGGAGCAGGAGCACGAACGTGCCCCAAACCACGAAGAGATCGCTGACCTGCTCGATATCCCTGAAAATGAGGTAAAAGAGTCACTCAAGAACTCAGGCCGGCACGTATCCATGGACGCCCCGCTCATCCAGGATGAAGAGACCACCATGTACGATGTGATCCGCAACGAAGGGCCCACCCCCGAAACCGGACTCATCTACGAATCGCTGCGCAAGGAGATCAACCGCGCCATCGCTACCCTCACCCCGCGCGAAGCCGATGTGGTGAAACTTTACTTCGGCCTCGACGGCCATCACCCCATGACACTGGAGGAGATCGGCGAGAAGTTCGACCTCACCCGTGAGCGTGTGCGCCAGATCAAGGAGAAAGCGATCCGGAGGCTCAAACATACCTCCCGCAGCAAGATCCTGAAAACCTACCTGGGATAAGCCCCAATGAACACAAAACCGATAACCGGCAGAGGATTTCACTGCCGGTTTTTTTGTATGCCGATTTCGCTGTACCTTTACCTCACCGATGGAATCATCTAACACCTCCGCCATGAAACAACCGGTAATGATTGCCCCCTCCATCCTTTCGGCCGACTTCCTCAACCTGGGCCGCGACATCGAAATGCTCAACCGCAGCCATGCCGACTGGATCCATCTCGACATTATGGATGGCCACTTCGTGCCCAACATCTCTTTCGGAATGCCGGTGATTGAAGCGGTGGCAAAAATCGCAAAGAAACCCCTCGACGTACACCTGATGATTGAAAAACCGGAGCGGTATCTGGAGGTTTTCCGGAAAGCCGGCGCCAATCTGCTGTCGGTGCATTATGAAGGGGCTGTCCATCTCCATCGCACCGTGGCACAAATCAGGAGTTTGGGGATGAAATCGGGGGTGGTGCTCAATCCCCATACCCCCGTTTCGGTGCTGGAGCCCATCCTGCCGTATGTGGATTTTGTATTGCTGATGTCGGTGAATCCGGGTTACGGCGGACAGTCTTTCATCGAAACCACCTACGGGAAAATCAGGATGCTGCGCCGGATGATTGATGAGGCAGGACTGAAAACGCTGATCGAAATCGACGGGGGCGTGAACGAACAGAATGCCCCCCTGCTTCAACAGGCCGGCGCCAACGTGCTGGTGGCCGGCAATGCCGTGTTTAAAGCCCCAGATCCCGTGGCGATGATTGAAAGAATTAAAGGGGTCCGTTGATTGCGGAATAGACGGCTGTTGCCTATTAGCCGTTAGCCATTGGTATTTTTACTTTTGCCTTTTGCCTTTTGCCCTTTGCCTTCCTCCTTCATCAGCACATCAATTCCCCGGCAACCCACTGCAAATCCTGCATCACCTTCTCATTCAGCAGAACACCCTCTCGCATCAGCCGCTCCTCCGATTCACGCTCAATATCTCCCGGGATATACACCCTTTCCTGGCCGGTGGCCGGGGTGGCATCTCGAAACGTTCTGATCCACAAGTCCATCATGCGCTTAAAGTCCTCCGGCTGCTGAAAGGCATCTATCCGCATGGCTCCGAAGAAATGCCCCAGCCCTTTGCCCGGTGCATCTGGCCTGGGCTGCAGGTAGCTCACCTGGGGCGGCACGAAGGGACCAAAGTTGGCGCCGGGAAGCACAGCCGAAAGGATGTCGATGATGGCTCCGAGACAATACCCTTTATGGCTGCCGTGTTCACGATCGCTACCCAGCGGAACGATGGCACCGCCACGGGTGATGATGGCCGGATCGGTGGAGGGGAGGCCGGAGGCATCCTGCACAAAACCATGGGGTGCATCTTCTCCCTTTTTCTCCATCATCGCCAGCTTGCCCCGGGCGATGGGGGTGCTGGCGAAGTCGGCCACAAATGGAGGTTCTTCGCCGGCCGGTATGGCCACCGCCAGCGGATTTGTACCCAGCAATCTGGAAACGGAAAAAGTAGGCGCCACCAACGGGTTGGCGTTGGTCATGGAGATGCCGATCATATCGTGCTCCAGCGCCATCATGCTGTAGTAAGCGGCTATTCCGTAGTGGTTTGAGTTGCGCACCGCCACCCAGCCGGTGCCGGCATGTTTTGCCTTTTCGATGGCGAGTTCCATTGCCATCACCCCGGGGATCATCCCCATTCCGTTGTCGCCATCCACCACCGCAGTAGTCAGGGTTTCGTGCACCACCTCCGGTTTCGGGGTGATGTTCAGCCGGCCGGCTTTCCAAAGATCGTAGTAGTCCTTCACCCGCATCACCCCGTGCGAAGGGATGCTACGGAGCTCTGCACGCACCAGCACATCAGCGATAAGCGCTGCAGCACCTTCACTGGCCCCCATGGCTCTGAATATGTTGCTGATCTGATCAAATAGGTCTTTTGCTAAACGTAGTTCCATGAATTCCTCTGGTTAGTTCACGCAAAAATAACGGTATTCTTCAGAAATATTCCTATCAGAAGCTTTGTGGATTGAAGGACACAGAATGAAATCCCCAATAGTCCCTTCAGTAATCAGAACAATATATAATCTTCAAATAATGCTTTCGCCCCGTTTCTTTAAAAGCCATCCTGCGAAGAAGGGGTCTTCTGGCACGTATTGCTGGCCGGCTTTAATGATATAGCCTTTGTGCATCAATCGCTTGATAGCGCTGAATGCGGTGCTGGATGCACCTATGCCGTATTTCACCAGATTCTGCCCGGAAAGCAGTGGCGTGTTTTCATGAATTAACCCCAGAATCAGTTTTTGATCCGTTTTATTCAGATTGTTCCACATTCTTTCATAATCCAGATCATGCATAGCCTCGATATTTTCTATGGCAGAATTCACCGGATCAGGATGATCCGGATAATTTCTGAGCTGTTCCCATACAAACCACCCAAGTTGTTGGGTGTAATAGGGATGACTACCTGTCTTTTCCAGAATCGATCTGGCCAGATCTGATGATTGAGGGGTGAACTGTTCTAACCCCTTTGAAAGGTAGCTTTCAAACTCATCATGTGGTATTCTGTCCAGGTTCATCATCAGTCCAAAGTGGTAGAAAGGTGATTTTTTCTGTTCGAAGATCTCCCGCATCATTGATTCCTGAGATCCCATCAGGATGTAATTAATGTTTTTGTGGTGCTGCATCACAGATCGCATCCCGGGAGCAAGTTTCCTGTCAAGGTGATGGATCTCCTGAAACTCATCCAACACTACGATCGATCTTTTATCGGCAGACGCCAGATTTTCAATCAGGTTAAGCACATCATCGAGTACTGGTTTGCCCGCAGCCTCAGCCGAGAAGGTGATCTCTACCGTATTTGTAACCGGGTTGAGATTGATGACAGGAATCACCTTAAACTGTTGTATAAATCCCTTTATTCGCTGGAAGGGATATATCTTGTATACTTGTTTGAGAAGCTGAGCTGCAAAATCGGTTGTGCTTGTTACCATCATCAGATCCAGTTCAATTTTTGGTCTGTCAGTCAATTGCAGAGCCTGGTGTATCATACTGGTTTTCCCATATCTGCGGGGGCTGATGACAACCAGATGATTTGCCCCATTGAGTGCTGCTGCAACAAATTGTAACTCGCTGGATCTGTTGGTAAAGTAGGGTCCGTGAGCCACCGTCCCAAATTTGAAAGGATTCTCTGTTTTCATTGCGAATAATTTCGTTGCGAAAATATACGCAAAGATAGTATTATTTCATCACCTTCCTTACAACCGGATGGAATCCTGGCCCGGACACATGCATAAAATAGGTCCCTGATGGCAAATGGCTGATATCCAGATGCCCTATGGTGATTCCATCAGCAAAGTCCTCATGAAGCAATACCTGGCCCCATGGGTTAATCAGCTTGATTTCTTTGTTGCAGAGCAGCAGATCTCCGGAAAATTCAAGTGTAAGCTGTGTAGTGGCCGGATTGGGATAACAATCAACCACAATTGATCCTCCGGTCTCCTCTGCAATATCCTGGGTGGTATTGTCGGGCTGCCCGCAGGGAACAGGACCCTTTTTTGCATATATCATTTGCCGACCCACATGAATTGACGGCAACGACCACAGGTCAGTATATTCATAATAGGTCATCCCCAACCCTTTTCCATAGGCGGCATTTTTATAAAGTGGTTCAAAGTCACCACCATACGCGGCATTGTAAAGATAGATCAATGAATCGCAAAGCAGATGATCAACGAAGGTTGTGTCGACAAAGGGATGAAAAACAGAATTTAGCAGGTATGAGGTATCAACAAGGGTATGGATCATTGAATCAAGGTTGGTATAGCATACCAGTTTGGAGTAATTTTGAAAAGAATAATTAATATGCAAAGTACCCTGATGTTCGGCATCATAGTCGAAGTGTTGCTCTGTATAACAAACGGTGTCATTTCCTGGCGACACAGTTCTTGATGTAATTTCATAACGGATGGCTCCAAAATATGCCGGTTGATAACTGGGATAGAACTTCTTTAAATGGAAAATATCCCCCGGCTGGAAATCGAACACTTCCCGTATGGTCATGGTGGAGGACTGGCTGAGTACTGCACCTGACAACATCAACATCAGAGAACACAGCAAAAGGATTCTTCTCATGGCGTAAGGGATTTACTGACAGCACCTTGCTTTCTGTACAAAATTAAGTGAATTATTACCAATCTGTTAAGCAGATGCGTTATTTTTTCACTCCGCAACGGGCAGAAAAGGTGCACCAAACTCTGAAATCCGTACCTTCGCAGCAGTAAGCAGCATGATCAGGGATCAAAGATCAAGGATCAATGTTCAAATGTTCAAGTGTTCAAATGTTCAAGTGTTTTATTTTCAACTTATAACTTATAACTTATAACTCCTAACTCCTAACTCCTAACTCCTAACTCCTAACTCCTAACTCCTAACT